>Ga0307476_10000317_pt1 | contig 41278 bp, 30 predicted proteins | sample atmos_gasesECM2C_2_FD_203314 | JGI IMG/M metagenome (GOLD analysis project Ga0307476, IMG submission 203314) | Hardwood forest soil microbial communities from Morgan-Monroe State Forest, Indiana, United States - atmos_gasesECM2C_05 | ecosystem: Environmental > Terrestrial > Soil > Temperate... | reverse complement strand
TGGCTGGACAACTCGACCTTCGACAAGCCGGGTGACCTGGGCTATTGGGTTGGATATCGCATCGTCAAGTCATACTACCAACACGCCGCCGACAAACGCCGCGCCCTGCGCGATATCATAGAAGTGAGCGACCCGAAGATGTTTCTAGCCAAGAGCGGCTGGTATCCGGGAATTGTGCTGCGATAGTCATCGTGCCATGACTGCGCAAGATCCAACCTTCAGGAGTCTTCGCAGAGCCCAGCGTGAGCGGCAGGTGTTGGCCGGGCGTCGAGCGCGCCTAGTCCGTCTGGCTCATGATCTTCATCAGCCGATAGGTATATTCGACGCTTTCGTCAAACTCCTCTACACCGACGCGCTCGTCCCTCCCGTGCGCCCGGTTCTCATCTGCATCGATCCAGATCCCGCTCAGGTCGTAGCTCGGGATGTTGGCATTGCGCGTTTGTCGATCGTCGCTGAAGCCGGTGCTCATTGTGGGTACGATCGGCACATCGGGCCACATAGAGTGCACCACATGTGCGGCACGGCTCATAATCGCCGGGGTGGGTGCCGACTCCGGGCTGAAGATCGGAGAGGCATCGAGCGTTAGGATGATCTTCGGGTCATCGAGCACCTGCGTCAGGGCCGCGCGCACATGCTCCTCGCTATCCCCAGGTAGCATGCGGCACTGGATTGTTGCCCGGGCACGTTGCGGCAGAGCATTTTCCGCGTGTCCCCCTGAGATTAACGTCGCGACGCACGTTGTCCGCAGTTGCGCGTTAAAGTATGCGTTGCGACTTAGTCGTTCAGCAGCCGCGAGATCTGGCGGAATGCGTGCCACGGCGTGCATGTCGGCACTGTTGACACTGTGTGGCAGCTCGGCGCCCGCCTCGAAGCTGGCGCGCGTCGTCGGCGTCAGCGTGACCGGAAAATGGTATCCCTCAAGACGCCCCAGGCCGTCGGCAAGCCGATAGATGGCATTGTCGGGTCCCGGTAGCGAGCCGTGACCCCCGCGGCTGGTCGTCTCCGCGGTGTACGTCACGTAGGTCTTTTCGCTGGTACCGAGTTCCAGATAGGCGCGCTCGCCATTGCGATAGACGCCGCCGCCACCGTCGAGATTGATCACGAGCGATGCGTTCACCAGGTCGCGATGGTCCTTGAGCAGAAAGGCGGGTCCGTTGGCGTCGCCGCCCGCCTCCTCGTCAGCCGTGAAGGCGACGATCAGATCGCGCGGCGGCCGGAAGCGTGCACGCTGCATGCGCATCAACGACTCCAGCATTGCGGCATCGCCATCCTTCATGTCGATAGTGCCGCGACCGTAGAACCAGCCCTCCTTCTCCGTAAGCTTGAATGGGTCTACTGTCCAGTCTTCGGGTTTTGCTTCAACGACATCCAGGTGCCCGATGAAGAGTACGGGCGGGCCGTGTCCTGCACCCCGCAAGCGTACGACTAGATTGCCCTTTGTGGGATGTTCCGGTGGCGCGATCAGGATCACGTCGCTCGTCGAAAAGCCGGCGGCGATGAGCCGATCGCGTATCGCCACCGCCGCCGCCGTCGAGCCGTGAGCATGCGTGGTATTGATCTCGATCAACTCCTTGAAGATCTCCCGCGCGAGCTGCCGATCCGCGGCGGGCGGCAACGGACCGGGTGTGGCAGCCAACGCGTCGACAGTTGGAGCGAGTGTCAGCGTGACAGCACAGAGGATTTGTCGAAGTCTCATGACGTGTCTCATTAGGCGTTGTTTATCAGCGAGCACGACGCAACCTGTCACGGGCGCGGGTGATTCACCATGATCGGCTCGGAGCGCTCATCAAGCGGCTTTTTGGGCCGGCACGGGCCTCATAGGGCTGCTTGCGGCGCCGACCATGACCTTGGCTGCCGAGATTCATGGACGCCTCGTCGTAGTCATCGGATGAACGGTACGATGACTCCGCCGCAGATTCTGCTTCATTCATTCTGCGCCAGAAATACGAGTCCCAGCACGCACAGCACGGCGAAGCGGAACGCAGATTCCTGGCCGTTCCAGATGTGCGACTGCCACATGAGGAAGTACTCTCCACCGATAGCCTCAAACCCCGCAAGCCACAGTAACACGCCGAGCGCGAGTGCCATGACGCCGACGGCCTTGGCGCGTGAGAATTTCTCGGCATCATCTCTGGCGGCCAGCATCCTGAAAACCGTGAACCCCGCAAGGAGGCTCACTGAGAGCTCCACGGCGATGATGCAAAGATAGGCAGCGTGCTGCAGCGGCGCCCAGGGCAACGACCGCCAGAGCAGCGGGTTACCCGGAACCGTGGTATCCATCTCGAGCACGTGCTGCACGAACTGAAAGTTCGCGCGGTAGTCCAGGACGTTATTGATTCCGACCAGGCCAGCCCACACGCACACGGATGCCATGAAAGCGATCTTGCTTCGTCGCAGCGCCTTCGAGAGTTGCTGACTCCTTTCTGCCCTCACGGAGCGCACCGTTCGCACCGTGCCTCGCAAATCCTGTCGGCCGTCTGCGCATCCTGTGAGGCGTAGTTGAGGGATAAAGCGCGCGAAGGCTCCGTCAAGGGAGGTCCCCAAGTGACCGGTTACAAATCGGTGGGGCGTGGCACGTTCTAAGTACGGACGGTTTCAGGCACCTGTTTGTGCACCCGGAACATCAGCGCGAATGTCATGAGTGCGATCGCCATCACGAGATAACCCAACCAATCGAAATGGGTCAACGAGCCGTCCGGCCTCAGGACAATCACTGCACCCGCGACCGCCGCCGACAACCCACCGGCAAACTGCTGCAGTGAGGCGCTGACGGAGTTAAAGGCGCCGCGCTTGGCGGGTTCCGGTATGGCCGAAATGAGTGCCTGAGCGGGAATCATGCGCGAGAAGATGCCGGCGAACAGCACCACGTTGATCACGATAACCGCGGCAAGCGACACATGCCCAATATTCGTCCATAACGGCACCATGACCAGCGTGACGAGGGTCCCGAAGCAGAACATCTGGAATTTGCCGAAGCTGTCGCTTGCCTTGCCGACCAGCGGACCCACAAAAATAGAACTCACGCCGGTCACCAGATAGATCACGGGCAGCACAGCGAACGTCAGCCCGACGTTGTTCACGATATAGGCGGTGCCGAACGGCATCAGCATGTAGCCGCCGGTCGGCATCAGCATGACGAGAAGAAATGCCACGCGATAGCGGGGCTCAGTAACGGTGTTGATGAGGTGCTTCAGGGGGCTGTGCTCCTGCTTCAGCGCGAGGTGTGCGACGACCGGTTGCATGAAGAACATGATGATGACGCCCGCCGGCACACCGACGGCAACAATAGCGAAAAAGGGAGCGTGCCAGTCCCAATGGTTAGTGAGATACAGGCCCGCGGGGAGTCCCAGCACCTGGCTGGCAGCAAAAGCGGTGGAGATCATCCCCATCACGCGGCCGCGCATTTGCAGAGGGAAAAGGTCCGTGGCGATGGCTAAGACAATGGAGCCGATCACACCGCCAAACACTCCGGTGACGATGCGTGCTACCAACAGAAGTGGATAGTTGCTGGCCAGGGCGCAAAGCAAGGTGCCCAACATGAACCCAAAATAAAAGAATAGCAGCAGGCGCTTTCGGTCGAAGCGGTCAGCGAAGCCCGCCGCAAGAAATCCCGACGTTCCAGCGCTGAAGGCGTAGCAAGAGACCGCCAGCCCGAATTGCTGGGGGCTGATGTGCAGCGTCGGCATCACGATTGCCCCGAGAGGCGAGATGATCATGAAGTCGAGAATGACCGTGAACTGCAGAAACGCCAGAATGGCGATGACGACTTTCTGATATCCAGAAAACTTGCTGCGAGTTGATGGCCGGGCCGCCGCTTTATCCATGGGGTTCCTGCGTGAGGAGGGTGATTCGAGACCTGGGCGTGAGCGTACGGGATTGGCGAGGCTAACTCACCATCTCCAGGTCTCGACTTCATTTCCTGCGCTCGCTGGACGGTTTGCACTTGACCCGCGGGCCACTGCCTGAGAGGGTCGGTTTTGGAGTTTTCTGAGTCTGGCTCACCATCGATCAGCGATATGGAATCCTGGATTTCCGGACTTGTACTTCACGGCTATTGGGTTTTGTTCGCCGCGGTTTTCCTGGAAGCGATCGGTCTGCCACTTCCCGCGGCCCTGGCCTTGCTGATCGCAGGGGGCGCGAGCGCCCGTGGCTCACTGCAGGGCTCGTACGCTCTGGGCGGAGCCCTCTTGGCGATGATCGCAGGCGACACTCTGATGTTCGTGATGGGGCGCTATACGGGATGGTGGCTTCTTGGCGTACTCTGCCGCATCTCGCTTAATCCCGAATCGTGCATTTTGCGTTCGGCGGATTCCTTCTATCGCCGCGGCCGCGCATTGCTCGTCGTTGCAAAGTTCATTCCTGGAATCAACACCATGGCACCACCCCTCGCTGGTTGCATGAACATGGGTCTCATGCAGTTCCTCGGGCTGGATCTGGCCGGTGCCGCACTCTATACCGGCGCGTACTTTGGGGTCGGCTTCATTTTCAGCGGCGCGCTGGCAGCGATCACCCGAGGCTATCAGACGTTTGGTCGGGTCGTGGGTTGGCTCGTGATCTGCCTGGTTGTTGGTTATGTCGCCTTTCAGATTTGGCTGTGGATCAGGGCGCGCGCTCTACGCACCGTTTCCTTCGCGATCCCTTCGGAGGCGGCGCGGCAAAGGGCGGCCGGTGCTTGCATCTACGACGTGCGAAGCCACGGCTACCTTGATGCCAGGGCGACTCGTATCACGGGATCCAGAAGACTGGATCCGAACGCGCTGAACCGATGCGCCGAAGAGTTTCCAGACGGACAACTGGTTTTTGTGTACTGCACCTGTGTTCGTGAAGCGACCAGCGTGCGCGTGGCGCGTGAATTGCAGAACAGAGGAGTTCGGGTCGCGGTGATCAAGGGTGGTCTGCGGGCGTGGAAGCATGCAGGATTACCCGTCGAGGTCGTGCCACTTGAAGAGATGGCGGCGCTCCCGAGCTTTCGTTAACCGGAACCGCTTTATTGGACCTCTACGGCGTGCAGCCCATCGCCGACAGTCGGGCCGAGTTCTAGTGTTCACGCCTCCACGCCGCCTGCCCGGCTGCCGGCAAGGAGTTTAGGCGGCTGAGGAAGGTAACCACTTCCCAGGGTTTCTTTATCCGAGAGAACTGCGCCGGAAGGACTGTTCTTACCCGCTACGGTTCGACAAAAAACGCACGTTCAAACAGCATCCGGTAGCGAGCAATTTGGCCGTGATTTTCTAACGCTTTGAATCTGTTGGAAAACTACAATCCAGGATGGAGTCCTCTCCCGGGCAGTATTTTCAACGGGTTAGAGAGCATTATTGACGTTTCTCAGTATCTAAAAACTGCTTAGCTCGCGCGTTTAATTCTTGCGCGTTAGTCGCTCAAACACACTAAACGATTTCGCGACTTCTCCCTTGAGCAGCTTGACCGCGCGCGCTTCGCGGACCACGACGACGCCGGCGTTCCTCGCGCCGGTCGAGTTGACAGCACCCGCGCTCGGGAGGCTTTGCCCCGGACGCCTTCCGGACGCGGTGCAGTATGCGCGCTTACCCGCAGGTCAGACCACGCCCCGAATTCGGGATGCGCATCCAGATGACGGTCCTACGGGTGCACTGCGATTGCGGAGATTTCAATGATTGCGTCCTTCGGCAAGCGCGCGACCTCCACCGTTGCGCGAGCCGGCGGAGCGCGGGTGAAGAACGTCCCGTACACCTCGTTCATCCGCCCGAAGTCATTCAGATCCTTCACGAAGACCGTTGTCGAGACCACGTCTTCGAGAGTCATCCCGTCAGCTGCGAGCACCGCCTTGAGGTTCTCAAGAACATGCTTTGTCTGCTCTTCAATAGAGGCGTTGGTGATCATTTGTTTCGTCTTTGGGTCGATCGCAATTTGGCCCGACAGGTAAACCGTCTTTCCAACCTTGATAGCTTGAGAATATGGGCCGATGGCCACGGGCGCGTTCGGGGAAGCGATGACGCTTTTCGCCGCCGCATCCTGTGCATTCGCAGTACCCAGCATGCAGTTTGTCGCAATGACGAGGAATGTAGTCCACCCGCGGTAGTGCATAAACTCCCCTTCTTTTTGGTTAATTGGCTGGGGAAGGTCGGCGCTACTATTGCCTACCGCACCCTCCCTCGCTTGATCGCGCGTGAGATGACGACCGCCCGGAGCAGCCGTGGAACACTGACGTCGCGGGTTTATCACGAGACGCCACTCCTCAGCGCCTGCTCCATCGCCGTTACAAAGGTATCGATCTCTTCAAGTGTCGTGTAAATGTTTGGAGTTACTCGAATGCCTTGAAATTCATATACCTGATTCGGACGCCCCTGCCCAAAGAGTGGGGAGACCATGATTCGGTACTTGTCCAGCAGAAACCTGACAAGGTCGCGAGCACCAATTCCATCGATGTGAACGGCCGCGAGACCCCAAGTCTGAGCCGGTTCGCTCATCTCGCTCAGCACCTTGATTCGTGAATTACCCTTAAGCGCGTTGACCCAGCGCAGCGTGAGGTAACGCAAGCGCGCAGCCTTGCGATCGCCACCGATCGCCTGATGGTAAGCCAAAGCCTCGCCTAGCGCGGCACGGATCGCCCAGGGATGTGTCCCAATCGCCTCGAATTTCCGAATGTCGCTGCCCTGCGATTCCGGTACCGCTTGCAGGGGCCAGAACTTCGGGATCATCTCCCTGCGAACATAGAGGCAGCCGTTTCCCATCGGAGCCAGGAGCCACTTATGAAGGCTTACACCGTAGGCGTCGCATTCAAGGTCGCGCAATTTAAATGGGAAGTGCCCCAGCGCGTGGGCGCCATCGACGATCGTTACAATTCCTCGTGATCGGGCAAGACGGCAGAGTCGCTGTACGGGAAATAGCTGGCCGGTAACGTTGGTTATGTGACAGAAATGCAGGACTTTGGTTCGCGGTGTGATCGCCCGTTCAAAGCGGGAGACGAGATCATCAGCTGTTGTCGGGACAGGGAATTGAATCCGAGGGACCACGATCGCTTCGCGCCGCATGCGTTGGTCCCACGTGACGAGCATCCGGGGATAATCCTGTTCCGTAGTGAGAACCTCATCCCCAGCCTTCAGATCAATGCCATTTTGCACAATTTGCAGAGACTCGCTGGCTCCACGCGTCAGAGCCAGCTCTTCGGGAGTGCATCCGAACTCGTGCGCCATGCCTACGCGTATCGTCTGAACGCGTTCCGCGACCGGCCCTTGATAAAACGTAGGGGCCATGTTGATCATTTCCATGAACCGTTCCTCGGATTGAAGTGCAACCCGAGGTGTGGGACACGTGCCGCCGTTGTCTAGATTGATGATGGTCCGATCCAACTCAAAGCCCAGTTGAATCTCGCGCCAATAGTCCTCATCTTGCGCAACCGCTTCGGGTGGGCTATCACCGACCAATTGGCCCGCGCTAGCTGCCCGCGCGAGCGCTGATGCACCTGTCGCGGAGACGAAGGTCCCGGCGAGTCCAGCGGCGCGCAAGAAAAACCTCCGATTCCACGTAGGACAATTCATTGGCTACCCCCTGAGGGTTCTCGTGCAATTGAGGCGATCTGGCCGAGATCTCGAGTGACGAAGCCGGTCGCCCGCGACCTGATGTACCGTAAGCACGCCTTCGATCCGACGCGATTGACATGTGCGCGCTTTGGTACATCACCTGCCGGGTGTCGTGCCGTGCCCGGGGCTGAGCAACGCCATGCCTTGGTCAATCCCGTCGCAATATTTTCCGAGCACCGCGGCGGTGATCGGGATGTACTCGGCTGCTTCAGTCCAGCGTGCCCCGTCGATCGCCTCGCCCACGGCGGGCAGGGTCTTCACGCCATAGCCGTTGAGCATCCCTGGCGCATAGACAAAGTGCCGGTACCAATCGCGCCCCGGCAGCCCGCGGTGATCGGTCAGCCGCTGCTCCATTCCCTGCAACAGCTCGTTCAACCGCCGGCGTTGTGACTTGTCGAGCGTGACGGTGCCGGCCACGAGCCGCGCGTACGCCTCATCGTAGGTGCGCGCGCTGGTCTTCAGGCGCGCAACGACGACGTCGAGCGGCCCGAAGTCGAGCTGCGGGACCTGTGCCTCGCGCGCCGGCGGCCCTACCACCCGGGTCGGGTCGGCGGCCAGACCGAAGGCGTTCTGATCGAGAAGCCTCTCGAGCTCGGCAGCCTTCTTGCGTTTGCTGTCGGTGAGCTTGCGCAGCTGCACGACATAGCTGCCGATCGTATCGGCGAAATCGCCGAACTGCAGCGGCAGGACTTGCGCATCCGCCATGCGCAGCACCACGTGGCCGACCGTCTGCGCCTCGGCCACCCCGTACGCGAAAGTCGGATCGCCGAAGCGCACGTAGTGATCGAAGGAATCGTATTTCGAGTGATACGCGCCGCCTTGATCGGCCTCACCGCCGTACTCGATGCTGAGCGCGGTCACACCCAGGTGCTGCAGGAACGGCGAGTAGTCGGAACCGGAGCCGGGCGCCTGGATCGGCAGATCCCCGCCGGCTGCAGCCAGCTCCGCTGCGCGCTGGGTTTCGGCGCCGTCTTCCTCGTCCCCGCTCGATTTCTCGAAACCCTGCACCAGCATGCGCGCCCGCAGCCGCGTCTGCGCGCTCACATGGGTCTCGGGATCCTTCACCATGCTCGCCACGTCGTTGAGCAGGTGCTGCAACGAATGGCTCCCTTCGGGGGCGAGGAAGCCGCGCTCGTTGGTGTCGGAGTTCAGGTACAGCACAGCCTTGCGCTCGAGCTCCGCGGCGTGCGTCTCGGCCCACTCGGTCGAGCCGATTATCCCCGGCTCCTCGCCGTCCCAGCTGGCGTAGATCAGCGTGCGCTTGGGCCGCCAGCCGCTCTTCAACAGAACGCCGATCGCCTTCGCCTCCGCCAACATCGCCACAGTGCCGGACAGCGGATCCATCGCGCCGAATACCCAGCAGTCGCGGTGATTGCCGCGTACCACCCACTCGTCGGGATCCTCGCGGCCGGGAATCCTGGCGATGACGTCGTACAGGGGCTTCAGACCCCAGTCCGAGCTGATCAAAAGGTGCACCTTCGCGGGGCCCGGCCCGAGGTGATAGGTGAGCGGCAGCGCGCCGCGCCACTCCGGCGGCGCGACCGGACCCGCGAGTGCCGCGAGCAGCGGCTGCGCGTCGGCGTAAGAGATCGGCATGACCGGGATCTTGGCAATCGTCCTCGCGTCCGCGATGGCGAGGCGCTTGGCATTGCGGGTTGCGCCCACGCCGGGAGTGAGCGGGTCGCCGGGGTAGAGCGTTATGTCCAGCACCGAGCCACGCTGCACGCCCTCGGGCGGCCGCCAGCCGCCCTTCGGGTACACGTCGCCCTGCGCATAACCGTCATCGCGCGGATCGGAATAGATGATGCAGCCGATGGCGCCGTGTTCGTACGCGAGCTTCGGCTTCAGTCCGCGGTAGCCGCCGCCGTAGCGGACGATGACGATCCGGCCTTTGACATCGATGCCGCGGCGTGCGAGCTCGCGGTAATCGTCCGGCATCCCGTGGTTGAGATAGACGAGCTCGCCGGTAACGTCGCCGTCTGCGCCGAACACGTTGTAAGGCGGCAGGCCGTCGGTGCGGCTCGAGGTGGCATCGCCTTCGACCGGCGGCTCGCTGAGGCTCGCGACAAACTTCGTGGGTGCGAGCAGCTCGAGGGCATGATGCTTGAGCGTCGGATACAGCACTTCGAACACCTCAAGCTGCGCGTCCCATCCCCATTGCCTGAACAGGGCTCGCACGAACTCGGCGTTCGCCTTGTCGTGCGGCGAGCCGACATGATTGGCCTCGGAGGAGAGATTCTTCATCCAGGCGCGCAGGTCGGCCGGATTGAGGTCGCCGTCGAAGCGCTGCTCGAGCGCGTGCTGGCGCGGAGCCTCCTGCGCAGTAAAGCCGAACAGCGCCGGCGGTCCGGCCTCGCCGCCCGCGGACGCCGCGACCCATGTAATGAGCGATGATACGAGGAGAAGCAACGGGCGCACGCTCCGCTGCCTGCGTGAGTGAGGATTCCCTGTTCGGTGCATGTCCGCAGGACCTTTTCGTACCGTGGTTTGTCGAGTTGGCGGTGCATTCCGCGGCGCGGACTGCAACACGCCCGCGCAGCGCGCTGATTCACGTTATGTGGGAAGTGATTTGAAATAATTTCAGAGGAGCGTCGAGCCGCTGCGCTTCGATTTCGACGAAGTGCTTAGCCGCCCGTCAGTTTTTCAGATGAGCGTCGAGCCAGTCGAACACGGTGTGATACCACTGGAGGCTGTTTGCGGGCTTCAGCACAAAGTGATTCTCGTCCGGAAATACCAACAGCTTGCTTTCGATGCCGCGGCGTTGCAGCGCGGTGAACGCGCCGAGCCCCTGGGTATAGGGAACGCGGAAATCCTGCTCGCTGTGCACGACGAGCATCGGCGTGCGCCACTTTGAAACGAAGTCGAGCGGATTGAATTGCTCGTAACCGCGCGGATTGTCGTACTGCGTGCCGCCCATCTCCCATTCCATGAACCACAGTTCCTCGGTCGCGTAGTACATCATGCGCTGGTCGAACAAACCGTCATGGCTGACGATGCAGCGGAAACGGTCCGGCCAGTTGCCTTCGATCCAGTACATCATGAAGCCGCCGTAGGAGGAGCCGAGCGCGCACACGCGCCCGCCGTCCAGCCACGGATAGCGGGCGATCGCGGCCGCGAGCCCCTTTTGCAGGTCGACGAGCGGTTTGCCGCCCCAGTCGCGGCTGATCGAGTCGGTGAACATCTGTCCGTAGCCGCTGGAGCCGTGGAAATCGATCGACACGATCGCGTAGCCGCGGCCGGCGAAGGCCTGCGCATTTTCGCGGTAAATCCAGGTGTTCTGCATGCTGCTCTGCGGGCCACCGTGCACCATGAACACGACCGGAAAGTGCTTGCCAGACTCGAACCCGTAGGGCTTGACGACGTAACCGTATACGGTCTCGTCATGCCAGCCCGGAAAAGTGAATTGCTCGAAGTCGCTCATACGCCGCGCCGCGAGCAGTTCGTGATTCACGTCGGTCAGGCGTCTAGGCACACCGCCGGCGGCCGGGATCATGTAAAGATCGGCGGGTCCGCCCAAACCCTGCAGGGCGAACACGATCGCGCCCCGCGCCGCGGAGTAGTCCTCGACCTCACCGCTTCCGACGAGCTTCACCGGCGCGCCACTGTTCACGTCTATGGAATACAGCGCGTGCTGACCCAGCTCGCTGACGGTCGCGAGCAGGTGGCGCCCGTCGGGCATAGCCTGCAGACGGCTCACTGAGCGGTCCCATGCGCCGGTGAGCGCGCGAAGCTCGCCCGTGCGTGCACGTTTGAGCATCACGTGGACGCGGTCCGACTCGAAACCGGCGCGCGACTGCGCCAGCCACGCGAGGTCGCCATTGCGTAGGAACACCGGATGAGCGTCCGCCGCGGGATTCGCGGCGGTGAGATCGACGGGAGCAGCGGAGCCGTCCGCGGGCGCCTCGAAAAGGTCGAAGTTGGTCGACCAGGGTTCGGTGCGGCCGGCGATGCGCGTGGAGAACACCAGAGCCTTGCCGTCGGGGCTGAAGGCATAATCTTCGTCGCCACTTAAGGGCTTGCCCGGAATGTCCGCGTCGAATGACTTCGACACGTCGACGGGTACGCCGGCGGCGTGGTCGGCGCCGAGGGGCACACTGAACAGGTGCGAGCGCCTCCCGTCGCTCCAAGTATCCCAGTGCCGGACGAACAACCGATCATACGTGCGCCCGGTAGCCTTGGATCCGGCGCGTCCGTCCAGACGATTGCGGGTGCAGGCAAGATCGGGGCAGTCCAGGAACACTTCCATCGACAGCGCGAGCCGGTCCCCCCGCGGCGACACCTTCAGCGAGCCAACGTCAAGCGGGTAGTTGCTGACGCGCTGCGCCTCGCCCGCGGGCACCGACACGCGCCAAACCTGCGTGCTGCCGGACCGCGCCGAGAGAAAATAGAGCGTGCGGCTGTCAGGCGCCCAGCGCGGGCTCGAGTCGTTCGCCTTGGCGGCGGTGAGCTGGCGCAGCTCACCGCCGCTAGCGAGATCGAGCAGCCACAGGCTCGTGCGGCCCTTGTTTGCCTGCAGGTCGGTCACCTCCTGGACGTAGGCGACGTAGCGGCCGTCAGCAGAGAGCTGTGGGTCCGCGACGCGCTTGAGGAGCACCAGGTCTTCCACCGTGAAGGCCGCGCCGCCCGGCCCGGCCGACGTGAAAGGGGCGCTGCCCAGTACCACCGCCGGTGCGGGGCAGCCGAACGCGGCCACGGTGGAGGCGAGGAGCCAGGACGCGAGGCGGGCACCCACGGACACGGGAGTCAGCCAACCTCGTCGTTGACAACCGTCCACGTCTCGCTCCTCGCGGCCTGCAGCCACTGCTGCGCGCAGTTTCTCCACGAAGAACAGTGTGGGAGAGAGTTGAGAAATACGTTCGAGGTTCACCATTCGACTCTCTAACGTGCAAGGACGATGCGACGTAGACGCTTTAACTGAGCACTACACTGGCCCGTAGCGGAATCAGATCATGAAAGATCCCTTGCTCTACCCTGGCGAAGGTCAGTTGTTCTCCCGGAAGACGAAGCGTTCGCGCGCCAGCCGCAGCGATGAGCTTCAATGCCAGCAAGATCGCTGCGAAGATCCCAGCGCCCGCTACCGCGGTCTTCACTCCCAGCGGCCAGCGACCCGGAGAGACCTTCGCAACCCTAGTAGCCGCGCGAGCCTATCCCTCAGAACCTATATAAAAGAGCCAATCCAACCGTGCGCGGCTGGATGTAAACGTAGTCAAGATAGCCAAGAGGAGCACTGGTCGCCGCTGAACTACTCGGTCTGGACACGATCCCTCGCTTATCGGTGAGGTTGTTCGCGTATGCGTTTATCTCCCACGCCTTTACGTGCACACCCGCGAGCAGGTTGACTTGAAAGTAACTTGGCAAGACCACTCGCGGCTGCGTCGGCGCTGAAGAGAAGAGGCTCAGGCGGTCACCGACATAAATGCCAGTCGCGCGAACCAACGCCGTAACCCCAGCTCCGAGGGGGCATTCCTGTTGAACGGACAGATTGCCAGACCACCGGCTGCTAAACGGCAATGGATCTCCGGCGTTCCCCACTGTCGTACTGCTGAGTGGAAAGTTTTGTGTCAAAACAGCCTCATCCCACACAACCCACCCTTCAATGCTCGTGCCGACGAGCGGCCTTGCCTGCCACGCAAGTTCCGCTCCCTCGCTTTTTGCATCGCCAGCGTTCGCGGTGAAGGCCTGCTGGCTAGCTGCATCTACGACCGAGATCTGCAGATTCTTCCAATCGATATAATAGATAGAGCTGTCCAGGAACAATTTGTGTTCCAGCCAGTCGCCCTTTACGCCAAGCTCATAGTTGGTTGTCTTGTCCGGGCCAAACGTGAGGGGCAAGTTGAAGGCGGCGGCGCCAGCGTTCGGGCCTCCGGGCCGAAAGCCCGACGCTAATCTTGCATAGACCATCTGATCTCGTGTTATCCGGAACTGTGGCGTGACAAGATAGGTAAACGAATCGTCGCGGCTGTGCCCCGTAGGCACAACGTGAACTGGCTCGTTAAACACGAGCACGGAGTAAGGACCGCTGTCCGTCTCGTTGTACACGACTTCATTCCGACTCTCCCTCCCACCAAACTGCACGTTGAAACGGTCCGTAAGGTGTACGGTGAGATCTCCCATTCCCGCTAACTCGGTAGATGGCGTCGAATAGATGAGGTTTGCAAATTCGCTCGTGTATGCCCCAGTCGCCGGATCCGTATAAAAAATCTGCTGGCCCGCATCGTTGTCTTGGTTTGAGTAGTACCCGCCTATCAGCCAGTCCACGCTATGGCCGATTGTCGATGAGAGTCGTATCTCTTGAGTAAACTGCTTTATCTCTCCTTCATTGGGAAGTACAAGCGTGGGTAGAAACGAACTGAAATCTGTGACGTTGTACACGTCAAAGGTGCTGTAGCCGCTCACCGATGTTAAATTGATCGCACCCAAACTTGCGTGCACAACCGCTGTGTAGAGATTAGTGCGCGCGTGGTATATACCGACATCGCGCAGATAATCCTGGTCCAGTACCCCGAGGCCGTTCGCACCTGACTGCGCTGTCGAAAGGCCATCGGCTGAAACATTTTGAATGAGGGCGCTCAGCTTCACCGACAGATCGGCAGAAGGCTTCCATAGGAAAGAAGCCAAACCACCGGCGCTTTCCCCTCGATTGACTCCGTCCTCTTTGAGTACGGGATTATCAATGTCGCCCGGCACGATCCGTGTGAACCCGCTTAGGCGAAACGCCGTTGTGTCAGTGACGGGTACATTAACGCCGCCCTGAACACCATAACCCAGGCCGTCACCGTTATAGACACTCTCGGTGTGGGCACCTATGCGGCCGGAAAGGTCGTCAGTAGTCGGATCAGCTGTAACGAATTTGACGAGCCCACCAAGCGACGCGGCACCGTAAAGAGTTCCTTGGGGACCGCGCAAAACTTCGACGTGGGTCAGGTCGCTCGGATCAATACTTGGGAAAAAGCCGCCCACTGCTAGAGGCGAACCATTGCCCACGGGCACATCGTCAATCGTAGTCTCGACAGTCGGAGTGCCACCAGCGGTCGTGATCCCTCGAATTGCAATCGTCGATGCGCCTGGGTATCCAGAGTTGCTGAGGCTCAAACCGGGCACGGTGGCGTAATAGTCCTCGAGATTGGCCAAGTTGGACTGCGCCAACGATTCAGCACTGATTGCCGTCACAGGAACCGGCACGTCCTGAAGCCGTTGTTCGCGCTTCTGGGCGGTGACGATGACCTCCTGAAGTGGCACGGGCTGCGGTTCCGCGGTCTGTCGTTGGGCTAGGGAAGCAGCGCCCGAAGTCTGTCCCGGAGTTGCCTGAGCCAGCAGAAGGCCGCTCCGGGATTGAGAGTTGTCGCTGGTACCGGGCGGAGGCGATGGCTGCTCGCTCAGTGCGCTGACGGCTGCCGCGCGCGGCGCCTTAGGATCGATGACCATCATCGCGCCGGACGGATCGATCCGCAGCTCTAGCGGCGTGCCCTTCAAGAGAATTCGCACCGCAGCCTCGGGCGTGTAGCTCCCTCTCACACCCGCGGTACGGAAATGGTCTAGCTGGCTGGGCTGGTAGAAAAGCTCGACACCGAAAGCTCTTGATAACTGCAGGAGCGCGGGACGCAGGTCGCCCGGCGGGATTTCGACTTTCTTCGGTGCATCCGCCATCGCATGGACGGAGAAAGAGAGTGCGCAGGCGACCGCCACCAATGTACAGCGAAGGGCCATGCTCTTCGGCATCGAGTGTCTTCCCCAAACGAGATTGTCGTTATCGTTCGCTGGGGTAGACGCTCAGCGTCTCTTTCTCCCTCCAAATATGTTGTAGGGCGGCGGCGTCAATTGGAGCTGAGCACGATCTGACCGTCGCTCTCGATCGCGCGTACGGCAAACCCATTTTCGAGCAAGCGAATAAAGGCATCCACGTTGGTAGCACGGAAGTTACCTTCGATCTTAAATTGAGCCACAGCCGGATCGCGGATCACGATCTGGCGCTCGTTGTAGCGGTTGAACTCGGCTGCGACCTCCGCCAAAGTCTGGTCGCGGAACATAAGGACCCCGGTGCGCCAGCTCAATTGCGCTTCAGTCTCGGACTGGGGCTCTTTCTGCACCAGGACACCGGAGTCTCCGGCGTGCGCGACCGAGCCTGCTGAGAGGAGCATGGCATCGGAGGAACCGGCGGCGGCCACAGGCAACGCGGGCGGCCGGGCGGACCGCTGCCCGCGATCTTCAATGCGCACCGTCCCCTCTGCGACGATGACCCGGATCTCATCCCCGTCGCGCAACACCGAGAACTGGGTGCCGACCGCGATCACACGTTTCTTGCCGGCGCTGACGACGAAGGGGCGCGTCGCATCCTTCGCAACCTCAAAAAACGCTTCGCCGCGCGCGAGGTCGATGTCGCGCTCCTTGTTGGTAAGGTCAACGTGCACTTCGGTGGCGGTGTTTAAGGTGATATTCGAGCCGTCCTGCAGCCGGACGGAGGCGATACCGCCAATGGAGGTGGTATACCGGTCTTTGGCGGCCTCGACCCAGAAATAAGCGCCGCCGGCTGCGATCACAAGCAGGCTGGCTGCCGTGACAAAGGCTGTGACACTGAACCAAGCCCGTTTCCTCGCCGCGGACTCGCGGGCGACCGAAGGGCCCTCCAGGATCCCATGTGACGTATCACAGAGCTCATCGGTCTCGACTCCACTGGCACCCTCCTCGTCCAGTGCAACTTTCTGATCCGATGAGTCAAAAAAAGGGGTGAGGTTCCACTCCCCGCGAGGCGGGGCTTGATGACCTGCAATTCCGGCGCCGAGCGCTTTCAGCCGCGCGGATTCTTCCCACGCCATCTCAAGGCGCCAAAACGCCACCCGGTGAAGGCTCGAAGCATCGAGCCATGCCTGCAGCCGCGCCTCATCCGCGGGCGTCCATACACGCGAGTCGCGACGAATCAGCCACGCGCTCGCGGCCTCCTCAATCGCTTGCGTGCTTTCCGTGCTCATGTTCGACCTTCTCATCGTCGAGTTCGCCCAAATCAGCCTTGGGCAAGGGGGGAATCAGCGCGTTGGTACGTGTGTAGTGCGCGAGGAGACGCGCTCCGGTGCGCAGATGCTTCTCCACCGTCTTTTCTGAGAGTCCCAAGTGGTCTGCGACCTCCCTCTGCGAAAGTTCCTTCACGCGACGCAGCCAAACCACCTCGCGGCATTTGGCGGAGAGCCGGTCGAAGGCCCGTGCCAGTCGCACCAAGTCCTCGCCGACTGATGCGCGCCGCTCGGGGGAAATCTCATCTACTAAGACGTTCAGATAATCCGTGTCCCCACCGGCGCGAATAGAGACGATGCGCTCGCGACGGACGCGATCGGCCATCAAATGCCGGGCGGTGGTGAAGAGAAAGGCCTTCGGCGCCTGCGGACGTCTTTTGAGAGCAGCCTCGTAAACTCGGGCGTATGCCTCCTGGCGGATGTCTGAGAGCTCGTCGCGATGGGGCCAGACGCGAGCGAGAAAACGCATGAGCATCTCTTCGTGACTCAAGATCTCGCGCTTAAACCAGATCTCGAGCGGCTCCGCCATGAGCACACATTACAAGGGTTCCGCAGAGAGGGGGTAAGGAATCCCGCTCGGCCGGGTTCGGCGTCAGATGAGATGAAATTGAAAGGAGGGATAAAGCGAGCTGAGGCGTCTACCTAAATCGCTTCGCGTCTTTTCAAAGAACTCGGTGAGCTGGGCCCGGCACGGGATCCAAGTCTCAAGCAGCTATTTTTGACTGCTCGCAATCCGGAGCTCTCTCATACGTGGGCGTCTCAATGTGACTCCACCGCGATGAAGTTCTTGGCGTCGTTAGGGTCGCCGGTGCCCTTGTATTTGTACCGAAGCGGGTATGGGTAGAGCGGTCGCGTGTAGCTCACCGGAATCGACTTGTCGAGGGGAAACGTCAGCTCAAAGTCCTGCGTCCGGGTCAAACCGTCCACGTGCGCACCGATCATCGCATCGGGCGCTTTCCCTTCCTCGACCCAGCGCTCCATGTACGTGAGATAGTCGACCGCGAACGGGCCATCCTCGCCGGTGCAATGGCCCATTCCCGGCACCATGAAAAGGCGGAAAAACGCTTCGGTGGCGGCCCGGCCGCCCATGGTACGGGTGACCGTGTCGTAGAAATCGATGGTCCTCGCCGGAACGATCGACTCGTCGCTCCATCCCTGATAAATGAGCAGCTTTCCGCCAGCCGCCTTGAACTTGCGCAGCTCCGGGTTGTCGGCGGTCAGCAACGACTCCTGGGTGCCGGTCGCGAAGCGCTTGTAGTCACGGTCGAAGTCGTAGTCCGTCAGGTTCCAGGTCGGGCCGGCCGCTGGTAGCACCATGTAGCGAAAGTATTCCACCGCCCACTCCTCCTCGGCGGACTGTTTGCCGTCCTCACGCACGTAGGTCGCGCCGGTCGTGGTCGCGTCGGCGACCCAGCGCAGCTCGGAGCCGGGCACCGAGCCCCCGACGAAGAGTTTCTCCCCCTTGGAGGTTACCGGAGAACTGTACACCTTGCGCACGGCGTCCATCTGCGCGGCGCTCAGACAATCCTCGCGCTGACCACTCTTGCAGGCGAGCACACCGGGGTCGAAGTGACAGTGCAACGGATCGCCAATCACACCGTCCTTGACGCCGTCGTCCATGTCACAGGCCGCTAAGGCAGCGGCATGCACCAACTGCAGATCCTGGCGGGTCAGGATGAGCTTGCCGTCTCGGCCGCGCAGCGCGCGGCTCGCCCATACGTAATACATCGCGGAGTCGGAATCGTCGATCCACGGACCGCCACCAATGATGCCGTTGAAATCCCACGGGAAGCGTTCCGCCTCGACGAGCGCCTGACGCCCGCCCGTAGAACAGCCGTGAAAATAGGTGTACTTAGGCGGCTGAGTGTAGTAACGCTCCGTGATCGCCTTACCCGCAATCGACACCACATGCGGCCCGCGGTACGCGAAGTCAACCTGCCCTTGAAGGTTGTTCTCGGCCCAGAGCCCGTCCTGACCCTTGCCCACGTGGCCCATGTCCGACGCGATGCAGGCGTATCGCCTGTGCAGCGGACACCACCAGAGCCAGAACGATGTGCTTCCGCACGCCCCGCCGCAACCGAGCTCGATGAACTTGCCGTTCCAGTCCTCGAGGGGCAGACGCATTGAGAAGCCGATAGTCGTCGAGACATACCCTTCCACGTCGCAGTACGCGGGCCCGTCCGGTCCGGCGGGAACAACTTTCGTCGACTTGATCTGGGTAGGCGCATCCTCCACCACGGAAAAGCTTTCACTTGCCAGTGCCTGGCACCGCGCGGTGGGGGTTGCGGTGGGGGTGCTCAACTCCGCAGGCGCCGCCGCGAGCAGCGGTGTTGAGACAAGCGCCAGCGTGACAGCTTGGATGAATGCGAAAACTATCCGCACGGTTGTACTCCTTCCTCTGGAACGGTCCGAACTCGCACGGGTAGTTGCCGGAAAATCGCGCGCATTGAGGCGAAGATGTACCCGTAGGGGGCTCGGTCACTTATTTGAGGCAGCTACTCGTCAGTGCGTCGGCTCCGGTGGTGTTCTTATGCCGTAAAGGACCTTGGTGCGCGCCTCGATACTGTCCGCCAGCGCCTCGATCAAACGCAGGCCGTCCGCTGCCGAGGCGTGGGCCTGTTCCGTCAGATAGTGACGGGCGAGCGCATCCTCGTGGGCGTCGAAAAGAACCTTGGCCGTTCGCTCGATGTCCGGTTGCGCGGCAATCTGTCGGCTGTCAAAGGCAGTGAGGGCTGCTCTCACATCGGGAAGAAATACGTCCCGGTGCTCATCCGCCAAGTAGAGCAGCCGCTTCACCGCGCGATTGACGTAGACGGTGGATTCGACGCCCTGCTGGGCGGCATCGATGTTCTGCTTGTCCGCTTCTCCAAAGGTCAGATAGCGGTGTCTGCTGTACTCCGGCGGAACGGAGTCGACGCCGAGCCGCCATGGAACGAACGCGGCGGTGACCGGGGGGCCCGGTGCGACCCAGAGCAGGCGCATGTCGGGGGACACGTTCGGATGGAGGTCTGCCACCTGGCCGTAGCCCGATGAATCTCTTCCAGCCTCGTGCAATTGTTGCATCAAGAGCTGCACATCCACCTTCGGGGCGGCGGATCTGATATTCGACTCGACCCGGCGGGCCTCCGCCGCTGTGACATCGCTATACTGGTCGGGCCTCGCATAGACGTCGATCACATTGAACGGCTTGCCCTCCTCGGACTTGTACCAGCCTTGCTCGACTGCGAAGGAAACGAAGTTCTTGGAGGCAAGATAATCGGGATTCTTGGCAAGATCGACAGGCAGCGTCTGCACGTAGCCGATCTTGTGGTAGCCGCGCCAGTTCATCCAGATGTCGTTCGGACCGAGACGATGCGCGACCCAGAGACCCTTGCCGCCGGCGAATTCGAGCAGCACCCAGCCCTCATTGGGGTCGGCGAACACATGGGAGTTTCCGCCGTAGGTGAAATATCCGTATCGCTCGATGAGCGACACCGCAATGTCTACCGCCTCGCGGGCCGTCCGTGCCCGTTCGAGCACGATACGAGCGATATCGCTGTAATTCACCCCGTGCTGCGGCTTGGGAGTCAACTCGACGAGCTCTCGGCGCGAAAAGAGCGCCACATCCCGAACCGCGAGGCCGTATTCATTCATGCCGCCGTTCGTCAGCGGCGCCGGCAAGCCGAGAAAATACGAGTAGTCCATCGAGATGTAGCGGAAAGTCTCCCGCGCCTGGGGAATCTCGATCAGCTCGCCCGGTAGATTGGCCTGAGGTGTGCCGCCCACCGAGATCGTGGCGCCGGCAGGGTGCTGCCGGCGCGGGACAATCGAAAGCCAGTGACTTGAGGGCTCATCACCGAAGCCCGCGAGCAGAACGCCACCGTCCTTGGTCAGGTTCTTCCCCACATAGATGGCATCGCTCGCATGACTCATCGGCGAGTCAATGAGCGTGAGTAGTGCTGCAAACGCCGCGCACCACTTGGCCAATCGCGGTGCGATATGGATCCTACCGTCGGGCCGTGCCAGTCGGGTCATCGGAACCTCCACCGTTCCAGCGAATTAGGGGTTTGTGCTCTCGCGAGTGCGAATGCCGTAGAGCACCCGAGTGCGCGCTTCGATGCCGTTCGCGAGCGCCTCGATGAGCCGCAGACCATCCGCCGCCGCACGATTCGCCTGCCAGGTGAGATATCGTGTCAGGAGCTCATCCTGGTGCGTTTTCAAAAGAACCAGCGCCGTGCGCTCGATGTCGTCCTGAGCCGCAATCTGGCGGGTGTCCCATCCGGTGAGAGCGGCATTGACTTCCGTCAGGAACACTTCTCGATGTTCATCCACGAGGTACAGGAGCCGCTTGACGTCGCCGTCCGCGTAAGCGGTTGACTCAACACCCTGCTGGGGCAAATCGATGATCCGCTCCGCCTCGCCGGCCGTGAGATAACGATGCCGACTGTATTCAGGAGGAACTGAGTCGGCGCCGAAACGCCAGGGCACGAATGCCGCGGTAATCGGGGGGCCGGGTGCGACCCAGAGCGTACGCAGACGCGGATCCACACTCGTTCGTAGCTCCGCCACCTGGCCATAGCCCGATGAGTCTCTTGCGAAGTTGTGTAACTGTTGCATCAGGAGCTGAACATCCACCTTCGGTGCGGCGGACCTGATGATCGACTCGACGGTGTGAGCCTCCGTGCCGACGCTCTCTTGGTACTGGTTCGGCCTCGTGTAGACATCCATGACATTGAACGCTTGGCCGCTGTCTGGCTTGTACCAGCCTTGCTCGACCGCAAACGAAACGAAATTCTTAGAAGCGAGATAGTCGGGATTCTTTCCAAAGTCGGCAGGCAGGGTCTGCACATACCCCATCTTGTTGTAACCACGCCAGTTGAGCCACACGTCGTTCGGCCCCAGGCGGTGGGCAACCCAGAGCCCCTTGCCGCCGGCGAACTCGAGCAGCACCCAACCTTCATTGGAATCGGCGAACACGTGGGAGTTGCCGCCGTAGGTGAAATCGCCGTACCGCTCGATAAGAGATACGGCGACATCCACCGCCTCGCGGGCCGTTCGCGCGCGCTCGAGCACGATCCGCGCGATGTCACTGTAGTTGAGACCATGCTGCGGATTTGGCGTCATGTCCGCCAGCTCTTTGCGCGAGTAGAGAGCCACGTCTCGCACGGCAAGGCCGTATTCGTTCATTCCGCCGTTGGTGAGCGGCGCAGGCAGCCCGCGATAAAAGGAGTAATTCATCGAGAGGTAGCGATAGGTCTCCCGGACCTGCGGGATCTGGATCAAGTCACCGGGCATGTTCGCGGCCGGCGTGCCACCCACCGAGATGGTCTCCCCCGGGGCATGCTCACGACGCGGCACGATGACGAGCCAGTGGCTCGAGGGCTCATCGCCAAACCCCGCCAGCAGCGCGTTGCCGTTCTTCGTCAGGTTCTTTCCTACGTAGATCGCAAGGCTCGCGTGTCCAAGGGGTGTCCAAAGCGCTGCGACCAGCATGCCGGCCATCCACCGGGGAAATGTCCGCACCGAACGGGGATGAAGTTCACTCATGAGCAAATCTCCTGAAGCCTCGCGTCGTACTCGCGCCAACTGTCAATGATTGAATAAGCTGGCGCTTGGGCCTGCAGGGCCCATCAGTTGACCCCTTGTCCGCCTCGGCAATCGACCGAGACGCCCCAGCGGTGGCCGCGCGTGCTCATCTCGGCGTTGACAGGGGCTCGGTAGCCGTAAAGCAGCCGATGTCGAGCCTCGATGCTGCCGAGTAGGACGTTTCCCAGTCTCAAAGCGTCCGCAGCGCGCCGATTGCTGTAGTTCGTGAGCACGTCGTCGCCCATCTGGGTCTCGCCCACGCCATAGAGCTTCGCGGCGGTCGCCTCAATCGCCCTGTTTTGCTCCATGCTCTGGTTCTCGAATGCGGTGATCGCTTCCAATACTTCGGGCAGGAACTTTTCAGGCTTGTCGCATGTGTAGTACATGAGGCGCTTAAAGGTGATGTAGGCAAACTGCGACGCCTCCTGGATCTGGAAATCCTTCGTTACGAAGGATTTCTCTTCCCCGTGGCTTAGGTATCGGTGCTTGCCGTACTCGGGCGCTACTTTGTCGACGCCGATCCAATAGGGAACGAAGGGTGTGGTGATGGACCCGGTCGCTGAGACCCAGAGCATGTGCAGCCCCGGGCGCGAGACGCCTTGTCGAAGGTGGGCGACCTGTCCGTAACCGTTCCAGTCCGCCGACAGGATCGGCTCTCGGACGGCGTCCATGAAGTCCCGCAGCGTGATCTTCTGCGTGAGCGTCCTCTGGCGCAGGCGCTCCTCCATGATCTTGACGGAGTCGGACCTTCCCCGACCCAGCTGGTACACCTCATCGACGTTGAACGCCTTGCCCGAATGCGGGTCGTACCAGCCGTGCTCCACCGCAAAGGAGATGAAATTCGGGGAACCACGGAACTTGTCCGGATGCTTCTGGAAGTCGAGCGGAATCTCGAGGATGTATCCTGGATGGGATACGCGAACGTCATCCGGACCGAGCCGCTCGGCAATCCACAGCCCCTGGCCGCCCGCGAAATCGATCAGGATCCAGCCTTCGCTAGCATCGGCAAACAGGTGCGAGTTGCCGCCATAGGTCGCATAGCCGTACTTCTCGATGAGCCGGCCGACGATCTCTACCGCCTCGCGGGCCGAATGCGCGCGCTCCATCACGATCCGCGAGAGATCGCTGTAGTTGACCCCGTGCTGTGGATTAGGCGTCATGGCCGCCAGGTCCCTGCGCGTCGGTGACCAGATGTCCCGAGCCGCCACTCCGTACTCGTTGAGTCCGCCATTGGTGAGGGGCGCCGGAAGACCTACGAACTCGCTGTAGTTCATGGTGATGTACTTCGCGGTGACCGGTACCTGCGGAATCCGGATGAGCTCGCCCGGGAAGATGGCCTCCTTGGTGGCTCCTACCTCAATGGTCTCTTCCGGCGCATGGGTCTTGCGCGGCACGATCTCGAGCCAATGGCTCGAGGGCTCATCGCCCGTCCCGCCCAGAAATGTGCTGCCGTCGACCGTGAGATTCTTCCCGACGTAGATGCCGTAGCTTCCTAAGGCGGCAGGAGAGGAGAGCAGGACGCAGATGGCGGCGATCGAGGTGAGCGCGAGTCTCGTGCGGAGCATGATGCGATTCCCTAGTAGGACGGGAGCGGCTTCGTGCAGCCGACCACCGCATCGCGACCGAACAGGCCGCTCGTGACGGGCTCCTTGGGTGCTCGGTACCCGTAGAGAAGCCGGTAACGAGCCTCGATGCTCGCAAGCAGTGAGTCTCCGAGTTTCAGTCCGTCGAGCGCGCGCTGACCGCTGTAATCGGTGAGTACGCTGTGGGCCATGTCCGGCTCGTGCACGTCGAGGAGCTTCGCGGCCGTCGTCTCGATCTTTCGTGACTGTTCGATGCTTTGATTCTCGAAGGCCGTGAGCGCCTCGGTCACCTCCGGCAAGAACCGATCCGGTTTGTCGCACGTGTAGTACATGAGACGCTTGAACGTGATGTACGCAAATCGGGACGCCTCCTGGATCTGCCAGTCCTTCGTCACGAAGCCCTTGGCCTCATCATGAGTCAGGTAGCGGTGTTTGCCGTACTCGGGAAGTACCCGGTCGACGCCGATCCAGTACGGGATAAACGGAGTCGTGATGGAGCCGGTCGCCGCCACCCACAGCATGTTCAACTCCGGGTGCGCGACTCCTTGTCGAAGATGTGCGACCTGTCCATAACCATTCTGATCTCCCGACACCAGAGGGTCGCGAACCGTATCCATCATGTCCCGTAGTGTGATCTTCGAGACGGCTGCTTTCTGACGAAGCCGGTCCTCGATGACCTTGACGGTAGGCGACCTTCCCTTGCCGCTTTGATAGACGGCGTTGGCGTTAAACGGTTGTCCCGCCTTTGGATCGAACCATCCCTGCTCCACGGCGAAGGAGATGAAATTGGCGGACCCGCGATACTTCTCCGGATGCTTCTGGAAATCGAGCGGAACGTCCAAGATGTACCCCGGATAGGACATTCGCACCTCATCCGGACCCACACGCTCCGCGATCCAGAGGCCCTTGTTGCCGGCGAAGTCGATCAATACCCAGCCCTCGTTGGCATCCGCAAAAAAGTGCGAGTTGCCTCCGTAGGTCGCGTAGCCGTACTTGTCGATCAATTGACCGACGATCTCTACCGCCTCCCGCGCCGAGTGAGCGCGCTCCATGACGAGTCGTGAGAGGTCGCTGTAGTTGATCCCGTGTTGCGGATTCACGGTCATCTTCTGCAGCTCTTCGCGCGAGGGAGACCAGACATCCCGTGCCGCTACGCCGTATTCATTCAGGCCGCCATTCGTCAACGGCGCCGGGAAGCCATCATATTCGCTGTAGTTCATCGTGATGTATTTCGCAGTCACCGGTACCTGCGGGATCGGGATAAGCTCTCCCGGGTAGTTGGCTTCCTTGGTGACTCCTACCTGTATGGTCTCTCCCGGCGCGTGGGTCTTGCGTGGCACGATCTCGAGCCAGTGACTCGAGGGTTCATCGCCCGTTCCACCGAGAAAGGTGCTGCCGTCCGCGGTGAGGTTCTTCCCCACGAAGATCGCGTAGCTGGCCCACGCAAACGACGCCGGAAATATCAGCAGCAATGGCAGCGCCATCGAAAGTTTGAGTCGATTCATGCGCTAAGTACTCCCCTTTTTGATTCGTGGTTGGTCCAGGAACTCGCAGACTCTAGTGGGAAAGGGCCGCAGCCGGGTCCATGCGGATACCGTAGAGAGCCTTGGTGCGCGCCTCGAGTCCGTCCGCGAGAGCCTCGATGAGGCGTAATCCGTCTGCGGCAGCCCAATTGGCTTGCTCAGTCAGATAGCGATGCGCAAGAGCATCCTCGTGTGCTGACAGGAGAGTCTGCGCGGTGCGGTCGATGTCGCCCTGTCGTGCGAACTCGTGTGCTTCGAAGCCGTCGAGCGCGGCCGTAACTTCCGGCAGGAGAGATTCGCGGTGCTCGTTAACGAGATAGAGCAGGCGCTTCACAGCACGATCGGCGAAGCGTGTCGATTCGACGCCTCTCTGCGTAGGATCGATCGATGGGCGCTCTGCCTCGCCGGCAGTGAGGTAGCGATGTTCCTGATACTCCGGGAGGACTAAGTCGACACCAAGTCGCCACGGGACAAACGCGGCCGTCAGCGGTGGTCCTGGTGCCACCCACAGCGTGCGTAGTGCCGGCGTGACGTTGGGTCGCAGATCGGCAACCTGGCCATAGCCTGATGAATCGCGACCGACCGAGTGCATCAGCTGCATGAGCAGCGGGACGTCTACCTTCGGTGCCGCCGCACGCACCGCCGCCTCGACCCTGCGAAGCTCCTCCGCGGTGGCCGGCCCGCCATAGTTCGGGGTGGAATAGACCTCCATCACATTGAAGGGTCGGTTCGCACCCGGTTGGTACCAGCCCTGCTCCACTGCGAACGAGACGAAGTTGTCAGAGGCAAGATAGTCTTTGTCCTTGTGCCAATCCGCGGGCAGCGTCTGAACGAAGCCAAGGTCGTGCTGACCCCGCCAGTTGGCCCAGATGTCGTTTGGGCCCAGTCGATGCGCGACCCACAACCCCTTTCCACCTGCAAACTCGAGCAGCACCCACCCCTCGTTGGAATCGGCGAAAAGATGCGAGTTGCCGCCGTACGTAAAATCGCCGTAGCGTTCGATGAGTCCCACGGCAATGTCGAGCGCTTCGCGTGCGGTCCGCGCCCGCTGGAGCACAATCCGCGCGACGTCACTGTAGTTGAGTCCGCGCTGGTTCTTCGGGGTCATCTCAATCAGCTCGCGCCGTGAGGTGCAGGCAACGTCGCGCACGGCAACGCCGTATTCATTCAGACCGCCATTGACGAGCGGCCCGGGCAACCCCCGATAGTAGGAGTAGTTCATCGCGAGATAACTGAACGTCTCGCGCACCTGGGGAATAGTGATGAGCTCGCCGGGCAGGAGTGCCGCGCTTGTTCCGCCAACCGAGAAGGTTGCGCCTTTCGGATACTTCTGGCGCGGGACGATGGATAGCCAGTGGCTCGAAGGCTCGTCGCCGAAACCCGCTACCATCACGTTGCCGTCCTGAGTCAGGTTCTTGCCCACGTAGAGGAACAAGCTCGCGTGGCAGACCTGGGAGCAGCCGAGCAGGAGCAGGGCGCAGCGTAGACGGTTGCCCATATCCACACCTCCGTGATTCACGGCCTTCCCAGTTAAGAGCCTGAGGTGAGGCTGTTCCGGCCTCGCAAACCGAAATTTAATTTTCGTAACCCGCGGGCTCTGCCTGCGGTTGCTCTTAAAGCCACGCAAAACCGAGTGAACCCTGTCTGGCGCTGGTCCAGCGTCCACGGCCGACCCCGGAGCAGCGCTGCACGTGAAAAATACCCGACGGCGCCAGGCCGGAACCGCCCCGGTTGTTCCCTCTAAGGGTTGTGCAGGTTTGCTACCTACCGAGATTCCCTGGGCGGCAGCGACAGATAGGTTGGGAGGATTCGCGATGTGTCCTAGCTCTGACGGACGTTCCCGAAAGGTGCCGTCCCGCCTTCTGGCCGTTCTCCTCGGCCTCAACCCGATGGGCTTTGTCCTGGCGCAAGCCGTCTCGTTCAACATACCGGCGCAGGAGGCAGCCACGGCGATCGCCGAGTTTGCTCGGCAGGCGCGGCTGCAGATCATTGCGCCAGCCGACAAGCTCAAGGGCGTCCGGACGCATGCGATCGTCGGGACACTTGAAACTCACGCGGCGCTCGAGCAACTGTTGAATGGAACTGGCCTCGTCGTCGCTTCCGATGACGGGCGCACGATCAGTCTCCGCTTCTCCGGAAAGACGGGCAAGTGAGAGTCCGAGGCTCCGGTTCGGCCCGCCCGCAAGACTTCAGCTCTGGGAGCTCAGGCAAGCGAGGCTATCGGTCCCAGCTTGGCTTCGAAGGGTTGCCAGCGTTCGATCGAAGTGGTGTAGATCCGCATTCGAGCCTGCCGATGGCTTGCCGTGGCGATAGGCCGCTGATGCTCGTGGGAGGCCAGACAACGATCATCCCACGGGAGTCCAGATTCCTGGAGTAAGCCCCGGATATGCATCTCCGGACTTTGCACGAGATCCTCGTAAACGAGCTCAATGGGGCGGGGTTTCAGTACAGCCAGCCAGTGAGACATCAGTCGCTGATAGCACCGATAATAGTGAGCGAGGTGGTCCAGTGAGTTGTAGTAGGGATCGTGAACCGCGAAGTTCGCAGTAAAGAGGGACCAGCACGTAGCCATCGGATGACGCTTGCAGTGGACAATGAGCGCGTCCGGGAACATCAGCCGGATAAGACCGAGTCTCGCGAAATTGCCCGGTAGCTTGTCGCAGACGTAATCCGAATCGAGGCCGCGCTCGAACAGCTTATCCAGATAGATCTCTCGCGCCTTCACCAACGCCTTGCGCTCCCGGTCATCCTTTGGATCGATCGGTCCTTCAATGCCGAGCTGCTCGCGCTGACGCAGGTAGGCCGCATCACAATCGATGGTAAATGTCAGTTCGCCGCCGGACCTGACCATCGGGTGCGCACTCAGAACCTGTTCAACGAGCGTGGTGCCGGAGCGAGGCATGCCAACCACGAAGATCATCCGAAGATCGAACGGCAACGGCTCGATGGGTTGCGAGAAGGAGTCGAGGGGGTACCTGGCAATGGTGTTTGTGACCCACTCCTCGGTGGCCTCTGGAGAATATACGACGCCGCGACTCAACATCACTCTCGCCGCGGCGGCGTTAGCGATCTGATAGTGCTCAAATGCCTCGTGATAGCGCCGCGCGGCCTCGTAGACCCGGCCAAGGGCAAAGCCGACGTTCACGCGGTCAACGTCGGCAGTTGAGCTATCTGCGTTGAGTCGCGCCGCGCGCCGTACCGCCGGATCTTCCGGGGCTGGTGGCGATAGCTCGAAGCAATTGTAAAGGGCCTCGCTCGAATCCGGTGCAATCGCCAATGCGCGTCCGTAAGCGGCAATGGCCTTGTCGAGGTCTCCGGAAACTTTGTGGATGTGGCCCGCGACGAGTTGAGAGGAAGCGCGGCCCGAACAGCGGGCCAGAATCTGCGCCAGGGGCTGCGAGGCCGCGTCGAAGCGCTGCGAAGCGAGCGCCGACGAGGCAAGACCTTCCCAGTGGGAGCAGTCGCCGGGGCTCAGCTCGGTGGCCTGCCGGTAGGCTCGCCAGGCATCGTCCCAGCGGCCGATCGTCGCCTGAACAAACCCGAGTCGGCCCCAGAGTCCGGCGTCAAGTGGCCGAAGGGTGAGCAGCTCGCGAAGAGCAGCGGCCTCGCCTTTCTTGTCGCCGAGCGATCCCCGTATGTCCGCGAGGAGCAGGAGCATGTCCGACGACGGTTCGTGCGAGCCAAGGAAATCCGCCAGCAACCGGGCCGCCTCTCGCGAGTGACCCGAGCGGCGCAGCTCTTCGGCGCGCAGCAGGACAGCACTTGTTTCGGCGCTCTCGCTGGCGGCCGGACCTTTCATCCCCGGGCCGCTGCTTGATTGGCCCGCGGAGCCTCAAGCAGGCGCGTGCCCAACGCCTGTTCGAGTGGTCCCAGATGTTTGGCGTAATTACGCCACCTTTCGACCGATTCCCGGTATATGGGGCGCCGTACCTGCCAGCGGCTCGGCGTACGAATGTCCCGCTGCGTCTCATGGAATGAGAGGCAGCTCTCTTCCCACTCCAGTTCACAGTACCGGAGGAGGTTGCGTATGGTGGGCTCCGGGTTGGCGATCAGGCCCTCGTATTGCAAGTCGAAGATCCGGCCGGGGAAGGCGGACCGCCAGTGCTCCATCAACCTATGGTAGTCCGCGTAGTAGCGGCCCAGAGTAACCAGGTCATTGGCAAACTGATTTTCATCAGCGAAGCTGGTGAAGTAGCAGGACAGGCACGTGTCTCTTGGGTCACGTCGGCAGTGAACGATCTTTGACTTGGGAAACAGCAGTGCAATGACTCCCACGTGCATGAAGTTGAACGGCAGCTTGTCGGTAACCTTGCGGCCGTCCGGATATAGCTTATCGAGCCGCTCGAGGTACTCCCGCGCCAGGGTAGCAAGCTGCTCCGCGTCGAGATCCTGAAGCCCCCACGGGTACGGGCGACGCTGGGGTGACAGATCGAATATCTGGGAGCTCGCATTGGGCAGCGCGACTAATTCACCGCCTGCCGCCACACGTGAGTGACTGCAAAGGATCTGCTCGGCGAGTGTGGTGCCGGAACGCGGCATGCCGATGATGAAGATCGGCCGATCGCTTTGCACACCTGACGTCGCCGCCTGCCTGAAGAACTCGCCGGGAAGCGCTTCGAGGAGAGCATCTACTGCCCGGGTATAGCCCGCAGCATCAAAGGGTCTCGCGCGAGTGTCGTGTGCATGCGCCAGAGTCAGGTAGTCGAACGCTCTCTCGTAGTGTCCTTCGCGATCGTGGTAACGGGCGAGACCGATGTTCAGTCGTGTCCTCACGGCCTGATCGCTTGCCTCGGCCGCCACGCGCTGCGCGCTCTGCACCCATTCCGGGGGAGTCGCCCCGCCCGGCAGCTGAAGCACCTTCGACAGCGCTATCGGGTTCTGCGGATCCCGTCTGAGCACGGCGTCGTACTGCATTCTCGCCTGCTTGTACTTGCCCATATCCTCGCACAGGTCGGCCAGCGCAAGACGAGCCCGCCGGTTCTCAGGGTCGAGACGAATGGCCTCGTGATAGCGGTCAAGTGCAGCGGTCGTGTTGTGTGAGCCGTAGAACGCCTCTGCGAGACTGCGCATCACCTCAGACGAGTTCGGCTTCAAGCACGCCAGCCGACGCAGTATGACCGATGCTTGATCGAATCGGTGAAGCTGCTTGAGGGCCTCCCCCATGTTGTTCAACGCGTCGGTGTGGTTCTTGTTCAGGCTCAGCGCACGCGCAAACAGTTGGATGGCCTCCTCGCGTTGCGCCTTTTTTAGCTTAATTACGCCCAGGTCGTTTAAGGCATTGACCCGCGCGGGCGCAATCGTGAGTGAGCGCGCGATCAGCGGCTCGGCGGCCTCGAGATTGCCCAGTTGGTAATGCACCAACCCGAGGTAGTGCAACGCCTCGGCATCGTTGGGCGCGGCTGCGAGTCGCTCGCGATACAGTTGCTGCGCATCCTTAAGGCGACCCATCCACTGAAGCGCTGTCCCGTCTTCGCTCGTCGCGCTCACCTTACCGAGATCATTTCGTGGGGAACTTGTACCGAAGCCCGACATACACGGCACGTAGGTCCTCGAACGTGTTCGAGAAAGATGGCGTCCCCTCTTTTGAGAAGAGGATTTCATGATTGAAGACGTTCCGGGCGTTCAAGTAAAGCTCAAGTCCGTTCTGCCCCTCGTGAAATTTGTACGAAGCGTTCAAGTCGAAGCGCGTATAGCCTGGATAGTAGATCTCGCCCCATCTGACGACCGTTGGGAATCCTTGAACGAGGGCGTACTGCCCACTCTTGACAAGCATACCCCCAAAGCGAAACCCCTGAAGAGGTCCCTCGGTAAATTCATAGGATGACGTGATCGCGCCTTTCTGCTTCGGGACGTTTTCCAGTGGCAAGTCATAGTCGAATGCCGGATTGGTCAACTTAATATCGCTGTATGCATAGTTGGCGGAGATATTCCACCCAGGCAGGAGCTCTCCGACAACCTCTGCTTCGACGCCGGTCGCCTTCTGGTGTCCATCGGCGACAGTCGAACCGAACACACCAAATTGACCGATCGGTGTATCACCAGCCGCAACGTTACTGATGTCGTAGCTATAAACGGCAACCGAGCTACCCAGGCGGTGATTGAGGAACTCCGCCTTCAGTCCACCTTCGTACTGCGTCATCCGCTGCGGGAAATACTGAGCGACCGCTTCCTTGTTGACAATAATTTGTGGCTGAAATCCCTGGCTGTAATTGGCGTATGCGTTTAAGTTGTTGACCGCTCCGAGATCTTTGACCAGCTCGTAGACCACACCGAACCGCTTGACGACCTCATTGTAGTCGACGCCTTCCACGAGAGGCGTGCTAAGAACCTGTGCCGCTTCGACGGGGATAGTGGTTTCAGTGCTGCCGTGCTGAAAGAGGACTCCCAGCAGAAACTGCAAGCGATCGAATGGACTGAGAAGCATCTGCAAGCTCAGCTTGTCATCCTTGAAGTCGGTCTCCTCTATCTCGCGGAGCGGGATTTGACTCTCGTTAACGTACGGAATCGGAGATCCATTGGAGAGAATGCCTTGGCCGCCCTGGTACGCGTTGATGGTACCGACGAACACGGAGTTTAGTAACGTGAAAACATTGGGGTATGTGGTGTCGTCGCCCTCATATTGCAGCATGAAGCGCTGCTTTCGGCCGAACAGCTCGAATGCACCACGCAAGCTCAGGTCGACAGTTAGCTCTCCGCTGTGTCTTGTAATGTCGTACGTGTAGTCGTCGACGTTGTTCGATCCCGCGCCGTAGGCGCCGAACGGTCCAAAAGGGTAGAAATAATTGATCTGCTGTTCGTATCTGGAGTAAAGCGCGGAGGCTTTGAATTGCCAGTCCTCGTTCGAAAAGGTATGCACGAGGTCAGCAAGGATCAGGTCGAATTCCGTATGCTCGAGTGACTCGTTGGGATTCGAGAAGTACCATTGAAGCGGATTTATGTTGCTCGGGGGCAGCGCCAATTGTCCGTTGACGAGGAACAGAGGGCCTTGATCGTACGGATCGATATCTCTGTTATCGTGGTACCACCACACCGTCGCGGTCGTTGCCTCAGAGGGGGCCCACGCGAACGACCCGAGAAACATCTCGTGATGGTCGCGTATGCTGCTGTTGTCCAAGCCTGGTCCGTAGTCGTCATACTTTGCGGCGAACCGCCCAGCCAGCGTACCCCCGGCGCCTGGCAGTGGTCCTGTGATGTCGAAGCTGTAGCGCTTGGTATCAAATGACCCGAATTCAAAACCCGCTTCCACTTGTGGAGTGAGCAGTGGACTCTTCAGAATGGAATTGATTTCGCCGCCAAAGCTTCCGGTGACCCCGTAAAGCGCCGTCGCTGGGCCACGGACAATTTCAGTGCGATCCAGCGCGAAATTGTCGACGGCGAGTTGGAGGACGTTCGTTTCGATTCCGTTTACCATCTGATAAGTATTGTTTACGCCGCGTAGCTCAATCCGGTCGTATCCAAAACCCGTACCAAAGTAGATTGCGCCGGGAACGAGATCCGTTGCAGCGGAGATGTTCTGAGCATCGATCACTTGCATCATGCTGCTAGGGACCACTGAAATCGCCTGAGGGGTATCGACGACGTTCATCTGCAGGCCAGTTGCAGACGACTGGTCGACGGGCTTGTACCTCAGGGCTATGATCTTGACCTCCTCAAGGGACTCCGCGGATGAGTTGTTGTCCGTGGATTGCGGGGGCGTCTGGGGGTCTGACGTAAATCGCAGACTAATCGTGTGACCGTCGTCGCTCGCTACGACTAGGCCAGTTCCTTGCAGCAGCTGCTTAAGTGCGGCGCGAGCGTCGAGTGAGCCTCTGAGTGCGTGTGCACGGACTCCGTTGAGCCGGTCCGCAGGCGCTATGATCTGAAGGTTCGCCTGTCGCGCGAACTCCGGGATCGCAGTCGCTGCGTCCTGCGCCGGCACGTTGAACGAGACGGTCTGAGCTCGCACCGCGGTCACGGACACTAGCCCCAGGGCCAAAGCGACAGCTTGTGCGATCTTGTGGTGCCGTGGACGCCCAGCGACGGTTCTCATGAGATACCCCCGTATCCGTGACGTGAGCGCACGTCGGCCGGGCAAGCCGCTGCGCTGTGCTCACATTTACCTAAGAGGGACCAGAGAACCGCTTCCGCCCTCGCCGCCGGCTTATTTTTTTGTGGGGGGGAGTCCCGGCTGCAGGATCAGTCGTTGGTCGTCGTTGCGCACGTGCGCATCAAGCATGGCCGCCGCAGCGGCGACAAAAGCTGCGGGGTCAGAGGCTTGGAAGCGTCCCACCACACGTTGCGCGGCAATCCTCGGGTCGCTGATCACCACCGTTTGCCGGTTATGGCGGTTGAACTCGGCTGCTGCTTGGCCCAGCGTCAGGCCATTGAGCTCGATGACAGCCGCATCCCCAGTAGGAGCAGGGACGTCGGCGAACTGCGGCTCACTCGGCCTATCCGTGCCCAGCGGCGTGATGTGCACGCGGCTTCCGGCGACGAGGCGCAGCGGCGGGTCCGAGCCTTTCGACTGGCGCCAGACGTCCACCGTACCTTTGGTTACAAGGACGTCCACCGTGCTGTCCGACCAACGATCGACATCGAACGCGGTCCCGACTGCTCGCACGCGAATATCGCCCGCCTCAACGATGAAAGGGCGATGGGAATTCTTGGCGACGTCGAACAAAGCCTCGCCCGATTCCAAGCGTACCAGTCGCTTAAGGAGGCGATACTCTACGGAAACACGGCTCCCTTTCTGCAAGGTAACCCGGGACCCGTCTCCCAGTTGAACATGAACGATCTCATTGCTAGCCGATGCTGTGATGTCAGTTCGAGTGTAACGCGACAGGCCGTAAAATGCGGTCACAATGATGAGAACCACAGAGGCCACAGCGAGCCACGCTAACGATCTGGGCCGTAACCTTCCAGCAGGCGAATCAAGCATTTCCCCTTTTCGAGCGAAAACTCGCGCACGTTCCGCGTGCACCCAGAGAGCTTGTACTCGCGCGAGCGCTCCGCGGTGACGCACATCGCTCTCAAGCCAGCGTTCAAGCGCTTTTCGCTCGACGTTTGTCAGACCACGATCGATGCGCACCACCCAATCGGATGCTTTCGAATCGATTGCACTGGCAGTCTCACGCAAGGCGGACAACCCTCCGCTGCGAGGCGAGCGGTCTTTTCTCGCTCTCTTCCAATTGCATGTTCTGCACAAGCTTGCGCAGAGCACGAGACATGCGTTTCTCAACAGCATTCTCACTAATACCAAGCTGCGCCGCGATCGCTTTCTGCGACATGTCGTCGAACTTGCGCATCATAAAAACAGTGCGGCATGGACTCGGAAGAGCGGAGATCGCGCGGTGAAGTCGCTTGACCTCCTGCCTGCTCGACACAATTTGTTCGGGCGTGAAACCCGACTCCAAGACCTCAAGCTCAGCTATTTCGGTCAGCGCTCCGATAGGAATCACCCTTAACCGCCGAACCTCGTGGGCAATCAGGCGCTTGGTGATTGTATAAAGATAGGCCTTCGGGTATTTAATTTCTGCATTGGGCGGCAAACCGGCCAACTTGGCGTAGGCCTCCTGGATGAAATCGTTCACGTCGAGTCCATGCGGTACGGCGCGCCTGAGCCACGCACGTAACTGGGGCTCAAGTGGGAGGATGGCAGTCGCGAACCATTGAGCTCGCGCCTTTGTCAGTACCGGCATGCGCCCCCCCTCGTCTACACGGCTCGCCTGCTTGCCCGGCCAAGAATCTTGGGCGCGCGGTTTTGGTTAACCACCCGCATCGTGGGATAGGCCGTTTCGAGCTGATCATCGCAGGCGCAGCCTGATCAGGCTAGTAAGCACTCGAAGGAAGCCTTGTACCAAAGCGACGCGTGCGTGAGATCTGGAGCTGCCCCCGCTTCAACGGGACGGATTGCCGTCTCATTCTCTTCCCTGCGGATCGAAGCCCGGCGCGAGATAGCGGCGCCGGCTCCCGCCGCTTGTGATGAGGATGGCGATGAAGACGTTTGCTCTCGTGACGTGGTAGATGATGCGCCAGGGGCAGACGGAGGATCTCGCGCTGCGGATCTCGAGCTCGGTCACCTTCCCTCCGATGCGGTTCGGTTCGTCGAACGCTTCGGCCCCGCGGCGGCGCTCGTGCGCGGCGCGCTCGGCGTTCTGGCGGGGCAAGCCGCTCGGTCTGAATTCGTCAAAATGAACGATCCCGGTCCTCGAATACCCGCGCCACCCCACGTCCGCGGGGATCGGCAACAGCTACAACATTCCCTACGTCGAGGGCGATGACCTGAATATCCCCGTTCCAGCCCTGGTCGACCAGGGTGTAACCCCGGGCGATGAGCTCGGCGCGGACAGTCGGCTCCAGCGCCGCAAAAGGCTCCTCAAACAGAGTGTCGGGTGGCAACAGTTGGTGGTGGATCCGGGGCGCCGCGACCGCCTGCCGGAGCGGCATCTGATAATCGTGCCAGTTACTCAATACCTGCAAGGTCGACGTAGCGATCCGGGGACCACCGGGGGTCCCGATGACGACTGCGACGCGACCCTCTTTGGTCAGGATCGTCGGTGTCATCGTCGAGAGGGGCCGCTTACCCGGCTCGATCGCGTTCGCATCACCGCCCACCACACCCACGATGTTGGGTACGCCCGCTTTCACGGAAAAGCCGTCCATCTCATTGCCGAGCAGAAACCCTGCGCCGCTCACCACCTGACCGGAGCCGAAAAAATCGTTCACGGTATAGGTGTTCGAGACCGCATTGCCCCAGCGATCCAATACTGAGAAGTGCGTGGTGCTTCGATGCTCGACGAGCCCGGGCTTCACCTCCAGGGTTGGGGTTCGGTGCTCGGGATTCACTTCATTCGCGCGGCGCGCGAGGTAGGCGGGATCGAGGAGCGCCGCCACATCGATCGGATAAAAGTCGGGGTCGCCCAGGTACTCGGCTCTGTCGGCAAACACGCGCTTCTCGACTTCGGCGAGCAGGTGCACGTACTGCGCCGAGTTGCAGGCGATACCCGCGAAGGCAGCGGCAAGATTCCTCTTCATCGCAAGCATCGAGAGCAGCGCGATCCCGCCGGAGCTCGGTGGCGGTGCCGTGATGACAGTGTAGCCATCCCACTCGCCGCAAACTGGCGCACGCCATACGGCGCGATAGCCCGCGAGATCCGCATGGCTGATGTACCCGTGGCTCGATTTCATCTCGGCGACGATGAGATCGGCGGTCCGCCCGCCATAGAAGCCGTCGGCGCCTGCAGCAGCGATGCGCCGTAATGTTGCTTCGAGCTCGGGCTGGGGAAAAATCGCGTCATTCTCGAGAGCCCCGAAATAGGCCAGGAAATTTGTGCGCCCGTTGAGTTTGGCGGCGCGCTGATCCCGCAGCGCGACCTGCGTGCGACTGACGCGAAAGCCGTCGTGGGCACAGCGGATGGCAGGAGCAACGACGTCGGCCCAGGGTAATCGTCCGAACCGGCGATGCAGCTGCCACAGGCCGGCGACCGTGCCGGGAACTGCCGCGGCGCCTGCACCCACGGTACTGGCGTCAGGCACGGCGTTCCCGGAGGCGTCGAGATACATATCTCTCGAGGCGCCTCCCGGTGCGCGGTCACGGTAATCGAGGAAGTACGACCTCCCATCGGCAAAAACCGTAGCAAACCCGCCACCTCCCAGATTGCCCGCTTCCGGGTAGGTAACGGCCAGCGTGAATGCGACCGCAACAGCAGCATCGGCGGCGGTTCCACCGGCGCCAAGGATCTCAGCCGCCGTATCAGCCCCATAGGAGTCCGGCGCGGCAATCGCGGCAGCCACGGAGCCGCGCTCCATCAACTGAGCACCGTGCCGCCGTCGACGTTGAGGGCCTGACCGGTGATGCTGCGCGCTCGCGCGGAGGCGAGGAACACGACGGCGTGCCCGATATCCTCGGGAAGGAGCGGTCGCTTCAGTAAGCGTGACTCGATGATCGCGCGTTCCAGATCCGGTTGATCGCCGCTAAACGTATCGGCCATTGCCGTCATCACGCCACCCGGACAGACGGCATTGACATTGATGTTGGCGGCGCCCAACTGCATCGCCAGGCATTGCGTGAGATTGATCACGGCGGCCTTCGACGCCGAGTAACCTGGCGTGTCCACCCACGGCCTGCGACCGTTGATAGAGGCGACCGTGACAATCCTTCCGCTGCCGTTCGCCCTGAAGTGCGGGACGAGTGCCTGCGTCATGCGCCAGACACCAAGCAGATTGACGTCGAGACACTGGTTGAACTGCTCAGCGGTGGATACCTCGCCGATCTTCTCGCAGTGGATTCCGGCGTTGTTCACCAGAATGTCGATCCGCCCGAAGTGCGCGATTGCCGCCTGCACGCATTCCCGTACTGACGCCTCGTCGGTCACATCGACCGGGAGTGCCATGACCTCGTGCTCCGCCGCCTGCATCTCCAGCGCAGTGGCCTCTCCCCGCGGCAGGTCGCGATCGGCGATGATCACTCTGCAGCCGGCCCGGGCCAGCTCGAGCGCGATACCCCGGCCGATGCCCTGCGCCGCACCTGTCACGAGTGCGCTTTCACCCTGCAGATCACCCACCCTGGCGACCCTCACGCCCGATCCGTCAGGCCGGTGTTGTGGTAGGTGTCACAGGAGACCAGGCCCCCATCGACGATCAGGTGTGCTCCGGTCATATGACGGGACTCCTCCGAGGCAAGGAACGCCACTGCGGCAGCAATGTCCTGCAGCGTCGCGAACTCACCCGTCGGCACGGCGCCCTGACGCTCGTTGAGAATGACTTCGAAGGAAACGCCCCGTTGCGAGGCCGCTTCAGCAAAGGCCTTGTCGAGGGCCATCGTGCGCACGATGCCGGGGTGCACCGAGTTGCAGCGGATGTTGAGCCGGCGCTCTGCGCAATGCTGTGCCACGGACTTCGTGAGGTGCCGCACCGTGGCCTTGCTCGCCCCGTACGCCGTGGCAAACGGCGTCGCGAGGAGTGCGGCCACCGAAGAGATGTTGATGATCGAGCCGCCGCCACAGGCTCGCATCGCAGGGATCGCGGTCTTGCAGCCCAGAAATACGCCGTCGACGTTGACCGCGAACAGGCGTCGCCAGTCCGAGAGAGTCGACGTTTCGGGGTTGGCAAGCTCGCTCGGCGGGCTGAGGATCCCGGCATTATTGACGAGGATGTGCATACCGCCGCACTCGTCCGTGATGCGGCGAATCACCTCGAGCCACTGGCTCTCGTTCGCGACGTCGTGCGCCAGGAACTCGAGCTGCTGCTCCGCCGCCACGGACTGGCCGAGCGCAGTCTGGATATCCGAGATGAAAACGCGCGCACCGTCGGCTGCAAGCCGTTCAGCGATCCCACGGCCGATGCCGGAGGCGCCTCCCGTGACCAGGGCAACCTTGCCGGTCAGCCGGCTCACGCCGGGCGAGCCCTCGAGGGTAGCGGCCGGTAGACCCATTCGGCGAAGCGGGTCAGGTCCATTGCCGGGAAATCCAGGGTTCCCGGCGGCAAGGAGTTGAAGCTTCGCATCATCTCCTCCGCTGTGCCCTCCTGCTCGTAGATGGCGATGGTGTTGTAGTCGGGGGCGAGCGCACCCGGGCTCTGAAACTGCGTACGCTCGAGGCATTGGCCGCTGACGAGCGCCGGGATGTTCAGGGCGTGACGAATATGGCGTGTGGCGTACCACTCGCGAAACTCGGCCTCCTGGCCCGGAACGGCATTCGCGAAAGCCAGGGTGAGAAGCGATGGAGGCTCCGCCGGAGCGCGGCCGACGCGCTCGCTGACGGGGTAGTACAGCCACGTCGCAGGGACCGTGGCACTCTTCTCCCGGGCGTGCAATTGGCGGATGCGCTCTATCACCTCGAGGGCGGCGTGGGCCCCGTCAACCGAAAGATCGTAAAGCCCGAGGTAGCGAAACGGCAACCCCGGGTAGCGCCCGCGCGAGACGTCCACTTCGTGCGGCTCGTACTGCCGCCCGCTCAGCACGGGAGCAAGTGCGAGGATCTCCTGTTGATACCGCCCCAGATACCACGAGCGGAAGCTCGAGTCCGCGCCTGCCTTCGGATTGCTGAGCACCACCAGAACGTGACTGCGCTGCTCGCTCAGGAGCTCGAGAGGACTCCGCGACGAGGTGGCCATTGGGTGCTGCCTCAGCCGCCGGCGGCGGGCGGCAACGTCCGCTCAGGTGCCGGAAACGGTTTGTCTGCGGCTTCCTCGGAAGACAGCTCCGTGATGAATCTCAGGGCACGACTCGTATCGAAATAGCTGTAGTCATTGACGTCGAAAGGCCGCCCGTGCTGCAGCTCATCGTAGCCGCGGCTCACGAGGTACTCGCACGCCTGGTCGTAGTCTTCGACCGCAAAGGCGAGGTGATGAAGTCCCTCGCCATGAGTCGCGAGATGCTCGGCGTAAACGCTCGACCCGGCGAGCGGCTCGATGAGCTCCAGAGTCACCTCACCGATACGCGCCAGTGCAGCACGAAACGCGTGCTCCACGGGCTTACCCCGAAAGGTCATGCCCGGCGTGTTGGAAGGGTCGAGCGTATAGAAGCGCCACGGTCCGATTCCAAATTCCTCCCAGTAACGTCGGGCGGTGGCTTCGCTGTCCTTCACCACCAGACCCACCTGCAGCACTCTCTTGAATAGCGGTTGAGCGTTCACGGGATCAGAGGATGCTTCTGACCGCGGCGATGATGCGTTCGGCGTTCGGATAGAGGGGCTTCTCGAGCGCTGCGCTGTAGGGGATCTGAACCGCGGGCGTGGTCACGCGCTTGATCGGCGCCCGCAAGCTCTCGAAACCCTCTTCGGACATCACCGCGGACACCTCCGAGGCGACACTCCCGGTACGATGCGAGTTGTCCACGATGACGGCGCGACCCGTCTTGCTAAGCGATTTGAGCAGCGTCTCGGTATCGAGTGGCACCAGGGTACGCAGGTCGATGACCTCTGCTGAGACTCCCTCTCCTTTTAAGCCATCAGCCGCCGCGAGCACTTTCGGCAGACAGCCGGCGATCGAAACGATCGTTACATCGTTTCCGGCACGCTTGACACTTGCCTTGCCGATCGGCACCAGGAAGTCCGGGTCCGACGACACCGGCTCCTTGCGTGTCCACAGACTCATGTCCTCGAACACCATGACCGGATCGTCATCGCGGACCGCCGCCTTGAGGAGGCCTTTCATGTCCGCAGGCGTCGCCGGCGCCACGATTTTCAGCCCCGGTACGTTCATGAAGAACGGGTAGGGACGATCGGAATGCTGCGCGGCGTTGCAAATGTCGTAGTAAGTGCAGGCTCGGAAGACAATTGGCACGCTCAGCTGACCGCCGGTCATGTAGCGCAGCTTCGCGGCCTGATTGATGATCTGGTCGGCGGCAAGATAAACGAAGCTCGCGATGGTGAGATCCACGATCGGACGCAGCCCCGTCAGGGCAGCGCCGATGCCCATGCCGGCAAAGCCATTCTCGGAGATCGGCACGTTGCGCAGCCGTCGCTCGTCGAAGGTGTCGAACAAGGCACTGCCGCCGTAGATGTCGATGTTCTCGCCGATGAGGATTACGCGCTCATCGCGCAGCATCTCCTCACGCTGCGCCTCGACGATCGCATTCAGATACGTGAGCTCGCGCACCGTTGCGTGGGCGGCTGGCACGCTCATGGCGCCGGCTCCGGCGGGTAATGGATCGGATTGCTGAAGAGATAGTCGTAGACCTCATTCGGATCGGGTTGCGGGCTTTGCCTGGCAAAGGTGACCGCGTCCGCGACCGCCGCCGCCACTTCGCGCTCGATGGCGGCGATCTGGGCTTCCCCGATCGCGCTATGCAACATGTCCTGCCTGTGGAGCTGCAGCGGATCACGTTGCGACTTGTAGCGCTCGAGCTCCTGCGGCGTGCGGTAGGGGATCGGCACCTGCAGGTTCAGGCAGTGCTCCTCGAATCGATAGGTCTTGGCCTCGATCAGTGTCGGCCCGCCACCATGCCGCGCGCGGCTGACCGCCACCGCCGTCGTCGCGTAAACCGCGGTCAGATTCTGACCGTCGACAATGACGCCCGGGAGGCCAAAACCCGCGGCGCGCAGCGCGACGTCGGGCTGGCCGTGTGA
>Ga0307476_10000316_pt1 | contig 41431 bp, 31 predicted proteins | sample atmos_gasesECM2C_2_FD_203314 | JGI IMG/M metagenome (GOLD analysis project Ga0307476, IMG submission 203314) | Hardwood forest soil microbial communities from Morgan-Monroe State Forest, Indiana, United States - atmos_gasesECM2C_05 | ecosystem: Environmental > Terrestrial > Soil > Temperate... | reverse complement strand
GGAGGGCGGCGCCCGGGGTGCGCAGCATGCGAGGCTGGCCGTATAGTAGGCACGCCGCTCGGCAGGCCAGCCGTCAGCAGCGATGCGGCAGCAGCCGGTCGCGGTCGCGGAGATTCGATGATCAAACTCAACCTCAATGGCAAGGACGCCGAGCTCGACGTCGAAGAGGACATGCCGCTGCTGTGGGTGTTGCGGGATACCCTCGGACTGACCGGCACCAAGTTCGGTTGCGGCATGGCGCTGTGCGGCGCCTGCACGGTACACCTCGACGGCGCTGCGATCCGTTCCTGCGTCACACCGGTGCGCGCCGCCGCCGGCAAGAACGTGACGACCATCGAAGGTCTCTCGCCCGACAGCAACCACCCGGTGCAGAGAGCCTGGATCGAGCTGGACGTCCCGCAGTGCGGCTACTGCCAATCGGGGCAGATCATGTCGGCCGCAGCGCTGCTCGCGAAGACTCCACAGCCCTCCGACGAGGAGATCGATGCGGCGATGGCCGGCAACATCTGCCGCTGTGGCACCTATCAGCGCATTCGGGCGGCGATTCATCGCGCCGCGACGCTCAAGGCCGGCTGATGGCCGCTCCTGAACCTCAAGCAACACCCAAGGATACGACCTTGACTTCCAACGCCGAACTGCATCAGCGCCGCCAACAGGCCGTTCCACGCGGCATCACCAACTCACTCGCGGTCTACGCCGAGCGCGCAGCCAACGCCGAGCTGTGGGACGTCGAAGGACGGCGCTACATCGACTTCGCGAGCGGCATCTCGGTGCTCAACACCGGACACGTTCACCCGAAGGTGAAGGAAGCGATCGCGCAGCAGCTCGAGAAGCTGACGCACAGCTGCTTCCAGGTAACTCCGTACGAGAGTTACATCGCCCTCGCCGAGCGGCTGAATGCGCTCGCACCCGGATCAGGGCCGAAGAAGACTATTTTCCTCACGACCGGCGCCGAGGCCGTCGAGAACGCCATCAAGATCGCACGCTTTCATACCCGTCGTTCGGCGGTCATCGCCTTCTCGGGCGGTTTCCACGGCCGCACGCTGGCGTGCATCAGCCTCACCGGCAAGGTCCAGCCCTACAAGGCGGGCTTCGGACCGATGCTGCCGGAAATCTACCACCTGCCCTTCCCGATGCCGTACCACGGCGTCACGGTCGAGGACTCCCTCACCGCGCTCGAGCAACTCTTCAAGGCGGACGTCGACCCTGCTCGCGTCGCCGCGATCATCATCGAGCCCGTGCTCGGCGAGGGCGGCTTCTACGTCGCACCAGCGGAGCTCCTGCGACGGCTGCGAGCGGTCTGCGACAGCCACGGCATCGTGCTGATCGCCGACGAGATCCAGTCCGGCTTCGGCCGTACCGGGCGCATGTTCGCGATCGAGCACGCGGACGTCGTACCGGACCTCATCACCATCGCCAAGAGCGTCGCCGGTGGCGTGCCGCTCTCGGCGGTCACCGGCAAGGCTGAGATCATGGATGCACCGGGTCCCGGAGGACTCGGTGGCACCTTCGCCGGCTCGCCGCTCGCCTGCGCCGCGGGTTTGGCGGTTCTCGAGGTGATGCGCGATGAGCAGCTGCTCGAGCGCGCGCAGGACATCGGCCGCTTCATGGTCTCGCGGCTGAAAGGGCTGGCGGTGCGCTTTCCGTGTGTCGGGGAGGTGCGCGGGGTCGGAGCGATGGTAGCGCTCGAGCTGGTGAAGAACGGCCGCGCGGACGCGCCGGATGCGGAGCTCACCCGTGCACTGGTGCAGGCGGCGGGCCGTCAGGGCCTGATCATCCTGTCCTGCGGGATCTATGCGAACGTGATCCGCTTTCTCGCGCCGCTGACGATTCCCGATGCGCTGCTCAAGGAGGGCTTCCGTCTCTTCGAGGCCGCGCTCGATGAGGTGGCCGGGAGCACCGTCCGGGCGCGCGCGACCGGCTGAGCACGCCGCTCAGGCAGACGTCCACCACGGGGCGACTAGGCGCGGCCGGCGTTGGCGTCGGTCGGCGTGTGGAAGTACTCGCTCTCCGAGGCGAGCTGCTCGAGGAGGCGGTTGAGCTCGGCCATGCGACCCTGCGCGGTGCTGATCGGCATGCAATCCTGACAGCGGGGATCTCCGCACGGCTGTCGGGAATACAGCCAATACTGGATCGCCCCGGCGAGCAGCCCGTCGGCAATATCCCAGAGGTCCGCATCCTTGTCCTTGTCCGCGATGCGGTTTCCGAGGTCAACGGCTTTGGAGAAAGCCGCGTCAAAGGTATCAGCGAGCTCGGTCATGCGGTCGGCCCTTCATCGTCGCGGCCTAGTATAGACAAAACCTCCGGGACCCGCGGCGGGGGCTCGAAACGCTCGTCGCCGGGCCCGTACGCGGCCGCCCAGCCTCCGCTCGGTCACTTCTCGCGGCCGGCGCAAGCGTGCGTGTCGCGCCAGCAGACAAGCCGCGCGCCCCGTCACAACCAGCCCTGTGCGTATTGGGAGACCGGCCACGGAAGCGCGGCCGCCGCGGCGCGCATCATCGTCGCAGGCGTCCGTTGCGGCCCAAGCGGCTTATGTCTCATTCAGATTCGATGCCAGAAAGCGCTCCGGCGGACTCGCTGTGGACGGATGCTCCGCGCGCCGCCGCGCGGCGCCGCTGGCGTCTGCGGGCCCCGCGTCTCGGTATCGGCTGGCGTCTTGGGCTTGGCCTGACCGCGGTAGCCGCTTTGCTGGTCGGTGGTGAGCAGATGGCCGCGCGCACGACGCGCGAGGCACTCGATGCGGTCGTCAGCATGCAGAAAGAGCAGCCGCTCACCGACAGTGCAAGCGCGGTGCTCGAGAAGATGCTCGCCTACGACCGCACCGTCGGCGAGTATGCCCAGGCGCCGAGCAGTGCGGGCCTTGGTGCCATCACTCTGTCGGGCGACGCTGTGGAAGCTGCGCTCGCCGATTATCTCCACGACTCGCCCCCGCCCTCGCTCGCCCAGGCGGCTGAAGGATTGCACGCGCAGATCACGCGCCACATCACGGTGGCACGCGAGCTGGCTACGCGCGCGGCGCAACGTGCCCAGTGGGCCGAGGAGCGGCAAGCGGCACTCAATCGCGTCTATCAGCGCATCGCCGGAGCCGGCGGCTCGGGACTCGCGATCAACGGCACCCAGGTCGTCGCCAACCGTTCGCTGGCCGAGCTCCAGTCGGCCATCAACGCCGTGCGCGGGAGCGATGCCAGCGGCGCGGTGCTCGCCCGGCGCGAGCGCGATTTCACTGCAGCGCTCGGGGCACACAGCCAAGAGCTCGAGAGCTCTCCGGGCAGAGCGTGGCTCGACCTCGTGCAACGCGACTTCTCCCAGGCCGGGCGACTGCGCCTGCAGATGGAGCGCTATGACACGCAGAGCGCGCCGGAGTGGCACCAGCTCTTCGAGGAAAGCGCCGCGCTGACAGCGGGCGTGCAGAACGAGCTGCAGAAGCCGGCCAACCGCGGCCTGCTGCATGCCGCGCAGCACGCCGCCACCGCCGCCGCGGGCGCCGAGCAGACCTTGCGCAGCACCGCCGCCGCCGTGCTGGTGCTGCTCCTGATCGTGTCGGTGCTGCTGGCGGTGAGCATCAGCCTGCCCGTCCGGCGGCTCACGGCGGCAACACGTGCCTTCGCCTCTGGCGACCGCGCGGCGCGCGCCCGGCGCGGCGGTTCCGCGGAGCTCGACCAACTCGCCGAGTCCTTCAACACGATGGCGGACCAGATCGCCTCCGCCGAGGGGGAGCTGCGCGCGCATCAGGCGAAGCTCGAGCGTCACGTCGCCGAGCGCACGCGCCAGCTCCACCACCTGGCGCACCATGATCCACTGACGCAACTCCCCAACCGCCGCAAACTCATGGCACAGCTCGAGCAGGCGCTAACCCGCGCGGGTAACCGCCAGCGCCTCGCGCTGCTGTTCGTGGATCTCGACAACTTCAAGTCGATCAACGACACGCTCGGGCACAACTTCGGCGACCGCGTACTGCAGCACATCGCCCAGCGACTGCATGAGGCGGCCGGAAGCGCTGGATTGCTGGCGCGACTCGGCGGCGACGAGTTCACGGTGCTGCTCGAAGGAGTCACGTCGAACGAGCAAGTCGAGCAGTACGCCGCGCAACTCGTGACCACGCTGCAGCAGCCGCTCACCGTGGACGGTCGCGCGATCACCACCGGTGCCAGCGTCGGCGCCAGCCTCTTCCCCGACCACGCCGCAGATGCCGAAGGGCTGCTGCGTGCGGCCGACGTCGCGTTGTTCCGCGCCAAGGAGCTCGGCCGCAACCGCTTCACCCTCTACAGCCCCGAGTTGTACGACGCCGCCGCGCAGCGCTTTCGCATGGAGCAGTCACTGCGCCGCGCGGTGGAAGGCGGAGAGCTGCAGCTCATGTACCAGCCGCTGATCGCACTGCATAGCTTCGAGCCGGGTCACGTGGAGGCGCTGCTGCGCTGGCGCAGGCCCGACGGGCGATGCACGACTGCGCAGGAATTCATCGGGATCGCAGAGCGCACGGGCCTCATCCATGAGCTGACCGACTGGATATTGCACACCGCGGCCGCCGCGGCCGCGACCTGGCGTCGACAGGGCTGGCACAACGCGAGCGTCGGGGTGAACGTCTCGGCGCCGCAGCTCTTCGAAGGGAGCTTCGTCGATCACGTTGCCCGCACACTCGAGGTCACGGGGTTGCCCCCGTCCGCTCTGGAGCTCGAGATCACCGAGACCGTATTCCAGACCGGCGCGGCCACCATCGAGTCGCTGCGCCGGCTGCGGGCGCTTGGTGTGATGATCGCACTCGATGACTTCGGCATCGGCTACTCCTCGCTCACCTCCCTCGAGCAGCTGCCGATCACGCGCGTGAAGCTCGATCGCCAGCTGGTGGCAGCAGTCGACACCAATCCGCGCTCCGCGGCGATCGTGCGCTCGATCGTCGCGCTCTGCCACGGTCTCGGGCTGCAGGTGGTGGCGGAAGGTGTGGAGCGGCCCGCTCAGCTCGAGTTCCTCACGCACTGCGGTCCGATCGGCGTGCAGGGCTTCCTGGTCGCACAACCGGTCGACGCGAGCGACGCTGCAGCCGAGGCGCAAGCTGGCGCGGCGCGAATACGCGCAGCGCTCGCCGACATGGTACAGACTGGCCACCTTGAGGCGGCCGACTCACTGGTGTTCGTCGGCACCTCCGCTCGCCGCCGAGCCAACTGAGGGTCGCCACAGCGCCCCGGCAGGCGACTTGCTGGAGCACCCCACGAAATTTCGCGTGCCGGGTCCGAAGAACCCTCGGCTCTCAACAAGACGCGAAATTCCCTGGGCGCCTGCCATGGCAGGCGGCTAGACTTTCGCGCGTGCTGCTGACAGACCGCGACATCTACCACTTCCGCGAGGGCACCTTTTTCCGGGCTTATGAGAAGCTCGGCGCGCATCTGCAGCGGCCCACTGCCGCGGGAGCATCCGGCGGGACCCGTTTTGCGGTGTGGGCACCGAATGCCTCCGCGGTATCCGTCGTGGGCGATTTCAACCACTGGGACCGCCACAGCCATCCGCTCACGCCGCGCAGCGACTCCTCCGGCATCTGGGAGGGGCTGCTTCCCGCGGTTGGCAGCGGCGCCCTCTACAAGTACCACGTCATCTCGCGCAACGGCGATTATCGCGAGGACAAGGCCGACCCTTACGCGTTCCGCACCGAGGTGCCCCCGCGCACTGCCTCGGTGGTGTGCGAGCTCGGCTATCAATGGCACGACCAGGAGTGGATGGGTCGGCGCGCGCAGGCCAACGGCCTCGGCAGTCCCTGGTCGATCTACGAGCTGCACCTCGGCTCGTGGCGGCGCGTACCCGAGCAGCACAATCGTTCCCTGACCTACCGCGAGCTCGCGCACGCGGTGGCCGATTACGTCGTCGACGTCGGCTTCACTCACGTCGAGCTGCTGCCGGTGATGGAGCATCCGTTCTACGGGTCGTGGGGCTACCAGGTGACCGGGTACTTCGCGCCGAGCGCCCGCTACGGTACTCCCCAGGACTTCATGTACTTCGTCGATCACCTGCACAGCCGCGGTATCGGCGTGATTCTCGACTGGGTTCCGTCGCATTTCCCGACCGACGCGCACGGGCTCGCGCGCTTCGACGGCACGCATCTCTACGAGCATGCCGATCCGCGGCAGGGCTTTCACCCCGAGTGGAGCAGCTCGATCTTCAACTATGGGCGCGCCGAGGTGCGCAATTTCCTGGCGAGCAGCGCGCTCTTCTGGCTCGAGACCTATCACATCGACGCGCTGCGAGTCGATGCCGTGGCGTCGATGCTCTACCTCGACTACGGCCGCCGGGCCGGCGAGTGGATCCCCAACCACTTCGGCGGCCACGAGAATCTCGAGGCCGTCGAGTTCCTCAAGCAGCTCAATACTGCCGTCTATCGCGATCACGCCGACACCCAGACGATTGCCGAGGAATCGACCGCGTGGCCGATGGTGTCGCGTCCGACATATCTCGGCGGTCTCGGCTTCGGGTTGAAATGGAACATGGGCTGGATGCACGACACGCTCAAGTACTTCCAGCTCGACGCGGTCCACCGTAAGTACCATCACAGTCGCCTGACGTTCAGCCTCTGGTACGCGTTTACCGAGAACTTCGTGCTGCCGCTGTCGCACGATGAGGTCGTGCACGGCAAGGGCTCGCTCATCGGCAGGATGCCGGGCGACGAGTGGCAGCAGTTCGCAAGCCTGCGGCTGCTGTACGGCTACATGTGGACGCATCCGGGCAAGAAGCTGCTGTTCATGGGCGGGGAATTCGGACAACGCCGCGAGTGGCAGCACGAGGAGAGCCTCGAGTGGCACGTGCTGCGCTATCCGCTGCACGGCGGCGTACAGCACTGGGTGCGGGATCTCAATGCTCTCTACCGGGCGACGCCGGCGCTCTACGAGCTCGACTTCAGCAGTGCCGGCTTCCAGTGGGTGGACTGTGACGATGCGGACGAGAGCGTGATCTCGTTCCTGCGCCTGGCGGGCTCGGGCGCGCCGCCGATACTGGTGGCGTGCAACTTCACCCCGGTCCCGCGGGAGAGTTACCGGCTGGGTGTGCCGCGCGGAGGGATCTGGCACGAGCTCCTCAACAGCGACGCCACCGACTACGGCGGAAGCGGCCAGGGAAACTCCGGCGCCGTGCAGGCGCTGGATGAGCCCGCCCACGGGCGCTCGCACAGCCTCATCGTACGGCTTCCGCCGCTCGCTGTGCTCGTGCTCGCCCCCGGCTGAGGCCGTTCGGGACCGCGCGGCACATGAGAGCACGGCGCAGGGACAGGCAACCATCTCCCGTCGACCCGCTGTGGTTCAAGGACGCCGTCATCTACGAGGTGCACGTGCGTGCCTTTTTCGACGGCAACGACGATGGCGTCGGTGACTTCGCCGGGCTGGCCGACAAGCTCGAGTACATCCAGGACCTGGGTGTCAACACGATCTGGTTGCTGCCCTTCTATCCCTCGCCGGGACGCGATGACGGCTACGACATCGCCGACTATCGCAATATCCATCCCCAGTACGGCACGCGCGCCGAGTTCCGCGCCTTCGTGCGCGAGGCCCACCGGCGCAATCTGCGCGTCATTACCGAGCTGGTCGTCAACCACACCTCCGACGCCCATCCCTGGTTCCAGGCGGCGCGGCGCGCCCCGCCGGGCTCGGCGAAACGCAATTTCTATGTGTGGAGCGACACGCCGCAACGGTACGCGGGCACCCGCATCATCTTCAGCGACACCGAGACGTCCAACTGGACGTGGGACCCGGTTGCGCAGGCGTATTACTGGCATCGCTTCTTCAGCCATCAGCCCGATCTCAACTTCGACAACAGCCACGTGCTGCGCGCCATTCTGCGCATCATGGACTTCTGGTTGCGCCTCGGCGTCGACGGCTTCCGACTGGACGCCATTCCCTACCTGGTCGAGCGCGAGGGAACGAGCAACGAGAACCTGCGCGAGACGCACGAGATCATCCGTATCATCCGTCGCGTCATCACTCAGCGATACCCCGACCGCATGCTGCTCGCCGAAGCCAACCAGTGGCCCGAGGACGTGCGCGATTACTTCGGCGACGGGCTCGACGAGTGCCAGATGGCCTACCACTTCCCGCTGATGCCGCGCATGTACATGGCCATCGCCCAGGAAGACCGTCACCCGATCGTCGAGATCATGGAGCAGACGCCCGACATCCCCGAGACCTGCCAATGGGCGATCTTCCTGCGTAATCACGACGAGCTGACACTCGAGATGGTCACCAGCCGCGAACGGGACTACATGTACCAGTCCTACGCCGCCGACTCGCGCGCGCGGCTCAACCTCGGCATCCGCCGCCGTCTCGCGCCGCTCCTCGACAACGACCCTGAGCGCATCAAGCTGATGAACAGCCTGCTGCTGTCGATGCCCGGCTCGCCGATCATCTATTACGGCGATGAGATCGGGATGGGCGACAACTTCTTTCTCGGCGATCGCAACGGGCTGCGCACGCCGATGCAGTGGAGTCCCGATCGCAACGCGGGCTTCTCGCGCGCCGACCCGCAGCAGCTTTACCTGCCTCCGATCATGGATCCGGTGTACGGCTATCAGGCGGTCAACATCGAAGCGCAGACCCGCGACCGCTCTTCGCTCCTCAACTGGATGAAGCGGCTGCTGCAGGTGCGTCGCACCAGCCAGGCGTTCGGCCGTGGGACACTGCGCTTCATCCGGCCCGGAAATCGCCGCGTGCTCGTGTACCTGCGCCAGCACGGCGACGACACGATCCTGTGCGTCGCCAACCTCTCCCGCTCAGCGCAGCCGGTGGAGCTCGATCTCGCCGAGCACAAGGGCACGGTGCCGATCGAACTGCTCGGACGCGCGGTCTTCCCGCCGGTCGGTGAGCTTCCCTACCTGCTGACGCTCCCCGGCTATGCCTTCTACTGGTTTCGCCTCAGCCGCGAGGCCGAAGCGCCTCCCTGGCACGATGAGCGGGCGGCCCGTGAGGACCTGCCGGTGATGGTCCTGATCGACGGCTGGGGCAGCTTCTTCCCCGAGCGCGTCGCCGCCTGGCGCACCAACCTCGCCGTAGCGCTGCGCGGGCAGCTCGAGGGACGCGTGATGCCGGGATTTCTCGCCACGCAGCGCTGGGCCGCGCCCCCAGGTCCCCCAGTGCCCGCACCGCCGGCGGCTCGCGGCGCAGGGGTCGCCGGTGCAACCCTCACCGACTGGGTCGAGCCGCCGGCACTCGATCGCTGGCTGGTGGGAATCTTCGAGGTGAAAAGCGGCGCACAGGCCGGCAAGTACTTCGTGCCACTCGCCATTGCGCTCGAGGACACCGAGGAAGCTCGCTACCGCAGGCTCCAGTCGGCCGCGCTGGCGCGCGTGCGCCAACACTCCGCGACCGGCGTGCTGGCGGATGCCGCCGCGGACGAGGATTTCTGTCGGGCGGTCGTCGGCGCCATCGGCGTCTCCCGCGAGGTCCCGACCCGGCAGGGACGCATACGTTGCACTCCGACCGCGGCGTTCACGCCCGTGCAGCCGATGCAACCTGGCGAGCTGCCGATCACACCCGCCGGTCCCCAGGGTGCCAACACCACCGTCCGCATCGGCGATGCATATTTCCTCAAGATTTGCCGGCGATTGCATGCCGGTGTGAGCCCGGGAGTCGAAATCGGCCGCTATCTCACCGAGGTCGCGCACTTCCCACACAGCGCGCCGCTTCTCGGCTACATCGATTACTACGGCGCCGACGGCGCGCAGTACACGCTGGCGCTGTTACATTCGTTCATCACCAATCAGGGGGACGGCTGGGACTTCACCGTCAACTATCTCGTGCGTTTCCTCGAGGAACGCGTGACGCAGGTGCCGCTGCCGCCCGATGCGCACGGCCTCTATCTCGCGCTGGTCAAGACACTCGCGACGCGGACCGCGCAACTGCACGCGGTACTGGCGCAGGCCACTTCACAGCCGGAGCTTGCGCCCGAGCCAATCAGCTCACGAGACATCGCCGCCTGGCAGCGGGCCGCGCGCAGTGCGATCGCCGCTGCGCTCAAGATGCTCGCCGAGGCAACCCAGGTGCCGCGGTCGATCACCCCCGAGGCGGAGCGGGTACTCTCGCGCCGCGCCACGCTGCTGCGCAGCATTGGCACGACCTCAGGCAGCGGACCGCGCGGACTGAAGATTCGCTGCCATGGCGACTATCATCTGCGACAGGTTCTCTTCAAGCGCAACGACTTCGTGATCACGGACTTCGAAAGCTCACCCGACGCCGGCGCGGGGCTCAAGCGGCGCAAGTCTTCGCCGCTCACCGATGTCGCCAGCATGTTGCGTTCGTTTGCCTATGCGCGGCGGGCCGCGTTGGAGCAATGCTCGCTCATCCCGGCGGAGGACCGCAGCCGTTGGGACCCCCAGCTCGAGGAGTGGGAGCACCAGACACGCAGCGCCTTTCTCTCGACTTACGACGAGATCGCGCGCTCGAGCGGGCTCTACCCGAGCTTCGCGCACGCTGCACCGCTCCTGCGGTTGTTCGAGCTGCAGGCAGCCTGTGCGGATGTGCGGCGGGAGCTGCCCGGCCGGCCCGAATGGGCAGTGGTGCCCTTGCGGGTGCTGGCAGGGCTACCCGCCTGAGCGCGCAGCGCCCCGGCAGTCGGGGATGGGCAATTCCATCATGGACGATCATGACGACAACATGCCACCCCCTCGGCCAACAGCGGTTGCAGACCCCGGCGCAGTGATACCCCGCGCCACGTACCGCGTGCAGCTCAATGCCGGATTCACTTTCCGCGACGTGACCGCAATCGTCCCGTACCTCGCGGCGCTCGGCGTCAGCCATGTTTACTGCTCGCCCTATTTCCGCGCCCGCGCCGGGAGCACCCATGGCTACGATGTGGTCGATCACAACTCCTTCAATCCCGAGATCGGCGACCGCGAGGACTTCGAGCGTTTCGTCGCCGTGCTGCGCACTCACCGGATGGGGCACATCGTCGACATCGTGCCGAATCACGTCGGCATCCTCGGAGCCGAGAACGACTGGTGGATGGACGTCCTGGAAAATGGCGAGGCCTCCTCTTACGGCGAATTCTTCGACATCGATTGGGCACCTCCCAATCCCGACCGCGCGCACAAGGTGTTGGTGCCGGTGCTGGCCGACTCCTACGGCGCGGTACTCGAGCGCGGCGAGCTCGAGCTGCGCTTCGAGCTCGCCTCCGGCTCGTTCGCCGCCTACTATCACTCGAACCGCTTTCCGCTCGATCCACGCAGCTATCCGAGGATCCTCGACCGGGTCGCCGCGCTCACTTACAGTGCCGAGCTCGAGAACATCCGCCGCGCCCTCGCAGCACTGCCCGAGCGGCGCGAGACCTCGCCTGAGCAGATCGCTGAGCGTCACCGCGCCAAGGAACAGCACAAGCAACGGCTCCGCGCGCTCGCAGCCGCCGACCCTGGAGTCGTCGCCGCCATCGAAGCCGCGGTACGCAGCTTCATGGGGACGGCAGGCGAGCCGGCGAGCTTCGATGCGCTGCACGAGCTGCTCGAGCTGCAGGCCTTTCACCTCTCTTACTGGCGTGTGGCGGCGGACGACATCAACTACCGGCGATTCTTTGACGTCAACGACCTTGCGGCGCTGCGGGTCGAGAATGCGGCCGTTTTCGAGGTCACGCATCGCCTGTTGCTGCAGCTCGTGGCCGAAGGAAAGATCGACGGCCTGCGCATCGATCACGTCGACGGTCTGCACGATCCGGCCGACTACGTGCGCCGTCTGCAGCATGCCATCGGCAAGGTCACCGGGAGGGTCGCGGCCTGTCCGCTCTATCTGGTGGTCGAGAAGATCAGCGCCGCCTTCGAGCACCTGCCGTCGCAGTGGCTGGTGCACGGCGAGACCGGTTATCACTTCGCCAACGTGGTCAGCCGCATGTTGATCGATGCGGCCACCCGAGTGCGCATGGACCGTGTGTACCGGGGCGCGACCGGCGAGACGCAGGAGTGGCGCGACGTCGCCTACGAGTGTCAGCAGCTCGTTCTGCGCCGCTCACTGGCCTCGGAGCTGAATGTCGCTACCAACCAGCTGGCGCGTATCGCCCGCTCCGACCGGCGCACCCGCGACTTCACCTTCAACAACCTGCGCCAGGCGCTGGCCGAGGTCATCGCCAGCTTCCCGGTGTACCGCACCTATGTCGCCGACAGCGTCTCCGACAGCGACCGCCGCTACATCGAGTGGGGCATCGCCGCTGCGCGTCGCCGCCGCGCCGCCGCCGAGGCGTCGGTATTCGACTTCGTGCGCGCGGCGCTGCTGCTCGAGCTGCCCGCGCCGACGGAGGGACAGATGCGCGCGATGCGCGCCTTCGTCATGAAGTTCCAGCAGATCACGGCACCGATCACCGCCAAGGGTATCGAGGATACGGCCCTCTACCGCTTCAACCGGCTGATCTCGCTCAACGAGGTGGGCGGCGATCCCAACAATTACGGCGGCGGCGGCGTACGCGCCTTCCACGCCGATGCCGAGTATCGCGCACGCCACTGGCCGCACGAGATGCTCGCCACCTCGACACACGATACCAAGCGCTCCGAGGACGTACGCGCCCGGCTCAATGTGCTGTCCGAGATGACCACGCCGTGGCGCGATGCCGTGCGCCGCTGGACGCGCATCAACCGCACCCGCAAGCGCGAGCTCGATGGGCTGCCGGCACCTTCGCGCAACGACGAATATCACTTCTACCAGACACTTCTCGGCATCTGGCCGCTTGCCGGGACGGATGGCAGCTACCGCGAGCGCATCGAGGCCTACATGATCAAGGCGGTACGCGAGGCCAAAGTGCGCACCAGCTGGACGGAGGCCGATACCGCCTACGAGGAGGCGTTGCTGCAGTTCATACGCAGCGTCCTCGAGCCGCGCGAGAACAACCTGTTTCTCACCGACTTCCTCGAGTTCGAGCGTCGCGTGACGCGCTTCGGGCTCCTCAACAGTCTCTCCCAGACGCTCGCCAAGCTCACCGCACCGGGCGTGCCCGACATCTACCAGGGGAACGAGCTCTGGGACTTCTCGCTGGTTGACCCGGACAACCGTCGGCCGGTCGACTACGCGCGCCGCCGCGAGACACTCGCCGGGTTCGAGTGCGGCGCGCCGTCCCCCGCGGAGTTGTTGCGCACCCTCGAGGACGGTCGCGCCAAGCTGTGGCTGACGTGGAAGGTGCTGCGGTTTCGTCGCGAGCAGCCGCGACTCTTCAGTCACGGCAGCTATCGGCGACTGCGGGTGCGTGGCGAGGGCGCGCCTCACGTATGCGCCTTCGCGCGGCGGCTCGCCGGACACTCGCTCATCGTGATCGTGCCGCGGCTGTATCGCCGGTTGCTCGATGACCCAACGCGGCTGCCGCTCGGGGAAGCCGTGTGGCAGGACACGCTGATCGAGCTCCCGCGCGAGGAGCGTTCCCGAAACCGCTTCCACGGCGTGCTGGACGCTGCCTCGCTCATTCCGGCGCGTCACGGCGAGGTCACCGGTATCCCCGTCGCACGGGCACTCGGCGAGTTCCCGGTGGCCGTACTCTACTCAGAGGCGGCCGCAACGGTCAGCGGCGTAAACGTGGCGCCGACAGAGACGTTGGGAAGCGAGTGGTAACCCTTGCGGTACCCTTGAATGGAGCGTCACATGCCCCGGATCCTCACGGCATTGTCAGCCGCATCGATCCTCACCCTCGCCGCCTGCGCCAGTGTCGGACCCGCTGCTCCCCAGGCACCCACCGGGACGCCTGCGCAGCAACGCGCGCTTGCGCGCTACACGACGTACGCCGGCCCACCGATTCCCTACTTCACCTGGCTGGGTCAGTTCTGGAGCTGGGAACCTCTCGGCAAGGACACGCTCGTGGTGTTCACGGTCCCCGACGAGGCTTATCTTCTGAAGGTGTGGCCGCCCTGCGATCTGCGCTTCGTGATCAATAGCATCGGTATCACCTCGACTGCGCGGACCATCTATGCGCATGCCGATTCCATTACCACCAACAGTGCCGGCACCGGGCCCGGTCCCTGGCGCTGCCCGATCGATGAGATCCGCAAGATCGACTATAAGCGCATGAAGGCGGACGAGCGCGCGCAGGCGCAACAGAGTCATCGATAGCCCGTTCGTTGCGCCTCGCACGGAATGCTCGGCTGGTGAGGTGATTGGTTAGCTGTCATCGATAGCCCGTTCGTTGCGCCTCGCACGGAGTGCTCGGCTGGTGAGGTGATTGGTAGCTGTCATCGATAGCCTGTTCGTTGCGCCTCGCACGGAGTGCTCGGCTGGTGAGGTGATTGGTTAGCTGTCATCGATAGCCCCGCGCCTGCAGCATGAAGAGGTGCGCGTAGCGTCCGCCGAGCTGCATGAGCTCTTCGTGCGTCCCCCGTTCGACGATCTGTCCGGCATTCAGCACTACGATCTGATCAGCCATCCGTACCGTCGAGAAACGGTGTGATATCAGGATGGTGATGCGATCGCGGGCGAGCTGGCGGAAATGCTCGAACACCTCGGCCTCCGCCTGCGCATCCATGGCGGCGGTGGGCTCATCGAGCACCAGGATATCGGCGCGAGTGCGCATGAAAGCGCGCGACAGCGCGATCTTCTGCCACTGTCCGCCGGAAAGCTCACGGCCGTCACGAAACCATTTGCCGAGCTGGGTGCGATAGCCGGCAGGCAAGGTTTCGATGAACTCCCGCGCCCGCCCCTTCTCGGCGGCGACCTGCCAGCGCTGCTCGTCATCGAAGAAGCGCTCGTCGCCCGCACCGACGTTCTCTCCCACCAGCATCTGGTAGCGCACGAAGTCCTGGAAGATGACGCCGATGCGCTCGCGCAGAGCGGCCTCGTCCCACAGCGCCAGATCCTGCCCGTCGAGAAGAATGCGTCCCGCGGTGGGTGCGTACAGCCGCGTCAGCAGCTTGATGAGCGTGGTCTTGCCTGAGCCGTTTTCGCCGACCAGCGCCAGGCTCGTGCCGGGTGTGAGGTGCAGCGTGACGTGCTCGAGTGCAGGACTCTCGGCGCCCGGGTACGTGAAGCTCACATCCTCGAAGCGCACGCCGTCCTCCGGGTGCGGACCGCGTGTCGCGCTGCCGCTCGCACGGGGCACGTGCGCTTCAAGGTATTCGTAGAGCGTCGAAAGATACAGATTGTCCTCGTACATGCCACCCACTGCGGCGAGCATGGCCGACACCGCCGCCTGTCCCTGGCGAAAGAGCGCCACGTACATGGTCATTTGACCGAGCGTGATCACCCGTCGTACAGCGTTGATCGCGATCCAGGCATAAGCCCCATAGAGCGCCGCCGTGCCGAGCAGCCCGAGTACGAAGCCCCAGGTGTCGCGGCGCACGGTGAGGGCACGATCCTCCGCGTACAGGCGCCGGAAGATGTCCCGGTAGCGCTCGAGCAAGCGCGGCCCCAACCCGTAGAGCATTACTTCCTTGGCGTGATCCTCGCGGGCGATGACCGTCTCGAGATATATCTGCATGCGCGTCTCCGGCGAACGCCAGCGGAACAGCCGGAAAGCGTCACCGGAGAATTTCGCCTCGGCCAGGAAGGCCGGCAGTCCCGCAAGCAGCAGCACCGCCACCGCCCACGGCGAGAATCGCGCCAGCAGCACGCCGTAACTCACCAGCGAGATGGCGTTCTGCACCAGACCGAAAGTGCGCATCACCAGGCTGAGCGGCCGGGTCGAAGCCTCACGTCGCGCGCGTGTCAGCTTGTCGTAGAACTCCGAGTCCTCGAAATGCTGCAGCTCGAGGGTGAGTGCCTTCTCGAGGATCATGACATTGACGCGCTGGCCGAGCTGCGCACGCAGCAACGACTGGCACAGCGACAGCCCGCGTTGGCTGGCCGCAAGCGCTGCGACGAGCGCAGCCTCGAGTGCCACGAGCTCGACCACGTGCGAGGCGCTGCCCGCAGCGCGCATCGCGGCGACCACCGCGTCGACGATCAGCGCTCCCACGTAGGCGACCGAGGCCGGGACGACACCGGCGAGCAGTGTCAGAGAACCGAGGGCGACCGTCAGCGGCCGGTTGGTGCTCCAGACGAGCTCGAGCGCGCGGCGGCTGTAACGGAAAACGCCGAAAAAGCCGCGCAGCGTGAGCGCCTCGGCGCTGCCGGGTGCGGGTGCGGCGGCGGTCTGGCGCCGCGGATGCGTCGCGGTGACCATCAGCTGCGCCTCTGCGGATCGTCTGCGTCCATCGACGTGGCCGGCGCGATGGGCTCGCGCGCCCCGACCGGAGCAAGCCCGATGATCAGCCGCGAGCCGCGCCGGAAGAACACGTAGCTGTAGATCCACGAGCCGAGCACCGCCAGGCGGTTGCGAAAGCCGATCAGCACCGTGACGTGCAATGCCATCCACGCCAGCCACGCCAGGAGTCCGCTGAACCGCAGCCGGCCGAGCTCGACCACCGCGCGCGACTTGCCAACCGTCGCCATCGAGCCGTAGTCGTGGTAACGGAACGGAGCCGCGCGATCGCGACTCGCCGGGGCGCGCAGCTCCGCGGCGATCAGCCGGGCAACGTAGCGGCCCATCTGCAACGCTCCCTGCGATACGCCGGGCACGGGCGCGCCACTACGCGGGTCGCGCAGCAACGCTGCATCGCCGATCACGAACACTTCCGAATGACCGGGCAGCGAGCAGTCGGGCCGTACCTTGACGCGTCCCGCGCTGTCGAGTGGTACACCGAGCGTGCTGGTGAGCGGTGCCGCCCGCACACCGGCCGTCCAGATGACGTTGTAACTGCGCAGCCGCTGACCGTTCGCGATGACCCCATCCGCAAACACCTCGGTTACCGGTGAACCGAGACGCACTTCCACGCCGAGCGTATGCAGCTGTGCGAGCGCCCGGGCCGAGGAGCTTTCGTGAAACGACGGCAGTACGCGCGGGCCTGCCTCGAGCAGAATGACGCGCGCGTGGCGGGTGTCGGTTTCCCTGAAGTCGCGCGGAATCACATCGACCGCGAGCTCCTTGATGGCGCCGGCGAGCTCGACACCGGTCGGCCCCCCGCCGACGACGATGAAGGTCAGATGAGCGGCGCGCTCGCGGCGGTCCGCCTCGATCTCCGCCGTCTCGAACGAGCGCAGCAGTCGCGAGCGGATGTAGGTGGCCTCCTCGATCTGCTTCATTCCCGGAGCGAGCTCGTGCCAGTCCTCGTGACCGAAGTAGTTGTCGACGGCTCCAGGGGCGAGCAGCAGGTAGTCGTAAGGCACGAGGCTGTCGGCTGCAAAGACGCAGCGCTTCGCAAGATCGATGCGCGTCACCTCGGCGAGCATCACGCGCGCATTGCGCTGGTGACGAAAGATGGTGCGGATCGGCTGCGCGATGTCGGCAGGCGCCAGTGCAGCACACGCCACCTGGTACAGAAGCGGCTGGAACAGGTGATAGTTGTTACGGTCGATCACCAGCACGTCGGCCGGCGCTCGCCGCAACGCCCTGGCTGCGAACAGCCCGCCGAAACCACAGCCCACGATCACGATCCGTGTCCGTGCCGGGCTGCTCAAGTACACACCTCCCTCATCCGTTCGCTGACGCTGCGCATCGATCCCCTGCCCATCCTTGGGGCGATTATCGAGTATTCCAGCGTGGTATCCGGTATGCGACCCGCCCCCTGGTCGCCGCAGCGGGTAGCGGGCGAAGCGCTATCGCAGCCGCCGTTGTGATACAAGGTGCCCCCTGCGCTGCGCGCGGGCCAGCAGACTGCCTCGGGCTCGGCTGCTGCGCGCAGCTCATCAGGATTCGTCAGCCATGGACATCGCCCGTCTGGTTCAGTCGTCTGTCGCGCCGGTCTTCCTCCTGTCGGGGGTTGCCACCACGCTTTCGGTGCTGACTAGTCGACTCTCGCGCATCGTCGATCGCGCACGCCGGCTCGAGGAGCAGCTCGTGAGCCATCCGGGAAGCGCGACCCAGCTGCACACCGATCTGCGGGTGCTGGCACGCCGCGCCGGCTACATCAACACGGCGATCTCGCTATGCGCGATCGCCGCGCTCCTGGTAGCGCTGGTGGTCGTGTCCCTGTTCGCCAACGCCTTCTTCGGCTCTGACCTTGCCGGCGTCATCGCGCTGCTGTTCGTCGGAGCGATGGTGTGCCTGAGCGCCGCGTTCATCACCTTCTTCGTCGAGGTGCGCGTGGCGATCGCAGCGCTTCGCATCGGACTGCCGCCAAACCGCGGCACAACTCGCGCCTGAGTCACCGATGAGCCGTCCGATCCGCAACATCGCGATCATCGCGCACGTCGACCACGGCAAGACGACGCTGGTCGACTGCCTGTTGAAACAGTCGGGCACCTTCGCCGCCCACGAGCGTCCGGGCGAGCGCATCATGGATTCTCACGAGATCGAGCGCGAGCGCGGCATCACCATCCTCGCCAAGAACTGCGCCATCGAGTACGGCGATACGCGCATCAACATCGTCGACACGCCGGGTCACGCCGACTTCGGCGGCGAAGTGGAGCGAGTGTTGTCGATGGTCGATGGCGTGCTGCTGCTGGTGGACGCGGTCGAGGGGCCGATGCCGCAGACGCGCTTCGTCACGCGCAAGGCGCTGGCGCAGGGTCTTCGGGCGATCGTGGTCGTCAACAAGATCGATCGCCCGGGAGGACGGCCGGCATGGGTGGTCGATCAGACCTTCGATCTGTTCGACAAGCTCGGCGCAAGCGACGCGCAGCTCGACTTTCCGGTGATCTATGCCTCGGCGCTGCACGGCTGGGCGAGCACCGATTACACCGAGCGACGTCCGGACATGTCAGCGCTGTTCGAGGCAATCCTGACGCACGTGCCGCCGCCCGCGGCCTTCGAGGACGGGGCGCTGCAGTTGCAGGTCTCGACGCTCGACTACAACTCCTATCTCGGCCGTATCGGCGTGGGACGCATTCGTCGCGGCATCGTGCGGGCCGGACAGAGCGTGGCGCTGCGTTTCGGTGGGGAGGATCGCGGCCTGGCGAAGATCGGACAGGTACTCACCTTCCGGGGCCTCGAACGCATGCCCGTGGACCAGGCCGCCGCCGGCGACATCGTGGCGGTCACCGGCGTCGAGGAGGTCAACATCGGGCTGACGCTCTGCGCTCCCGAGAATGCCGAAGGGCTGCCTCCGATCCACGTGGATGAGCCAACGCTGGCGATGAACTTCCAGGTGAACACCTCTCCGCTCGCCGGGCGCGAAGGGCGCTTCGTCACCAGCCGCCAGCTGCGCGAGCGACTCTATCGCGAGCTGCAGAGCAACGTCGCGCTGCGCGTGGAGGATACCGACGAGCCGGACGTGCTACGCGTCTCCGGCCGCGGCGAGCTGCACCTCACAATCCTCATCGAGAGAATGCGCCGTGAGGGCTACGAGCTTGCGGTCTCGCGTCCCAGGGTGCTCACCAAGCTGGTCGACGGCGAGGTCCACGAGCCCTACGAGGCGCTGAGCGTCGACGTCGAGGAGCAGCACCAGGGCGCCGTAATGGCGGCTCTCGGCGAGCGCCGGGCCGAGCTCGGCACGATGACCCGCGACGCGCGCGGGCGTGTCAGGCTCGAATATCGCGTGCCGGCGCGGGGGCTGATCGGCTTCCAGGGGGAGTTTCTCACCCTCACCCGCGGCACTGGCCTGATGAGCCACGTGTTCGATGGCTTCGCGCCGCTCGGGGGCGATATTCCGGCGCGACATAACGGCGTGCTGGTCAGCAACGAGCACGGCGAGGCGGTCGCCTATGCGCTCTTCAACCTGCAGGAGCGCGGCCGGCTCTTCGTTGGCCCCGGCGAGCGACTGTACGAGGGCATGGTGATCGGCATCCACAGCCGCGACAACGACCTGGTGGTCAATCCCATCCGCACGAAGAAACTCACCAACATCCGCGCCGCCGGCAAGGACGATGCGATCCTGTTGACCCCGCCCATCCAGCTGACGCTGGAGTACGCGGTCGAGTTCATCGCCGACGACGAGCTCGTCGAGGTGACGCCGACCTCGACCCGCATCCGCAAGCGTCTGCTGCGCGAGCACGAGCGGCGCCGTGCGGCGCGCGAGGGCGTAACTGCAACGAGCTGAAAGTGAGGCGGATGGCTGAGGCTCGAGAGTACCTCAGACCTCGTGCCCGTCCGGCATGCCGATGAAGCGCAGGAATTCCGCGCGCGTACGCGCGTCGCTCCTGAAGGTGCCGGTCATGCGACTGGTCACCATCGACACACCAGGCTTGTGCACGCCGCGCGTCGTCATGCACTGGTGCACCGCGTCGACCACGACACCGACGCCACGCGGCTTGAGCACTTCGGTGATGCAGTCGGCGATCTGCGCGGTGAGTTTCTCCTGCACCTGCAGCCGCCGCGCGTAGCCGTCGACCACGCGCACCAGCTTGCTGATGCCGACCACCTTCTGGGCCGGCAGATAGCCGACATGCACGCGACCGATGATCGGCGCGAGGTGATGCTCACAATGGGAGTCGAAGTTGATGTCTCGCAGCACGATCATCTCGTCGTAACCGCCAACCTCCTCGAAGGTGCGCCGCAGGTAAGCCGCAGGGTCGATGCTGTAGCCGGAGAACCAATCGCGGTAAGCGTCGAGCACCCGCTCGGGTGTATCGCGCAGCCCCTCGCGGCGCGGATCCTCACCCGCCCAGCGCAGCAGCGTCCGCACCGCTGCCTCAGCCTGTCGCCGTGAAACCTTGCCTGCTGCGCTCGCCATTGGCCTCGGGCTCCTCGCGGCGCCTGCGGCCGCAGTGAGTTAGGGTGGAGTCGAAAGGGCGGAAGTGTAGCGTGCGCCACCGACAGGTGCGCGACCTGCCGCGTGGAGCCGCGGGATCACGAGCTGCCGCTTTGAGAGCGGGTGGTTAGAGCGTTACCCGCTTGTCGCCCGTGAGGGGCGGCAGCGGAACGCGAGTGCGCTTCAGCACCATCCGCTCGTTGAGCTCACTGATCGCCTGGCTGCCGGTGCGCACGAAGAGAAAGGGCAGCACAGCGTGCACCAGACAGGCGATGCCGGCGAACACCATGCGAGTGCCGAAACACGCTGCCTGGCCCATGTGCTCGCCGTAGCTTTCCCCAACCGAGGTCGGGTGGTCCGTGAAGGCGCCGATAATGCTCATAACGAATGATGCTAGCGATATAACCAGGATACGGGGTTGCGAAAGTGTGGTGGTTCAAGGCCAAATCGGCAACAATGTTGCGCATTTCTAGCCCAATAGGGTCCAAAATTCCATGGATAAGCTCGATACCAGGATTCTGGATCTGTTGCAGAGCAATGCCGAGCTCACCGCCGCCGAGATCGGCGATCGCGTCGGGCTGTCCAAAGCCCCGTGCTGGCGGCGCATTCAAAAGCTTCAGCGCGACGGTGTCATCCGGCGCACGGTCGCACTGCTCGATGCGCACTCGCTCAATGTGGGCACGACGGTGTTCGTGACTCTCAAGACCGGCAATCACAGCGAAGCGTGGTTCGAGAAGTTCGTGCGCGCGGTACGGGAGATTCAGGAGGTGACCGAGATCCACCGCATGAGCGGCGATGTCGATTACCTGATCCGCATCGTCGTGCCCGACATCGATGCATATGACGTCGTCTACAAGCGGCTGATCAACGCGGTGGAATTCCAGGACGTGAGCGCAAGCTTCGTGCTCGAGACGCTCAAGTCGAGCACTGCGCTGCCACTGTGCTACGCCCGGGTCGAATGAGTCACGCCCGGGTCGAATGAGTCGCAGCGCGCAGCGCGCGGATCGGGCGCGTCACTGCTCGCCGACAGCGCCGCTGGCAAGCGGTGGCTGGGCTTCGTTGTCGCGAATGATCTCGGCGATGCGCGCTCTGATCTCGGAGCGGTCGATGTCGTAGGCGGTGGTCGCGAGTACCGGCTCGCGCGGCGGTTGCTGTGCGAGCTGCGGGCCGCGATCATCGTGCACGTCGACGCTCGCCTCGGTCGATAGACCCATGCGCAGTGGATGATGCTCGAGCTCACCGGGATCGAGGGCGATTCTCACCGGCACTCGTTGTACCACCTTGATCCAGTTGCCAGTCGCATTCTGTGCCGGCAGCAGTGCGAATGCCGCACCGGTACCGAGACCGAGACCGGCCACGGTGCCGTGGTACTCGACGTGTCCGCCGTAGAGGTCGCTCACGATGCGCACCGGCTGCCCGATGCGCATGCGCTGCAGCTGGACCTCCTTGAAGTTGGCATCGACGCGCAGCCGCTCGAGCGGCACGATCGACATGAGTGGCTCGCCGGGCTGGATGCGTTCGCCGAGCTGCACCTGACGCCGGGCGACGTAGCCGGTCACCGGCGCCCGCACGCTGGTGCGCTTCAGCGCGAGCCAGGCACTCTCGACCTGCGTCGCAACTGCCTGCACGTCCGGGTTGTCGGCGACCCCGGTGCGACCGACCAGCGCCACGCTGGCGGCGAGATTCTTCTGCGCCGCATCGAGCGCATTGCGTGCCGCGGTGAGCGTGTCGCGCGCATGCCCCAGCTCTTCCGTGGAGACCGCCCCGGAAGTGGTGAGATTCTTGCGACGGTCGAAGTCCGACTGGGCGCGCGCAAGGTCGGAGCGACGCTCCGCAACGACCGCGGTCAACTGATCGCGGTTGGCGAACACCGTGCGCGTCTGCCGGACGGCGCGCGCGAGCTGCTGCTCCGCGGCAAGCAACGCGACCTGGGCGTCGGTGGCATCGAGCCGCACGAGCTCCTGGCCGGCCTGGACCCGATCCGTCTCATCGGCAGCGATTGCGATCACGGTGCCGTAGACCTGCGGGGTGACGTTGACCAGGTCGCCTGCGACGTAGGCATCGTCAGTGCTCTCGTAGAAGCGCGCGTACACCAGCCACCAGATGGCGACCACCACTGCGATCACGAGAACCACCGCTGCGAGCAGCAGCAGCCATGTGCGGCGGCGCTGCCGTTGCGGAGTGGTGGTCTGCGGCTGCGGCGCCTGAGCGACCGGAGCGTCCATCGCGAGCTCCTTCAGCCGCCGGTCGACGCGGCGTAGCCGCCGCCGAGCGCCCGCACGAGATCGACGCTGAAAGACAGCCGCCGCGATTCGAGCTCGGCGCGCAGTCCGAGCGCCAGCAGCACCTGGTTCTCGCTCGAGAGCACACTCAGATAATTGTCGAGACCGGCGCGATAGCGTTCGCTGGTCAGCTCGTAGGAGCGCTGCGCGTCTTCGAGCGCGATCTGCTGCTCGCGCGTCTCGCGCTCGAGCGCTCGCCAGTTCGCCACCACGTCCGCGACCTCACGTACTGCATCGAGAAGCGTCTGGTTGTACTGCGCCACTGAAAGGTCGACCTGCGCCTGGCGGCCATAGAGGGCACCGCGCAGTGCGTCGCGGTTGAAGAGTGGCAGCGATAGCGCCGGACCGCCGCCGAGGATACGGTCGGAGGCATCGAACAGCTGCGACAGGCCGAGGCTCTGGAAGCCCGCGAATGCGGTGAGATTGACGTTCGGATAGAACTGCGCCTCGGCCGCCTTGACACCGTGCGTGGCCGACTCGACCAGGGCACGCGCCGAAGCGACGTCGGGACGGCGACCGAGCAGGTCGACAGGCAGCACCGAGGGCAGCTCGATGTTGGTCGGCGCCGCAAGTTGCGGGCGCGTGAGCTGGCGGCCGCGGTCGGGGCCGGCACGCACCAGCTCGGCGAGCTGGTTGTGCGCGAGCTCGATGTTGGCCTCCACCGCTGCGAGTCCGGCGCGCGTCAGCGCCAGCTGGCCGTCCGACTGCTTGATGCGCGCGACGTTCTCCAGGCCGGCGCTCACACGCTCCTGAGTCAGATCGCGTATGGCGGTCTGTTGCTTGAGGTTCTCATTGGTCACATCGAGCAGTGCGTATTGCAGATCGAGTTGGATGTAGGCACGCACCACCGCAACGGCGAGCGCGAGTCGCGCCGCCGCCTGATCCGCCTGGGCAGCCTGCACGCCCGCACGTGCCGCCGCGGCGAGCGCGCGGTTGTGACCCCAGAAGTCGATGTCGTAGCTGAAATCGAGCGTGAGCTGACCTTCGGTCCAGTAGCTACCGCCGTAGGGTGGCGGATAGAGCCCGTTCACCGGGAAGCGCTGGCGCGTCACCGAGCCATCGAGCGACGTCGAGGGCAGCAGCGCCCCACGAGCGGCGATCGCCTGAGCCTGTGCTGCGCGCAGCCGTGCGCGCGCGGTCTCGAGCGAGGGATTGCCGGCGAGTGCCTCGCTCACCAGGGCATCGAGCTGCGGATCCCCGTAGTGTCGCCACCAGTCGCCCGCGGGCCAGGCGGTGGGATTCACCTGCGATCCGGCCAGCGTCTGGCTCGCCTCGAGAGCCTGCGGGGCGACCTGCGGGGTCGGCTTCCAGCCGCCGCGATCGACGCAACCTGCAAGCGTAACGGCGAGGAGCAACAATATGGCTGGATTGCGCACAGTCATGGCTCAAGCACTCGCATGAAGTGGCCGATTGTCCACCTGTGCCCGTCCGTTATCGATCATCCGTCCGAGGTAGTCCGTCAGGGCCTCGATCTCCGCCGGGGTGAAGCCGGCGAGGTGCTTCTCCAGCACGTGTGAAGCGACGGCGAGCAGCCGGGGAAGCTGGGCACGGCCGCCGGGCGTCAGGCGCAGGAACACCACCCTGCGGTCCTCGCGGCAGCGCTCGCGTCGCAGCAGCCGGCGCTGCTCGAGGCGATCGAGAGTGCGTGTCATGGCGCCCGTGTCGTAGTGCATGAAACGGCAGAGCTCGGCGGCAGTGTCGGCGGAGCCATCGGCCAGATGCTTGAGCACGGCGAACTGCATGCCGCTCAGGCCGAAAGGGGCGAGCTGTCCGTCGAGGCTCGCGAGGAGCGAGGCACGCGCCCGGCCCAGGAGATAGCCAACGCTGAGACCCGTCCGGGCGAGATAGGTACGGCTGCGCGCTGGGGCGCTCACGAATGCTCGGCGGCTCATGTGGACACGCTTGCGGTACCTGACTGGGTTCAGCGGCAGATAGCTGCCGATGATATTACTGCCTGGGCAGGTATTTGTCCAGCGGTGCGTGCGAGCGGCCGATTCCCTCAGGTCATCGCCAGCGGATCATCGGGCCTTTGCAGCCACCGCGCCGGCGCTGAAGACGTCGCCGCCGAAGATGACGAGGTCGGGCTCGGCGGCGTAACCGATGTACGGCAAGCCGAAAATCGCTTCGACGGTCCGCAGCAGCGAATAGTGGTTATACGGTACGGCTGAATGCGTGCCGGGCCGCACGAAGGGGGACAGCACCACCGCCCCTACCCGCCCGCCGCCCGGTCCGCCGAGGCCCGGGCGGGCTCTCGCCCCCGGCAACGGCCGCTCGCCGCAGCAGGCACTCGAGCCCTCGGGTCCGGAGCCGTCGGACTCATCGAAGGTGATAACGAGCAGCCCGTCGGCGCGGAACGCGGGCGAAGCTTCGATGCGCGGTACCCACTTGCGCAGGAACCCGTCGATGCCAGCGAAGCCGCCCGGATTGCCGTCGATGCATTCCGGATCGTGTCCGTCATTGCAGAGGTTGGGTGTGATGAACACGAAGTTGGGAGTCGTCGACTCCCTGGCGAGATCCTGTGGCAGCCGCTCGAGATTCACCACATGACTGTCGCAGCGGGCCGCATCGTCGATGATCGAATGAAAGTACACAAAGGGGTCGTGCTTGGCAGCGTACTTGTCCGTGCGGCTCGCGAGGCCGGTGCGCTCGGGAGCACCGAGCGGTACGTGCCCGCAGGTCGCAGGCTCGCGCGCGGGATCGTTGCCCATGTCTTCCATGTAGCCTCGCCAGGTGAGACCGGCCGCCTCGAGCTGGTCGGGCAGCGTCGGCACCGTGCGCGGATAAATGCATCCGGTCCCGGGAAGCTGACCATGGGCGTCGGGCCGCGGCGCGCTCGCCTGGAAGTCGGCGAACGTCGGGCAGTCGAGCTGCGTCTCCTCGTTCGGCGCCTGCCCGCTGATGAGCGCGACGTAATTGCCAAGGCTCGCGTGCCCGATGGCGTAGTAGTGCGTGAGCATCGCACCGTGCGAAGGCAGCGTATGGGAGAGATACGGCGCCGCTGAATTCGGCGCGAAGGTGATCTCGTAGGATTGGTTCTCGAGCAGCAGCAGGAACACGTGCCGGATCGGCGGAAGGCGCGCCGCCATTCTTGGCGCGTTCGCCGCGACCGCAACTGAGGCTGCACCCTCAGCCGTCCACGGTGCCGCCGCCCCGCCGCATGTGGCGAGCAGCAGCAACAGCAGCGCTGCGCGAGAACGTGGCGCCATCACATTTCCGGCGAAACCGGCGCCACACGCGCCACGGCGGGCACCGGGGCCTGGCGCAGCGCGTGCACGAGCAGGGCTGCGGAGACCAGTGTAAGTGCCGCAGCGGTGAGGAATGCCGCGCCCGGGAAGTACACCGGCGCCGCCGCACCGGAGAAGTAGCCGAACACCTGCGTCATCAATGGCGGACCCACGATGGAGCTCAGGCTGTAGAGGCAGGCGACTGCACCCTGCAGCTCGCCCTGGGCATTGGCCGCGATACGCTGCGAGGCGAGCGCGTTCATCGATGGATAGGTGAGCGCGAAGATGAAGGTGGTGAGTGCCACGACGTACATCATCCAGCCCTGACTCGCAAACGCATAACCGAGGTAAGCGATGAGCGCCGCCGCCATCCCGGCGAGCGCGGCGCGGCGCTCGCCGCCGAGCCAGGGAATCAGCACTCGCGTCAGCACACCCTGCGCGAAGGCCATCACGAGCCCTACCCATGCGAGCGAATAGCCGACCTCGGCGCTGGTCCAATGGAACTTGGAGATGGTGTAGAACGCCCAGGTACTCGGCAACACCTGGTGCGCGAGCTGCCAGAGAAACAACGCCGCGAGCAGCAGTCGCACGACAGGCAGCGCGTGCATCTGCGCGAGCGTTCCGAGCGGATTGGCGCGTGCCCAGTGAAAGGGCCGCCGCCGCTCTTCGGGCAGCGATTCGGGCAGTGCGAAAAAGCCGAAGGTCGCGTTGGCGAGCGCGACGGCAGCTGCCGCGAAGAACGGTGCGCGCGCCCCGAATCCCCCCAGCAGCCCGCCGATTGCAGGACCGAGGATGAAGCCGATGCCGAACGCCGCTCCCATGAGGCCGAAGCTTTGCGCGCGCTTCTCGGGCGGAGTGATGTCGGCCACGTAGGCGTACGCCGGAGTGAAGGATGCGCCGGCCATGCCTGCGATCATGCGACCCACGAACAGCCAGCCGAGCGCTGGCGCAAATCCCATGATCAGGTAGTCGCACCCGAGCGCCACCAGGGCGAACAGCAGCACGGGCCTGCGCCCGTGAGCATCGCTCAGATTCCCGAGCACCGGCGCGCAGAAGAACTGCATCAGCGCGTACACGAACGACAACCAGCCGCCATAGGCGGCCGCGCGATCGATGCCGACTCCCGTGAGCTGCATGATGAGCCGCGGGAGCACCGGCAGGATGATGCCGAAACCGATCGAGTCGATGAGTACCGTGACGAAGACGAAGACGAAGGCGACGTCGCGGGGTCTGGAAGGCGTCATTGCAAAACTGTGCTGAGAGGGCGCGCTATCTTACACGAGAGCCTCGTGTCGTCGGCTCAGGCGCGGCGGGCACGCGCCACGTGCCGCGAACGTATCCAGAACACCGGAACTCCGGCGAGCATGATGGCGAACGTGACGCCGGTATCGCGCGGATCGGTGAGCAGCGCATTCACGACCATGAATGCGGACGCCGCGAGGAACACCAGCGGCACGAGGGGGTAGCCCCACACGCGATATGGCCGCACCAGCTCCGCGCGCCGTCGGCGCAGCACGAAGACTGCCGCCACGGTGAGCGCATAGAAGGGCCAGATACCGAGGATGAACTTGTCGGCGAGCTGCGCGAAGTCATTCTGCAGCACGTAGACGACACCGAGCACCGTGGCCAGCAGGATCGCGACCGACGGGGTGCTGAAGCGGGGCGAGACGCGGGCCACGGTACGGAAGAACAGCTCGCGATCCGCCATGGCGAAGAAGATCCGCGAGCCGGTCAGCATCGAGGCGTGCAGACTGCTGAACGCCGATATCACCACGGCGGCGGCGATGACCGCGGCGCCCCCCCCGTGGAGCAACGGAATGCGCGCCGCTACGCTCGAGGCGACCAGCTTCGTGCCGGCCATCTCATCCGGGGAGAGCGCATAAAGAAATCCGACGTTGACGATGAGGTAGACCAACATGATGCAGGCGGCGCCCGCGATCAGGGCGCGCGGCAGGTTGCGCTGCGGATTGCTGATCTCACCGGCCACCGCGGTAGCGTCGGCCCAGCCGTCATAGGTCCACATCACCGGTATCAGCGCAGTGGCGAGCATCGAAAGCGGCACGTGTGCAGCACCGGCTCGCGCAAAATGCCCGGCGCTCGCGCCGCTCGCGGTGAAGGCCAGCAACCCGAGCGCGAGGAGCACGGCGTACTTGAGCGCGGTGGCGGCGCTGAGCAAACGGGCCGCGCGCTGCACGCCGACATAGTTGATGACCCCGACCAGCACGATCGCGAACGCCGCCGTATACCGCACCTGAGCCGCGGTGAGGGGCACGAAGTAACCCAGGTACTCCGCGCAGATCGTCGCAATCGCCCCGAGTGCCGCGGCGCGGATGACGATCAGCTCGGTCCAGCCGAACAGAAACGCGGTCAAGGGACCATAGCTCTCGAGGAGATAGGCAAAGATCCCGCCCGAGCGCGGCAACGCGCCGGCGAGCTCCGCGATCGTGAGAGCGCCGCAAAGCGCGACGATTCCACCCAACACCCAGCATGCGATCATCATTCCGGGCGCGTGCAGCTGCGCCGCGACGATCGCGGGTACGCGGAAGATGCCGCTGCCGATCGTTATGCCGACCGAAACACCGACGGTCTGCAGCAGGCTGACCGAGCGCGGCATGCGCTCGCCCCATGCGTCAGCCATCAACGATTCTCGAGGCGAGCAGCTCGATCCAGTGCTGCACCGGGCGGTCGGTGCCGCTGCGCAGATGGGTGAGGCAGCCGATGTTGGCGGTGGCGATGATCTGTGGCGCGCCGGCCTCGAGCGCCGTGATCTTCTCCCGCAACAGCCGCGCGGCGAGCTGCGGTTGCAGGATGGAGTAGGTTCCAGCCGAGCCGCAACAGCGCTGGCCGTCGCCGACCGCCGTGAGTGTGAAGCCGGCAGCAGCGAGCAGCGGCTCGATCACGCCGCGCACCCTGAGTGCATGTTGCAGCGTACAGGGTGCGTGAAACGCCACGCGCGCCGACGGCCGCGTGCCATGGCGCGCAGCCGTACCGCTCTTCACCAACGCCCGCATGAGAGCCGGTTGCTCTGCGGCAAGCACCTGACTGATGTCCTTTCCGAGCGCAGCGATGCGCCGCGCGCGTTCCGCGTAGGCAGGATCGGCCTCGAGGAGTCGCGCATAGTCGGCGAGCATCGCGGTACAGGCACTCGAGGTGAAGACCACCGCCTCTGCCCCCGCCAGGACGTACGGCCAGAGCGCCTCCACGTTGCGCCGCATCTCGCCGAGCGCATCGGCGTGCGCGCCCAGGTGATGCTGCAGGGCGCCGCAACAGCCGACCTTGGCCGCCGGGATCGCCGAAATGCCGAGTCGGTCGAGCACGAGCGCCGCGGCGGCGTTGATCTCGGGCGCGAGCGCAGGCTGCACGCAACCTTCCAGAAGCACCACTCTGCGTGGGTGGCGTATGGGAGGCCACGGCGCCGGGCGCTTCCGCGGCAGCCGCCGCTCGAGCGCTCCCGGCAGCAGCCAGCGTGTCGCCCGTGCGAGCCCCACGAGGCCGCGCGTGCGGCCACGATGCGGCACGATCTTACGCAGCAGGTAGCGTTTGAGTCGCGCTCCCGGGGGGCGTGGGATGCGCTCCTCCATGACAGTGCGGCCGATGTCGAGGAGGCGTCCATACTGCACCCCCGAAGGACAAGCGCTTTCGCAGGCGCGGCAGGTGAGACAGCGATCGAGGTGCAGCTGCGTGCTGGAGGTCGCGGGCTGCCCTTCGAGGAGCTGCTTCATCAGGTAGATGCGCCCGCGCGGACTGTCGAGCTCATCTCCCAACAACTGGTAAGTCGGGCAGGCCGGAAGGCAGAATCCGCAGTGGACGCAGCTTCGCAGGATCGCGTCCGCCTCGTGTCCCTGGGAGGTTTCCCGGATGAAATCGGCGAGCGCGGTCTGCATAGCCTCCTTCGGCCTGTAGCGGCGTTGGAGGTCCGGATTCTACGGCAATCGGCCGCGATGCGGCCGCGGCCGCTCTTCGCTCAGCCGGTAATCACCCTAAGCCGCTGAGTGCGTGTCGCGTCACCGATCTCGTGCATGCGACGGAGCAGCTCCCGGGCGGCGTCCGGTTGCAGCGGCCGGCTGAGGAGAAACCCCTGTGCGTCCTGGCAGTCCTGTTCCTGCAGGAACGCGAGCTGGGGATAGTTCTCGACGCCCTCTGCCGTCACCCGGATACGCATCGACTTCGACATGGCAATGATCGCCGCGGCGATCGCGCGGTCGTCGTTGCAATCGGTGATGCTGGTGACGAACGAGCGATCGATCTTCAGCCGGTCGACGGCAAAGTTGCGCAGCCGGCCGAAGCTCGAATACCCGGTTCCGAAGTCGTCGATGGCGAGCGTCACCCCCAGCGCTTTGAGCTGCGCGATCGCTTTCTCCGCCCAGGCCTCGTCGGACATCACGGTAGACTCCGTGATCTCCAGCTCGAGCATCGCCGGATCGAGTCCGGTCTCTTTGAGGATCTGCCCTACCTCCTGGGAGTACTCGGCGAGCGCGAACTGTCGGCCGGAGACGTTTACCGCGATCCGTCCCACCGGCAGGTGCTCGCGATGCCACTGCTGAGCCTGCTGGCAGGCCGCATGCAGTGCCCAACGGCCGATCGGGTGGATCAGCCCGGTCTCCTCGGCCACCGGGATGAATTCGACGGGGCTCACCGCGCCGAGCTCGGAGTTGGTCCAGCGCAGCAGCGCCTCGATACCGGAGATGTTTCCGCTGCGTACGTCGAACTGCGGCTGGAATACCAAAGTGAACTCGTTGCGCTCGAGCGCGCCCCGCAACTGCTTCTCGATCGTGAAGCGGTGCAGCGCCTGCGAATTCATCGAGACGTCGAAGAAGGCGAACGTGCCGGGATTGCGGCGCTTGGCGAAATACATCGCCAGGTCGGCGTTGCGCAGCAAGGTCGCACCATCGCTGCCGTCCTGAGGATAGATCGCGATGCCAATACTCGGGCTGACCACCAGCGAGTTCGGTCCGAGCTGGATCGGCTCGCGCACCGCGAGTATCAGCCGCTCGGCCACGGCACCGGCATCCACGGTACTGCGCAGGTTGGGCAGCAGCACGAGGAACTCATCGCCACCGAGGCGGGCTGTATCGCCAGGCCGTGCACTGCCGGTGGTGGCACTTTTCGCGTCGGCGTCGTAACGCAGCGAGCCGCGCAGTCGGTCCGCGACCACGCACAGGAGCTGGTCCCCGGCGGCATGGCCGAGGGTGTCGTTGACGCGCTTGAAGTTGTCGAGATCGAGATAAAGCACCGCGAGATGCCGGCCGTTGTCCTTCGCCGCCTGCAGCGCACCGCTCAGCCGACTGCTCGACTGCTCCCGATTGGGAAGCCCGGTAAGCGTATCGAAGTAGGCAAGCCGCACGATGCGGCGCTCGGCGCGCCACTTGCTCGCCAGCGCGATGCTCATCTGCCGCACTTCGTGCGGATGAAAAGGCTTCTGCAGGTACGAAAGCTTGTCCTCCGGGGGCACCATGCCGCCGATCTCGCACGGGTCGGCATCGGAATAGGCCGTGCAGATGACGATCTCCACCGCAGGGTCCAGCTCGCGAATCTGCGCGGCCGCCCACACGCCGTCCTTGCCCGGCGGCATGCGCACGTCGAGAAATACGACCGCGAACGGCTGGTTGCTGGCGAGACCCTCCTTCACAGCGGCAACGCCGGCCTCAGCCTGGTCACAGAACACCGCATCGAAGTTCACACCGCGCGCGGCCGTGCGGGTGCGGCCGGTCTCGCCTGGTGCTTTGCGAAACAGCCGGCTGCGCAACTCCTGAAAACCAGCCATCTCCTGGCTGGAATCGCTGTCGACCAGTATCTGGCGGTATGCGTCGCGAATCTCGGCTTCGTCGTCGACGATCAGCACGCGGATGGGGGTGGGATTGGGCTCGGGCATGTCGCTAAGCTAAATCCAATCTCCTTTCTGCAGGTGTCCCGGTCTCTCAAAACAGTCGAGTCCGAAGGGGTCCGAATGTCGAGGAAGTGAAGCCCGTCACATAAGTTTCGCGGATGGCAGACGGCGATCGGCTGGCCAAAGCGCTCGCGTTCATGACTGAGGGATCGCTATCATTGCGCCCCTGCCGGGACATCCCATCGCAATAGCGCACGCCAATAACAACCAAGGTGGTGCTCAAGCCATGAAGACCCTCTCCAGACGAGCGTTGTTCGAGTTGGCCGCCGGAGCTGCGGCGACGACCGTCGCAGCCTCAGGCGCTGCACAGGCCGCGCGCGCTCCGGCCCTTGCTCCCGCCACGGCCGCGCAAACAGCCGGGAGCGCCGGACGCACCGAACACGGAGCGCGGAGTACGAAGGCGAGTGCCGTTCCGCCAATCACGGCGCAGGAACACGAGGCACGCCTCGCGAAGGTCCAGGGGCTGATGCAGCAACGCAAGGTTGCGGCGCTATTGCTCGAAGCAGGGTCGTCGCTCGAGTATTTCACCGGTGTTACCTGGTGGCGATCGGAGCGAACGACGGCCGCGCTCATCCCTGCCGAAGGGCGCGTGGTCGTGGTCACGCCGTATTTCGAGGAGCCCTCCGTCCGCGAATCACTGAAGGTTGCGGCCGACGTGCGCACCTGGAAGGAGGACGAGAGCCCGTTCGAACTGCTCGCGCAGGGCTTTCGCGAGCACGCGGGTCTTCCCGGACCACTGGCCGTCGAGGCGACGGCGCGCTTCTTCATCATCGAGCACGTGGTGCGCACGGTCGGGCGGAGGGCCAACGTGATCCTCGCCGATCAGCTCGTGAACGACTGCCGGATGATCAAGTCCGCAGCCGAGCTTGCCCTGATGCAGGCAGCCAACGACATCACGATTGAGATGCTTGCGCACGTGCATGCCGCGGTCGGTGCCGGCATGCATGGCGCCGAAATCCTCGAGCTGGTCGTTTCGACGACCAAGCGGCTGGGAGGCAACTACGAATTCGGGCTGGTGCTACTCAACGAGGCGAGCGCCTTTCCACACGGCTCCGTGAAGCCGCAACAGGTCCACGAAGGCTCGGTGATCCTCATCGACACCGGCTGCAGCGTGCACGGCTACGTGTCAGACATCACGCGCACCTGGGTATTCGGTGAACCTACGGCGCGCCAGCGAGAAGTGTGGAACACGGTGAAGCGGGGACAGGAGATCGCGCTCGAAACCGCGAAGCTCGGAGCCCCCGTCGGCGCTATCGATCGCGCAGTGCGAGCCTTTTACGAGCAGAAGGGGTGGAGCCGCGACTACGCACTGCCCGGGCTCTCGCACCGCACCGGTCACGGCATCGGCATGGACGTGCACGAAGCCCCCTACCTGGTGCGCAACGATGCGACGCCACTGCAGGCCGGAATGTGCTTCTCGGACGAGCCGGGACTCTATACGCCCGGCGAATTCGGTATCCGCCTCGAGGACTGCTGGCACATGACCGCCGACGGACCGAAGACGTTCACCGTGCTCGCGAAGTCGATCGAGCGGCCGATCTGACATCGACCTGCGGCGCGAGAGCCGCAGCGCCTGCGGCTCAGGAATGGTTTGCCTGCGCTACGGCCGACTGCGCGTTCAACTGTGAAGGCTCGACGACATCCTTGATTTCCCGGCATTCGGGGAGCGTCGCGCCCTTGTAACCGTCCACGGGGAAGTACTTCGCCTCCCACGCCACGAATCCCCAGACATCGAGGCCGGCCTTGAGGTATCGCTCGGCGCGTGCGGCCGCCTCGCAGTCATACTGCGAGCGATTGCTCTGCTGATGCATGTCGCGGAGCAGGTCGGCGCGGGCCTTCATTTCCGAGCGTCGCACCAGCGCGTCCTTGAGGCTCGCTGCTCCTGCGCGGTGCGGGCGCGATGGGTTGCGGAAGTCCGGGTCACTGTACGGATCAAGAGAGGCTGCGGCCGTGGCCGCGGCTGGGGTTGAACCGCCCGGCTGGGTGAGTATTGCAAGGTCGTCCGCTGCAGAGCGCGAGTCGGCGAGTTGCCCGGCGCCAGCCGCATCGAGCGCGTCCGCGACCGGCACATTGCCCACGTGCCTGGCTGCGAGATGATCCTTGACGGCCCACGCCCCGAGGGTGATGAGCGCCGCGCCGAGGCCCAGTGGCGGCGCATAGCGGACGAAGCCGCGCATCAGCGCCGAGGCAGGCAATGGCTCGCGCGTGCTCATTCGCGACCGTTCCGCATCGCCCGTCTTCCTGCCCCGCAGTCGCTTCAGGCCGTAGAGGAGCGCGTGGGCGGCGAGGAAGCCGAGCGTGGTGCCAATGACGAGCTGCGTCATGCTCATGGACTGAACCGAGACCTGTCTCCTGTGCGGAAAGATATTGTGCGGTGTAGCTCGCATCGTCATCCGTGAGAGCCGTCACGCACGCGAGCGCACGGTGGCCGCCGTGCGCTCACATCCGGGCCTGTTTCGCAGAATCGGCGACTTGCAGCTCTGCGCCAGGCCGTGCTACATCGCTGCGCGGTGGGGGGAAAGAGCAGCAAAACGGGAAGCCGGTCGCGACCCGAGTCGCGCCCAGGCGTGCGCCGCTACATCGCGGCCTGTGTCCTTTGTCTCATCGGCCTGCCCGCGCTCGCCGCAGAGCTGATCGTCGTCGATCCCGAGGCGCGCTATCCGGAAGGCCCGCTGTGGCGCGCAGGCAAGCTGTTCTACGTCGAGTACGCTCAGGGCAATATCAAGGCCTGGAATGGCCATCGCAGCACGGTCTACTGGCACCGCGACCACTGCGGTGCCAGCGCGGTAATCCCCTTCCACGACCACCTCCTGGTCGCCTGTTACGACGAAAACGCGCTGGTCGAGCTCGACGGCGAGGGCAAAACGGTGCGCCTGATCCGCACCGACAGCAGTGGCAAGCCCTTCATCGGCCCTAACGACTTCGCCGCGGACATCCATGGCGGCATCTACTTCTCCGCCTCCGGTGTCTACGACCTGAAGGCGCCGATCAGCGGCACAGTCCTGTACCTGACCACCGACGGCCGCAGCGTCACCGAGGTCGCCAATACCATCCACTACTCGAACGGTCTGACTGTCAGCCGCGACCAGCAGCATCTGCTGGTCGCGGAGATGCTGGCAGCACGGATCCTGTCGTTCCCCATCGCGGCGAACGGCGCGCTCGGTCCCCGCACGGTGTGGGCGCGCCTGCAGGATTTGGCTGCGCCGACGCCGAACGAAGATGCCTACAACGGACCCGACGGTCTCAAGCTCGGACCCGACGGCAATTACTACATCGCACAGAATGGCTCCGGGCGTGTCCTGGTCGTCGACGAGCAACGCAAGCTCGTGCGGATGATCGAGGTACCGACTCCCTATGTAACCAACATGGGGTTCGGTCCGAATGGAGTCGTGTTCATCACCGGCGCTTTCGAACAGTGGAAACCGCCCTTCCCCGGTGCGGTATATCGCTGGACAAACTGAAGCGCCAGCACGAGCCGGCGCTGGCCGGGATTACAAAGAGGGATTACAGAGAAGGGAAGTCGGAAGAACGGGAATCAAAGGAAGGGAACAGGCTCGCTTCAGCTCTCACCCGTGGCGGCGGACATCGCCGTCCGCCGTCCGGGCGATGAGATCAGCGTCCGCTCACTGTGGCGAGGACGTGGAGCGGTTCACCTCTCGGTCACAGAAATCCTTGATGTCTTTCTGGGACACGTTCGGGTTGGACGCCTGGACCTGCGACATGCAGGTCTTCATCAGCGTCTCCTTGTCGGCCGTGCCGCCTTGCGTCGTGCTCTGGCTGCTCGCGCTCTGATCCGTGCTCGAGCTCGAGCTCTGATCCGACGGTTGCGACTGCATCTGTGACTGCGGGTCTGACGGCGGTGCCGATGTATCGGGTGTCTGCGCCGACTGTGCCAAGGCGAGGGTTGCGGCGGCGAGGGTCGTCACGGCGAATGCTGCGGTCAGTCGTTTCATCGAAATCCTCCTTATCGAAGCTCACGCCACAAAGAATATGTGGCGACGGAGGCAGCGGGTATCTCCCGGGCGCCGTCAATATGCGTCAGAGATATCCCGACGTTGCCGCTCGCAGACGCGCTTTCCGCTACGCAAGCCGCGCACCGTGTCGGGGGGCGGCGACAGGATCAAGCCGCGCGCTGCGAAGGAAGGGGCATTCGACTAGTAAGGCCCGTAAAGCTCCCGGACCAAGTCCAGCACCATCGACTTGACCAACTCCGCATTGACTTCGGTGACCGTGTAATCGCCGACCCCATTGCCGCCGCGAGCGTCAGAGGTGTTCCGCTCGAAGTGGATCCGACCACTCTGCCGATCCGGCCTGGCACGCAGGTACGGGTAGCCGCCGAGGCCGTAGCCCAGGCGCGCGTGTCTGCTCACTGGAATGTCGATCCGCGCTTCACTTTCCCCGGCCGGCACTCTCGCCGCCACGCCTCGCTGGTTGAGGGCCTGGGCCATGTGTTGGAAAACAGGCGTGATGACACCGGCGAGGCAAGCACCCGCGGCGCGTTGAAAATCGTCGGCGGCGGCGGTCTTGCCGGCGGCCTGGTTCCGGGCCTGCGTCACACGCGCATTGTGGTGCGCGAATATGGTGTCCAGCTCCTTCTCGATGTCTTCAGCCACGCGACACCCCCACTCAAATTTCCTGCGCCGGCATCTCCTCCACTGGCATCTCCTCCACTGGCACGTAGGTCCGCTCGAACACTTCCTTCGCCACCGGCCAGTACTCACCGACAGCACCCGGGCCGACCACCCAGTCACCTTTACGGATCAGCAGGTCACCATGATCGGTCGTGATGAGTCCGAACTGCCCTTCCCGAGGCACAGGATGCCGACCGGCGCTCTCCGGAGGTCGAACCTGAGGAGGATCGCCATATTGGCCGTGCCACTGCACGGCGTCGATTGGAATTGGACGTTTGACGTACTTCATGGGCTCACTGAGGTAACCGGCCGCTCGCTCCTCTCTCGGTCACGTATGCGGATTATAGAAGCGACAAACCATAGGAGCGAGCGATGGACGTCCAGCCGCAACGGAAACTGTGTTCCTGCGCTCCGCTTCCAGCCGATCATCACGGCGATGAAGCTTCCGTAGAGGTATGGGTCCGTCGCTGTGGCCACTGCGGCAGTCCGTCGCCAGGCCGATCCCAGACGACTGCGTCCTCCATCCAGATGTGATCGAGCGGCGCGTAGTCCCCGGGAGCATCGAGCGTACCGATTGTGACATCGATTTCCCCCGGCCGGTGTCCGTGCTGGTAGGTCAGCGGTGACCCACACGTTTCGCAGAATGTGCGGGTAACGCCGTGGGAGGAGTTGTAGCTCCGAGGTTTCCCCCGCACGAACTCGAACTGCCCAGCGGCGACCGTTACCCACCCCACGGCGTGCGCACCGCTGGCACGGCGACACGAGGCGCAATGACACAATGTCGCAGCATAAAGCGCCGGGCCGGCTGAGAACCCCACCGTGCCGCAGAAGCAGCGGCCCGTGATCTCACTGCGTGTCACCGTAGTCATTTGCCCGCCCTCCTCAGTTCGCACCGCACGTTTGCACTTGCACTGACGGACGGGCAGCGAGCACCGGCAAAGCGCCCGCGGCCGCCGGCTATCAAATCGTTGAAGCCCGTCACAGATCCCTTTCCTCAGGACACAAACCTTAGTGTCCTGTCACAAAGCCGATGATCACTCGTTGCCGTTATGTCGCATGGTGGACAAGATCTCCGGCCGTTGATCATGAGCGTCGAAAGTTTCGAGTACCCGACATGATGCAAGCGTCCACGGAGGGGTCAGCGTCCCCCAGGCGTAGGAGTGCCGCACCGTACTCCCCGCACATCGTTGCCTGGTCCCTCGCGCTGTCGCTGGCTAGCCACATTAGCCCGGCTAGCGCACAGTTCAAACTTCAGGAGACCTTCACGGGTACGACCGCGCCCGGCTGGACGCTGTCCGGTAATGCCTTCCTGACCGCGCCCTCCATCGACGCCGTCGGCGCGGGCTGGTTGCGCCTCACCAATGCGGTCACGGACGAGAGAGGGCTGGCGCTTTCGACGCAGAGCTTTGCAGGCAACGTGCCCGTCACTGTTCGCATCAGCTACGTGTCCTGGGGCGGGACCGGGGCAGACGGCACCACTATCTTCCTGTTCGACTCGACTCAGAACATGAGCGGGGCATCCAATGGCGGCGGCCTCGGTTACTGCAATGGCGCCGGCGGCTACCTCGCGGTCGGATTGGATGAGTACGGAAATTTCTCCAATCCGGGCGACCACTGCTCACACGGCGGGCCCGGGCGGACTCCAGAGTCGCTGGTGATTCGCGGTCCGGAGAGCTCCGGCAATCCGTATGTGACCGGCGTGCTGGTTCCGGGCGGCATCGACAATCCTCATGTGGCTAGCCGTCCGTCGCCCAAGACCGTGCTGGTAACGCTGACGCCCGCCGCGGTGGGCTATACCGTCACGGCGCTCTTCCAGGAGGCCAGCGGAGATCCGTACCAGACACTGTTCTCCAACGCCCCTTTTCCGTATGCAGCTCCAGCCAGCCTGAGTGTCGGCTTCAGTGGCAGTACGGGCGGCTCTACCAACAATCACGAGCTGCAGGGCCTCACGGCCGCAACCCCGGATGATCTCCAGGTCACGATGAGCGGTCCGGCAACGGTACTCGAAGGCGCGCCGGTTACCTACACTGTTACCCTGACCAACAACGGCGCAAACGCCATCGCTGCCGCCGATTCGCCCACGCTCACCGATGCGCTCCCCGCAGCAATCACCGGAGTGACGTGGACCTGCGTTCCTTCTGCGGGAGCGAGCTGCACGGCATCTGGTGCCGGAAGTCTCAACGAATCCGGACTGACGCTGCCGAGTAACGCCTCGGTGACCTATACCATCACCGGCACACTGGCTCCGGCCACCTGCGGCACGACTGTGACCAACACTGCCAGCGCCGACTTCAGCAGCTCCTCGACTTTCATCGACCCGGATCCGAGCAACAACTCGGCCTCGGTCATCTCGACGGTCTCGTGCACCGTCGCACTGCTCACCAATCCCACCACACTCTTCTTTGCTCCGCAGACCGTGGGAACGCCGAGTGCTCCGCTGTCCGTCACGGTCATCGGCGCCAACGGCGTGGTCATCACCAATATCTCGACCACTGGCGATTTCACCCAGACGAACGATTGCCATGCCGCCCTGAGCGGCACCAACTGCACCATCCAGGTCGTATTCATGCCGCAGAGCGAACAGAGTCTCAACGGCACGCTGGTCATTACCAGTAGCGCTTCGTCCTCTCCCACGACCGTGACGCTCAGCGGCACAGGCGCCAACACAGTTCCGAACCCGTTCGCCTTCACGCCGCTCAACAACGTAGACCCCGGCACCACACAGGTCTCGACCCCGGTCACCGTTACGGGCACGAACGTGCCGACGACCATCAGCGTGAGCAGCGGTGCCGAATACAGCATCAACGGCGGCCCCTACACCTCGACGCCCGGTGTGGTCTCCCCAGGCGCCCAGGTCACCGTGCGCCTGACGTCGGCGGCCGCGTACGGCACCTCGAAATCTGTCACCTTGACGATCGGCGGGGTAAGCGTTCCCTTCACGGTCACCACGCGCGCGCTGCTGCAGAATGTCAGCGTTACCTCGGGCGGCGGCGGTGCAATCTCGCCGGTGCCGGTGATCGTCCTGGCATTCTTCGTGTTGTTGCGAATCGGTCGCGCGCGCTTGATCCAGGCGGTTACCCTGTTGCTACTCGCCGGCGGCCTATTCGCGCGCCCCGCGGCCGCGGCCGACGGGCAGGAGCAGCCACGTTCCAACTGGTACCTCGGCGGCGTTCTCGGCGACGTGACGAGCACGCTCAGTGCCAGCGATGTCACCAACCACCTTCAGGCCGACGGCTATCAGATCGTGGCAAGCGACGTCGAGCGGAGCAGCCTCAGCGGAGGTCTCTACATTGGCTACGAGCTCCCCAATCACTTTGCGCTCGAGTTCGGCTGGAGTTACCTGGGGCGAACGCGAACCAAGCTCACGGGATTCGCGCCGCCCGACATGCAACAACTGCTGGCCGACGCGTCGCAGGTCACACGCGGAAGCGGAGACGCGTGGTCGCTCGTTGTGCGTTACAACTGGATGCTGCGGCCCAGAGTATCGCTGGATCTGCGCGCTGGGCCCTACCGCTGGATAACCCATTCAGACCTTTGGATCGGGTCCGTCGAGGACTTCAGCCGCAACGATCGCGGCTGGGGCTACACGTTCGGGCTGGCACCGCGCTATGCGTTATCAGAGCGCTGGTCGGTGGGCTTCGGGGTCAGATATTTCTCCTCGACCGAGGACAATCATTTCGTCCAGGTCGCAGCCACGATCGAGTATCACGTGCCCTGAGCCGCCCGACATCGGCGCCGAAGCGCACACGACGGCGGACTTCGCTGAGCCACACTCTCTCGTGCGATCCGAGTGACCCGTATCGTGTAGTCGACCTGGTTCTCGCCGTCCTTCTGGGGGTTGGCAGAGATTGCGTGCCCTACCGCACTGTCAGCCAATTGTTGTGGAGAAGGCTGGGGAGGAACGAACGGGTTGCCTCCGCTGTCGCCGTTCTGCCCGCTCATCTCATAAGCGCCAGCGGCCGCATCGTCCTGAGCGGCTGGAGGCAGACATCTGACGGAGCTCGAGCCGGCATTCGTGCAGGGAGCGGCTTGTCCATGGACTTGCATGGCCGTTCCTGCTGAAACCGAAGCTGCAAGAATCAGAACGAGTGGACGCATCCACTCCTCCCCCAGCAGTCCCTCCCTGAAAAACCTTCTCTCTCGAGCACCGCAGCAATCTCATGGGCGTGGAGGCGGCGAACGCTTGGCAGCGAAGCACGCGTCGATCCCTACGCTGCAGTGCAGCAGCGACCCTGACACACCGTGAGCTGCACCGTCTTTTTAGTATATTGGTACCGAGGGGGGCTGCCCGATGCGCGTATTTGCCGTCCTGACCGCAGGGGCCGTGTGCATACCGGTAACGCTGCTGGCGGCCGACGGCCCGCAGTTGAACACCGTCTATCAATGCCAGCCTCCCTACAGCATCCGGATTCTGTCCTGCACCGGCAGTCAGCCGAACGATACGTGCGACACGCAATCCTATAACCTCGGCCGGCCGTTCATGCGAGGCAGGTCCACCTACGCGCAGGTGATGACTCTCCTGCCGCGCTGTCATGTCCAGAGCGCCGCGGAAGCCCAGGCTGCCGCGCGCACGGCTCTCGCCGGCCCGGCCGCCGGCGCCGGTCCCGGCGGATTCAAGGTCGGGGATCGGGTTCGCATCCTCACCAACGGTTGGCAGGAAGGCACTGTGACCGCAGTCCATGGGACTTTCTACGTGGTCCGCATGGATGTCGGTATCGAAGTCTCGAAAATGTGGCCCACGGAAGTGCGCCGGATAGGCAAGTTGACCGCGGAGGACCACGCAGCAGGGCAGTACGACGCGCACGATCACGTTCAGGCGCTTT
>Ga0307476_10000315_pt1 | contig 41433 bp, 39 predicted proteins | sample atmos_gasesECM2C_2_FD_203314 | JGI IMG/M metagenome (GOLD analysis project Ga0307476, IMG submission 203314) | Hardwood forest soil microbial communities from Morgan-Monroe State Forest, Indiana, United States - atmos_gasesECM2C_05 | ecosystem: Environmental > Terrestrial > Soil > Temperate... | reverse complement strand
CCCGCAATGGCGATTCATCGCGCCCATGGCGTCGGCGCAGACACGTGAGCTCTTCGCGAAGGAGATTGCGCAAGCGCTTGAGCCGGTGGCGATTCATCTTCTCGATGGCCAGGCGCAGCGCGCGCTGGCTGCCGCCGATGGCGCGATCGTCGCCTCGGGGACCGCGACCCTGGAGACGCTGCTCACCGGGCTGCCCATGGTGGCTGCCTACCGCGTGAGTGCGCTCACCGCCTTTCTCGTCAGGACCTTCGGGCTCGTGAAGGTGCGATACTTTTCGCAACCGAATCTGCTCGTGGGCCGGCCGCTGGTGCCCGAGCTGTTGCAGGGTCAGGTGACGGGTACGGCTCTCGCCGATGCGCTGCTGCGTGAAATGGAGGACGTCGGACACGTGAACGAGCTGCGGCACGAGTTCGCCGAGGTGCACCGAAAACTCCGCCGCGGCGGGGCGGCACTCGCCGCCGACGCCGTGGTGGACCTGGTACGCAGCCGAGACCGGGCGTGGCGACGCGCGTAAACCGGCGCTGGGATCTGGCACGCGTGGCCGGTGTCGACGAGGCCGGTCGCGGGCCGCTCGCGGGTCCGGTAGTTGCCGCCGCGGTCATTCTTCATCCGCAGCGGAGGATCCGCGGACTCGCCGACTCCAAGGTGCTCGCTCCGGCCGAACGCGCGCGCCTCGCGCCCATCATCCGCACCCGCGCGCTCGCCTTCGGGCTCGGCTGGGCCGATCGGGACGAGATCGACTCGCTCAACATCTTCCAGGCGACCATGCTCGCCATGCGGCGCGCACTGCTGGCGCTGCCGGTCGCACCGACCCATGTGCGGGTGGACGGCAATCGCTGCCCCTGTCTCACCGACCTCGAGTTGGCGTGCACTTTCGAGGCGATCGTCGCCGGCGATGCCTGCGTCTCGGCAATCAGTGCCGCTTCGATCCTCGCCAAGACATACCGCGACACGATGATGGGGGCACTCGATGCCTGTTATCCGGGCTTCGAGCTCGCCCTGCACAAGGGCTACGCCACGCCGGCGCATCTCAAGGCCCTGCACGGCCGCACCCCGTCGGCACAGCATCGCCGCTCCTTCCGGCCCATGAAGGTCGAGGGCGAGGTCATCGTGCTGGCCACGGACGACAGCTGAAGGAGCCGCCGGTGCCAACGGGCTTCGTCCACCTGAGGCTGCACACCGAGTATTCGCTCGTCGATAGCGTCGTGCGAATACCCGACCTCGTCGACGCCGTGGGGGAGGCGGGAATGGCGGCCGTGGCCGTCACGGACCAGAGCAATCTGTTCGCGATGGTGAAGTTCCACGGCGCGGCGCTCAAGTCGGGGATCAAGCCGCTGATCGGTGTGGACCTGCAGCTTGCGGAGCAGGGTGAGCGACAGTCGCCTACAAGACTGACGCTGCTGTGCCAGTCGCAGAAGGGGTACCGCAACCTCGCGCGGCTCGTGACGCGCGCCTACCTCGAGGGGCAGGAGCGGGGCACGCCGCGCATCGAGCGCGAGTGGCTGTCCCAGGACTCCCTCGAGGGATTGATCGCGCTTTCGGGCGCGATCGAGGGAGACATCGGCCGTGCGCTGATCGGCGGTCGGGAAACCGACGCCGGGCGAGCCCTCGAAGCCTGGCAGACGCTCCTACCGGGACGGTTCTACGTCGAGCTGCAACGGCTCGGCAGGCCGTTCGAGGAAACATATATTTCCGCAGCCGTAGCGCTGGCTGCGCGGCGCGCAGCACCGGTGGTCGCCACCAACGACGTGCGTTTCCTGCGACCCCAGCAGTTCGAGTCGCACGAGGCGCGCGTGTGTATCCACGACGGCACGTTGCTCGCGGACGCAGCGCGGGTACGCCGCTACTCGCGCCAGCAGTACCTGCGCAGCCCCCAGGAGATGGCGGCGCTGTTCGCCGATGTGCCCGAGGCGCTCGCCAACACGGTGGAGATCGCCCGTCGCTGCAGCCTCGCCCTGAGCCTTGGTCGCACACAGCTGCCGCAGTACCCGGTCCCGGCAGGGCTTTCCATCGAGGTTTATCTCCGCGAGCAGAGTGAGCGTGGGCTCGCCGGGCGTTTTCCGCCATCGAACGGCGCGCCGGCCGCGTACGGTGAGCGTTTGGCGCACGAGCTCGAGGTCATTTGCCAGATGGGGTTCGCCGGCTACTTCCTGATCGTCGCCGACTTCATTCGCTGGGCGCGGGAAAACGGGGTGCCCGTCGGGCCCGGGCGCGGCTCGGGCGCCGGCTCGCTCGTCGCCTACGCTCTCGGGATCACCGATCTCGACCCGATTCAGCACGAACTGCTGTTCGAGCGCTTCCTCAATCCCGAGCGCGTCTCGATGCCCGACTTCGACATCGACTTCTGCATGGACGGTCGCGACCGGGTCATCGACTACGTTGCGGGCAAGTACGGGCGCGAGCGCGTCTCGCAGATCATCACCTACGGGACAATGGCGGCGAAGGCGGTGGTGCGCGACGTCGGCCGGGTGCTGGGCATGACCTATGGCTACGTCGACCGTATCGCCAAGCTGATTCCCTTCGAGCTCGGCATTACCCTCGATGCCGCGCTCGAAAAGGAACCGGAGCTCAGGCGTCTTTACGAGAGCGAAGACGAGGTCCGCAACCTCATCGACCTGGCGCGCTCGCTCGAGGGCCTGACGCGCAACGCCGGCATGCATGCCGGCGGCGTCGTGATTGCCCCATCTCCGCTGACTGATTTCGCACCGCTCTACTGCGATCCTGCCGGCGGCAGCCTCGTCACACAATTCGACAAGGACGACGTCGAGTCCGCCGGACTCGTCAAGTTCGATTTCCTCGGGCTGCGGACGCTCACGATCATCGACCGCGCCGTTGCGACCATCAATCGGTTGCGGGGCGAGCGTGGTGAGCCGGCGCTCGAGATCGGCGTGATTCCGATGGACGATGCGAAAACCTACGAGCTGTTGCGGTCAGGTCGGACGACTGCCGTTTTCCAACTCGAGTCGCGCGGCATGAAGGACCTCATCCGGCGGCTGCAGCCCGATCGCTTCGAGGACATCGTGGCGATCAACGCGCTGTTTCGTCCGGGCCCGTTGCAGTCGGGCATGGTCGATGACTTCATCAGCCGCAAGCACGGCGAGACCACAGGTCCCATCGATTATCTGCACCCGAGTCTCGAGCCGATCCTGAGGTCGACGTATGGGGTGATCCTCTATCAGGAGCAGGTGATGCAGATCGCGCAGGTACTGGCCGGGTACACCCTCGGCGGTGCCGACCTGCTGCGGCGTGCGATGGGCAAGAAGAAGCCGGAGGAGATGGCGCAGCAACGCTCGGTGTTCGTGCAAGGTGCCGTGGAGCGCGGCGTGCGTGAGCATGTCGCCGCGCATATCTTCGATCTGATGGAGAAATTCGCCGGCTACGGGTTCAACAAGTCGCATTCGGCAGCCTATGCGCTCCTTTCCTACCAGACGGCCTACCTCAAGGCGCACTATCCGGCGCAGTTCATGGCCGCCGTGCTGTCCGCCGACATGGATCACACCGACAAGGTGGTGACACTGATCAAGGAATGCAGCGACATGAGCCTGTCGGTGCTGCCTCCGGACGTCAATACCTCGAGTTACGAGTTCACGGCCTGCGGCGAGCGCAACATCCGCTATGGACTGGGGGCCGTGCGTGGCGTTGGCCGCGGCGCCGTGGATGCCTTGATCGGCGAGCGCGAGGCGCGCGGCTCGTATCGGACGCTCGAGGAGGCCTGCCGCCGGCTCGACCTGCAGAAGGTGAACCGCCGCGTGCTCGAGGCGCTGCTTCGCTCGGGAAGTCTCGACAATCTCGGCGCCAACCGGGCGACTCTGATGGAGCGGTTGAGCTCCGCAATGCAGCTCGGCGACCAGCGAACTCGCGCCCACCAGGCCGGACAAAACGACTTGTTCGGTCTCGCCGGCGATGAGCGCGCGGCGAGCGTGCCGGTGCGCAGCGCGCCACCGCTTCCCGAGTGGAGTGAGGCGGTTAGACTCACGGGAGAGCGCGAGACGCTCGGTCTCTACCTGACGGGCCATCCGCTCGCCCGTTACGAGTCGAGCCTGCCTGCGATGGTGTCGCACCGGATCGGCGACCTGGTGAGCGAGCGGCCGGCACCCTCTCTCGAGGGCGGGCGCTTCGGCGGCGGGCGTACCGTGACCGTTGCCGGCCTGGTCGATGAGGTGAAGAAGCGCGGGCCGCGCGTGATATTGACGCTCGATGACCGCACGGGCCGCATCGAGGTGATGCTGTTCGAAGAGACCTGGCTCAAGCACCGCGAGGTCATCGTCAAGGACGCACTGCTCCTGATCGAGGGATTGCTGCGCTTCGACGATTTCAGCGATGGCTGGCGGCTCTCGGCCCGGCGGATCAGCGATCTCGATGAAGTCCGCGCGCGGCTCGCACAGCGGCTCGTGATCCGCTGCGCGCGCGGCGAGGCGGCGCAGCTGGTCGCCTCCCTCGCGACGGCGCTCGAGCCACATCGCCCGGGTCCCTGTCGTATCACCATCGAGTACTCGGGAAGCGAGGCGAGCGGGGCGCTGGCGCTGGCAGATTCGTGGAGCGTACGGGTGAGCCGCGCGCTGCTCGAGCAGCTCGAGTCACTACCGGGACTGGCAGCCGTGCAGGTCGTCTATGCCGCAGCGCAGCCGGCCACCGGCGGCGCAACTTCCGCGGACAGCGGCTAGCCAGTTGTCTTCATAATGCCCGTCATACTGCTGAGCGAAAACTACCTCAGGCACGGGGATGTGCCCGCCGCCATAGGTGGCGAGCGGCGAGCGGCAGGGATGTCGCGATCCCGAGCAGCCAATTAGGGTACGCTGCGCGCAATGGCCGTCTCTTTCCTCGATTTCGAACAGCCGATCGCCGAGCTCGAGGCGAAAATCGAGGAGCTCAGGCACGTCACCTCCGAGTCCGAGGTCAACATCCAGGAGGAGATCTCGCGCCTGCAGGCGAAGAGCCGCCAACTCACGCAGAGCATCTTCGCCAACCTGACCCCCTGGCAGATCACGCAGCTGGCGCGCCACCCGCACCGTCCTTACACGCTCGACTACGTCAACGCCATCTGCGGTGAATTCAGCGAGCTGCACGGCGATCGCATGTATGCGGACGACGGCGCGATCGTCGGTGGGCTCGCGCGTATCGACGAACGGGCGATCATGATCCTCGGCCACCAGAAGGGCCGCGATACCAAGGAGCGCGTGCGCCGTAACTATGGGATGCCGAAGCCCGAGGGCTACCGCAAGGCATTGCGTCTGATGCGACTCGCTGAGCGTTTCTCGTTGCCGCTGGTGACGCTGATCGACACGCAGGGGGCTTACCCCGGCGTCGGTGCAGAGGAACGCGGACAGAGCGAGGCGATCGCCCGTAATCTCTTCGAGATGTCGGTGCTGCGCATCCCGATCGTGACCGTGGTGACGGGCGAGGGCGGCTCGGGCGGCGCACTCGGCATCGGTGTCTGCGATCGGCTGCTGATGCTCCAGTACAGCACCTACTCCGTGATCTCACCCGAAGGCTGCGCCTCAATCCTGTGGAAGAGCCAGGACAAGAAGGAAGTCGCCGCAGACTCGCTCAACCTCACGGCCGACCGGCTGCAAAAGCTCGGACTGATCGATGAGCTCATCGAGGAGCCTCTCGGCGGCGCGCACCGCGATCCCGCGACGATCGCCGAGAAGGTCAAGGCGGCGCTCGTCCGCCATCTCGATGAGCTCGAGGCCGTGCCGCGCGATCAGCTGCGGGCACAGCGCGCGCAAAAAATCGCCGGCTTCGGCGTGTTTGCCGAGAACGCGGCCTAGGTCGGGCCGTGGCACGCGTCGCGCGCCGCGGCCCCCGCAGCTTCGCCCCGCGCTGGCTGCGGCAGCGACTTGCGGAGCTGTTGCCCGATTTCCCCGAGACTCCGCTGTGCGTCGCGTTTTCGGGCGGGGCCGACTCGACCGCGCTCCTCGCGGCACTCGCGCGACTGTCCCGACCAGCACCACGGTTGCGCGCGGTGCACATCGATCATCGCCTTCATCCACAGTCACGGAAGTGGAGCGTTCACTGCCGGCAGGTAGCGCGTGCGCTCGGGGTGCCGATCGCGGTGCGCACCGCGAAGATCACGCGCTCGCGCGGCGAGTCTCCCGAAGCCGCAGCGCGTGCGGCGCGCTATGCATTGCTCGGTGAAGCGCTTGCCGGCAATGAGGCACTCCTCACCGCGCATACCCAGGATGATCAGCTCGAAACGGTGCTCCTGCAGCTGCTGCGGGGAGCAGGTGTCGCCGGTCTCGCCGCCATGCCGGATGTTGCGCCGTTCGCAGGTGCTGTCCTGGTGCGACCGTTGCTGCCGGTACCCCGCGCCGCGCTGAAGGGATGGCTGACGGCAGAGCCACTTCCGTGGGTGCGCGGCGCAAGACCAGCGTGGATCGAGGACGAGAGCAACGCGCTCCTCTGCTTCGATCGCAATTTCCTGCGCCTGCGGGCACTGCCGGTGATCGCTCAGCGCTGGCCACAGGCGGCGGCGACGGTCTCGCGCAGCGCCCGCCACGCGGCCGAGGCTCAGCGGCTGCTCGACGCGCTCGGTGAGGCGGATGTGGCGCGCGCGGCCTTCGGCGAAGGGTTGTCGGCCAGGTCGCTGCGTGGGCTGACCCTGGAGCGGCGGCGTAATGCCTTGCGTTACTGGATTACCGCGCGGGGGCATCTGCCGCCACCCAGCAGCCGGCTGGAGGAGATCGCCGGGCCGCTGCTGGCGGCGCGTGAGGATTCCCAGCCGCGCGTGTCCTGGCAAGGCGCGGTCGTCGAGCGTCAGGCGGATGTCCTCTCGCTCCACGCGCCGGCGGCGGTCGTGGCGGCGAGGCGCGATGCCCGGACGGAGAGCGCGCTCGAGGTTGTGTGGCATTGGCGCGAGAGCGACACCTGCGTGCTGCCGGTGCCGTTCGGAACCTTGCGACTCGTGCGAGAGCCGCGCGGCCCGCTCGACCTCGAGACCCTGGCGACGCTCGGGCCGACTCTGACGGTGCGGACCCGGCGGGGAGGCGAGCGGCTGCGGCCCGGGCGGCGTGCAGCGCGCCGCACGCTGAAGAGCCTCTTGCAGGAAGCCGGTGTGCCGCTTGCGCAGCGCGCGCGGCTGCCGCTGATTTTCGCGGGCAATCGCCTGATCGCGGCGGCAGGCTTGTGGATCGATGAGGCAGTGCAGGCGAGTCGTGCGAGCGCGCCGCGCGCGCGCCTCGTCTGGAGCCCGAGCGACTGAGGCGCCGCGGGAGCGGATGTGCTATGGTGCTGGCCCGTCGTCGCTACCGGCCTTCCGCGCCGGCAGCGGCTTTGAAGGCGACGGGAACTCCTCGACCAGCAAATGACGCGCTTCGTATTCGTCACCGGCGGCGTCGTGTCCTCATTGGGCAAGGGCATCGCCGCGGCTTCGCTCGGAGCAATTCTCGAGGCTCGCGGGCTCAAGGTAGCGATGGTCAAGCTGGACCCGTACATAAACGTCGACCCCGGCACGATGAGCCCGTTCCAGCATGGCGAGGTGTTCGTCACTCAGGACGGCACAGAGACTGACCTCGACCTCGGGCACTACGAGCGCTTCGTGCGCACCACCACCGGGCGCAACAGCAACTTCACGACCGGGCGCATCTACGAGCGCGTCATCGCCAAGGAACGACGCGGTGACTACCTCGGTGCCACCGTCCAGGTGATCCCTCACATCACCGACGAGATCAAGCGAAGCATCAAGCTTGGCGCCGAGGGGTCGGACGTGTGCATGGTCGAGATCGGCGGCACGGTCGGCGACATCGAGTCGCTGCCTTTCCTCGAGGCGATTCGCCAGCTCGGCGTCGAGCTCGGACGTAACAACTGCGTCTACCTGCACCTGACGCTGGTGCCGATCGTCGGCGGCTCGGGTGAGATCAAGACCAAGCCGACGCAGCACTCGGTGAAGGAGTTGCGCGGCATCGGCATCCAGCCCGATGTGCTGCTGTGCAGGTGCAAGCATCCGCTGCCCGAGGAGCAGCGGCGCAAGATCGCCCTCTTTACCAACGTAGAGGAGCGCGCGGTGATCTCGGCGGTCGACGCCGACGACATCTACAAGATCCCGATTCTGCTGCACGAGCAGGCGCTCGACGACATCGTGATCGACAAGCTGCGCCTCGAAGTCCCTGCCACGGACCTCTCGGAATGGCGGCAGGTGGTGACTGCCAAGGCAAATCCCGACGGACAGACCGACATCGCCATGGTGGGCAAGTACGTACAGATCCGGGACTCGTACCTCTCCCTGCATGAGGCATTGATGCACGGGGGGCTGAAGAGCCGCACCCGTGTCAACATCCATTACATCGAGTCGACCGACATCGAGCAGCACGGCGCGCACCTGTTGAAGGGCGTGGACGCGGTCCTCGTGCCCGGCGGTTTCGGTGAGCGCGGCATCGAAGGCAAGATCCAGGCGGTACGCTACGCCCGCGAGCACGGCGTGCCGTACTTAGGCATCTGCCTCGGGATGCAGGTGGCGATCGTCGAATTCGGCCGGCATGCGCTCGCCCTGCCTGACGCCAACAGCACCGAGTTCAATCGCGCCACACCTCATCCGGTCATCGCGCTGATCTCCGAATGGCAGGATGCGATGCACGGGGCGCAGAACCGCGACGAGACTTCCGCGAAGGGTGCCACCATGCGCCTCGGGGCACAGGAGGTCCGGCTGGCTGCCGGGAGCCGCGCGCGCGAACTCTACGGGCGCGAGCTGATCATGGAACGCCATCGCCACCGCTACGAGTTCAACAACCAGTACCTCGAGCGCTTCCGCCAGGCGGGAATGCGCTTTTCCGGTTTCTCGCGCGATGGGCTCGTGGAAGTGGTCGAGCTGCCGCAGCACCCGTTCTTCGTTGCGACCCAGTTCCACCCGGAGTTCACCTCGACGCCCCGGGACGGACATTCGCTGTTCACCGCGTTCATCCGCGCTGCACGTGCGCAGCGCTCGGCGCAGCTGCCGCGGGCGGCTGGCGCCTGAAGGAACGCCCAGCTACCTCAACTCCACGGACGACGGCCCGCCATCAGCAGGCGGTGCAGCAGCCGTCCCGATAAGCCGCTCTTCGACATCGCCAGGCGATAGAGGCCGGAGGCGATCCGCGAGCGCAACTGCGCGCGATGCACGAGACCCGAGCGGAGCTCTACGCGCCGCGGGCCCCAGCGCAACTTCGACTGCTCGGCGGCGAGCGACAAATTGGCGGTACTGAGCCCCTGGGTGATCGCGTACTTGAGCGCCTCGGCGACGGTCGTAGTCATGACGCTGTAGTGCGCCCAGGCCGGGTCGAAGCCGGAGTAATAGAGATACAGTCCATCACCTACCACGAATGCGACGCGCGCGGCCACGACTTCGCCGCGGATTCGCAGTTGAAACACCCTGACCGCGTCGCGCCTGGCGAGTCTGTCGCAAACGTCGTACAGAAACTCCCGCAGCTGCTGGCTCGCAAAATGGTCCGGATGCTTCGGCCCCTGCGCCATCCGGGCGCGCATGGCGTGTAACTCCACGAAGCGCTCGAGCGCGGGGCGGATCTGCGCCGGTACACGCGCCACGACGAATTCGAAGCCGTGGCCGTCGCGCCCCAGCGAGTTGTAGCAGTGCCGCAGCGACTCGCGGATGTTGCGCCTGAGGCCCCTATGAAATTCCTCCCAGCTCGAAGGCAGATCGAGCACGTAGTCGTCGCTTACGCTGTACCACTGCGGCGCGACCTGCTCATTCATCGCCTGCGCCAGCGCGCCGCCGATCCCGTGCCAGTGAACCCAGTCCCAATCTGCAAGCGCGGCGAGGCCCTGGTGCAGCGCGCGCGCGCTGGGACGCTCGTAGCCCGGTTCGAGAAGGGGCCCACGGATCTCGGTGATCGCGGGGTCGGCGCCTATCACATCCACCGTGGTGAGGTTCAGCGGCCACGCGCGCCATCGGCGCCGAATGAGCGGGGCAATGGCAACACAGTCGCCGCTGCGATTGCGCAACACGAAGAACAGCGGCTGTGCTTCGACCCACCGCCCGGTGCTGAGGAAGTGATCGCACCAGGCCAGATGCCACTCGTGCAGAGCGAAAGGGAGGGTGTTGCCGCTGACCCGACCCAGTCTGTCGTAGTCGGGAGCGAGTGCGCGCACGCCCTCCACGCTGGTGACGACCTCGGTGGTCAACTCGACCGGCAGCAGCTGCCCGGCGGCTCCGGCGATGCCTTCCTGCCCCCCGGGCGAGGGGGTGCATTCCGGGGTGCTGAGGCTTCCGCGTCCCGCTGGCTCCGACTCGACCACGCATACCTCGCCGGGAATCACGCGACTAAACTATCATGATGGGTCTTGGCGTCCGCCTTATGCGAGGAAATTCAGTTTCTTATGATGGTGTGCATGAAAATGGCTCATGCTGACCCGGTAAGGCGTTGATCGGTATGCAGCTTGTCGGACACGAGGTTGGACCGCGGGAGCCGTTCTTCCTGATCGCAGGTCCTTGCGTCATCGAGAGCGCGGCGCTCACCGAGGAGATCGCCGGTCGCATGCGCGAGATCACTTCCCGTCTCGGCATTCCCTACATCTTCAAGGCCTCGTACGACAAGGCGAATCGCTCCTCGCGCGCAAGCTTTCGCGGGCCCGGTCTCGAGGACGGTCTGAAGGTGCTGGCGCAAGTGCGCCGCGCGGTGGGCGTGCCGGTGCTCACCGACGTACACGAGGACACGCCGCTCGGGGAAGTGGCCGCGGTGGTCGACGTATTGCAGACTCCGGCGTTCCTGTGCCGCCAGACCAACTTCATCCTCAACGTCGCCTCCCAGGGCAAGCCGGTCAACATCAAGAAGGGTCAGTTCCTCTCTCCCTGGGAGATGCGCAACGTCGTCGACAAGGCGCGCTCGACGGGTAACCCGCACATCCTGGTATGCGAGCGCGGCTTCTCCTTCGGTTACAACAACCTGGTCTCCGATATGCGCTCGCTGTCGATCCTGCGCGAGACGGGGTGCCCCGTAGTGTTCGATGCCACGCATTCGGTGCAACTGCCCGGAGGGCAGGGAACGGCCTCGGGCGGACAACGCGAGTTCATCCCGGTGCTGGCGCGCGCCGCCGTGGCGGCCGGAGTTGCGGGGATCTTCATGGAGACGCATCCGCGGCCCGAGGAGGCGCTCTCGGACGGTCCGAACGCATGGCCGCTCGCGCGCATGGAGCCGCTGCTCGCGACACTTGCCGAGCTCGACCGCGCGGTTAAGAAGACGCCTTTCGAGGAAGCGCTGCTGTAGGCGCCGTCCCGGGCACGCAGCCACAGCCCCATTCGCAGTCCCGTCGAACTCCCGCAACTGCAAGGAGAGCCCCCGCGATGAGCCGCATCACTGACATCATCGGCCGCGAGATTCTCGACTCGCGCGGCAATCCCACGGTCGAGGCTGACGTGTTGCTGGATTCCGGGGCGCGCGGTCGCGCTGCTGTGCCTTCCGGAGCTTCCACCGGCACCCGCGAGGCGGTAGAGCTGCGCGACGGCGATCCGAAGCGCTACGGTGGCAAAGGGGTGCTGAAAGCCGTCGAGCACGTCAACACGGTGCTGAAGGCCGCCATCGTCGGAACGGATGCCCGCGAGCAGGCCGTCATCGACCGAGAGATGATCGAGCTCGATGGCACGGAGAACAAGGGGCGGCTCGGCGCCAACGCCATCCTCAGCGTCTCGCTTGCCAGCGCTCACGCCGCGGCAAACGAGGCGCGACTCCCCCTCTACCGGCACCTTATGAAGCTTGCTTCGCGGACGCGAGAGCCCGCGATGCCCGTGCCGATGATGAACATCGTCAACGGCGGGGCGCACGCGGACAATAATCTCGACGTCCAGGAATTCATGATCCTGCCGGTAGGCGCGCCGAGCTTCCGCGAAGCGTTGCGCTACGGCGCCGAGGTATTCCACGCGCTGAAGAGACTGCTGGGCACCCGCGGACTGTCGACCGCCGTGGGCGATGAGGGCGGGTTTGCGCCGAATCTCGAGTCCAACGAGGTGGCGCTCAAGGTCATCCTCGAGGCAATCGAGAAGGCCGGTTACAGGCCGGGTCGCGACATCTACCTCGGCCTGGACGTTGCAAGCTCGGAGTTTTTCGCCGAGGGCCGTTATCAGCTGGAATCCGAGAAGCGCAGCTTCTCCTCCGCGGAGTTCACCGCCTATCTCGCGGACCTTGCGGGCAAGTACCCGATCATCAGCATCGAGGACGGCATGAGCGAGGCGGACTGGAAAGGCTGGGGGGAGATCAGCCACGCGCTCGGCGCGAAGTTGCAGCTCGTGGGCGACGACGTATTCGTGACGAATACGAAGATTCTCGGCCGGGCGATCTCAGAGCACATCGCCAATGCCGTCCTCATCAAGCCGAATCAGATCGGCACGCTCACCGAGACGCTCGCCTGCATCGAGATGGCCGACCAGGCGCGCTATGCCTCGGTGGTTTCGCACCGCTCCGGCGAGACCTGCGACAGCACCATCGCCGACATCGCCGTCGCCACCGCCGCTTCGCAGATCAAGACGGGTTCGCTCTCGCGCTCGGACCGAAGCGCCAAGTACAACCAGCTCCTGCGCATCGAAGCCGAGCTCGGGACAGTGCGCTATGCAGGCCGCGACGCCTTTCCGGTAAGGATCTGAGGGCAGCACGCGGGACTGCGGGAAGTCTGTGCGGCTGCACTGTGCTACGCTCCCGTTCCCATGAAGTGGCTCGCCGCCGCGTTGTTCGTGGTCGTCCTCCTGCTCCAATACCGGCTGTGGGTGTCGCCGGACGGCATGCGCGAAGTTACGCGCCTCAAACAGGCCGTGGCCGTGCAGCGGGTGGAGAACGAGCAGCTTACCGACCGCAACCGCCAGCTCGCGGCCGAGGTGCGTGATCTGAAGACCGGGATGGACGCGCTGGAAGAGCGTGCACGCAGCGATCTCGGCATGATTGCCCGCAACGAGACCTTCTATCAGGTCGTCCCTCACCCCGGCGATGTCAATCACCCTGCAAGCCCGGGGACGCGGACCGCAGCGGCCCGCTGACACCGCACCGCGATGCGTTACTGGCTCGTCATGCCGGCCGCGGGCGCCGGCCGCCGATTCGGTACGCCGCTTCCCAAGCAATACGCGCAGCTTATGGGCCGGACCGTCATCGAATGGTCGCTCGCGCCTTTTCTCGACGATCGGCGCTGCCCGGAAGCTGTCGTTGCACTGGCGCCGGAGGATGAGCACTGGCCGCGCCTCGCATCCCGCCTGCCTCGAACGGTGCGCAGCGTGATCGGTGGAGCGCAGCGCAGCCAGTCGGTGCGCCAGGGGCTCGGTGCCCTCGAGGGGAGGGCGGCCGCGGATGACTGGATATTGGTGCACGATGCCGTGCGTCCGTGCCTGGAGCAGGCCGACCTCGAGCGTCTGCTCGCAGGGGCTGCCGGCCACGCGGTCGGCGGGCTGCTCGCAGTGCCGGCCGCGGACACACTGAAGCGCGCCGCCGATGCCGCAACGGGCCGCGCCGGGACCAAGGCGGCGGTCGCGCAGACGGTCGAGCGAGTCGGCTTGTGGCGCGCGCTGACGCCGCAGATGTTCCGCTACGGACGGCTGTGCGCCGCGCTCGATCTTGCGCACGCGGCCGGCCGCTCGCCGACCGATGAGTCGCAGGCGCTCGAGTGGCAGGGTGAGCAACCGCTGCTCATCGAGGGGGCCGCCGCCAATCTTAAGGTCACAACCGGCGCCGATCTGGTTCTCGCGGCCGCAGTGTTGCAGGGCAGACGATGAGAGTCGGCTCGGGCTTCGATGTGCATGCCTTCGGTCCGGGTGACGCGGTCACGCTCGGCGGCGTGCGCATCGCGCACACACACGGTGTCGTGGCGCACTCCGACGGCGACGTCGTTCTGCATGCGCTCTGCGATGCACTGCTCGGCGCGGCGGGGTTGGGCGACATCGGGCAGCATTTCAGCGACCGCGATCCCAAGTGGCGCGGCGCGGATAGCGCGGGCTTCGTGGCCGAGGTCCTTGCCATGCTGCGCGCACGGAGGCTCACGGTCGAGAATGCGGACGTCACCGTGATCTCCCAGGTGCCGAAGATCGCCCCGCACCGCGAAGCCATGAGGCGCCGCATCGCGCAGCTTCTCGGGATCGAGGAGGCGCGCGTCAATATCAAGGCAACGACCACCGAGGGCCTGGGCTTTCTCGGCCGGGCCGAAGGTATCGCCGCCCAGGCAGTGGTGCTGCTGAGCGAGCGATAGCCGTGTCCGCCCGCTACTTCGCGGGCTGGTACTCGCCTTCGACGTCGCAGCTCACCAATAACATATCGCGACGTGGCTCCCCTGCTCGACATCCGCAATGCTGCACTCGCGCCGCCGCACGCCCACGGCGGCCCGATGGCGTCAGGTGTGCTGCGCGCCGTGCCGGAGGACTTCCTGGTGGAGGAGGACCTCGGGTTTGCCCCCGCAGGACGCGGCCAGCACTTGCTGCTCAGGGTGCGCAAGACCAACGCCAACACCCAGTGGGTCGCGCGCGAGCTCGCGCGGCTCTCGGGCTGCAGTATGCGCGAGGTCGGCTACGCCGGACTCAAGGACCGCCGGGCGGTTGCGATCCAATGGTTCTCGGTGCCACAACCGCGGGTACCGCTCGATTGGTCGGCGCTCGCCACGGCGGAGTTCGAGGTACTCGAGGCGCACGCACACCAGCGCAAGCTTCCGCGCGGGGCGCTCGCGGGAAACCGTTTCGCTGTGCGCATCGGCGCTGCGGATGGGGACGGCGCTGCGCTCGCCGCCCTCGTCAGACCCCAGCTCGATCGGGTCGGGCGCGCCGGCGTGCCAAACTATTTCGGCCCGCAGCGCTTCGGACGTGATGGCGCAAACCTCGCCCGGGTGGGCGAGGGTGCGGACGGACTGCGCAGGTCTGAGCGCGGCTTCGTCATCTCTGCCGCTCGCAGTGCGCTCTTCAACGCCGTGCTCGCCGAGCGTGTGCGGCGCGGATGCTGGAACTGCCTCCTCGAAGGAGACCTCGCGAATCTCGACGGCCGCGGCAGCGTGTTCGCCGTCACGGCGCTCGATGAGGAGTTGGCCGGGCGTACCGAACGGCTGGAGATCCACCCGACGGGAGCTCTCTGGGGGAACGGGACTCCAGCGAGTCGCGGGGCGGTGCTCGAGCTCGAGCAGGGCATTGCTGGGCAATTGCAGGCGCAGGCGCGCCTCTGCGAAAGCGTCGGGCTGCGTCAGGAGAGGCGCAGCCTGCGGCTGACCGTGAGGGAGTTGCGCTGCGAGGTCGAGGCAGCGGCAGTCGTGCTGCGCTTCAGCCTGACGCGCGGCGGCTTCGCAACCGCAGTACTGCGCGAACTGGTTACCACCGCAACGCCGTGGGAGGGTAGAGGAGATGAGAGCGACTGATCGACCGAACGATCGTCAGTCGCTCGCAAGGAGCACATAGACGGCGCCGGTCCCACCGTCGACCCGACGGGCCGAAACATAAGCGAGCACAGCGCCCGTCCGCCGCAGCACGGAGTTGACCGCGACTTTGAGTACCGGGCCGCGATGGCCCGAGCGCAGCCCCTTGCCGTGAATGATCCGCACGCAGCGGACATGATCGCCGATAGCCTCGATGAGGAACTCGCGCAGAACCGCCTTCGCCTGTGCAACCGTCAAACCGTGAAGATCGATCTCGCGCTGCACTCGATATTCACCGCGACGCAGCCTGCGCAGCACGGCGGGCTGTACGTGGGAGCGCAGGAAAACCAACTCATCGCCTCCTGCAAGCTCGGCGTCGACGCCATCGACTACGAGGCTCTCCTTCAGCACGGCCGCGCGGTCGGCCCGCGCGAAGCGCGCGCGCGGCACGATCCGCGGCGCGCTGGGTGCCGCCCGATGTTGCCGCAGCGGCCTGACGCCGCGCACTGCCTCCCGGAACAGGCGCTTCTCGTCGGGGCCGTCCGCATCGTCGGCGGGATCGTCGTCTCCGGGCAGCGCAGCCATGCGCGGTAGTATAGTCACGGCCTCTGCGCGCGCAGTGGGCGAGTGCAATCCTCCCGTGAAGATCCTGGTCAGTAACGACGACGGCTATCGAGCCGAAGGTATCCGCCGCCTGCGCGAGGCGCTCGCTACACTGGCGGAAGTCACGGTGGTCGCACCGGATCGCAACAAGAGCGGCGCGAGCAATTCGCTCACGCTCGACGTACCGCTGCGGGTTTTCGAGTCCGAGCCCGGCGTGTACTTCGTGCCCGGCACGCCGACCGATTGCGTGCACCTGGCCATCTCGGGGCTGTTCGACTTCGAATACGACATGGTGGTATCGGGCGTGAACGACGGCCCCAATCTTGGAGACGACGTGTTGTACTCGGGCACGGTAGCGGCGGCCGTGGAGGGACGCTTCCTCGGTCTGCCGACCATCGCAGTTTCGCTGTGCACCGTCGGTGCGGACGGTGGCCATTTCGAAACCGGGGCGCAGGTGGCCCGCGTGCTCGTCGCGCAGCTGCAGAAGGAGCCGTTGCAGCCGCTCGTCCTCAACGTCAACGTACCCGACGTGCCCTATGAGGCGCTGCGCGGTTTTCGCGCCAGTCGACTCGGCTACCGACACCGCTCCGAGCCGGCGGTGCGCGCACAGGATCCGCGCGGACGCCCCGTCTACTGGATCGGTCCCGCCGGTGCACAGAAAGACGAGGGTCCGGGAACCGACTTCGACACCGTTGCGGAGGGTTACGTGTCCGTGACTCCACTGCAGGTGGATCTCACGCGCCACGCCGCGCTGCCGGCGCTTGCCAGCTGGCTGGATGCCATCGATGGCTGACCTGCGCATGTCCGGTATCGGTATGACCTCGGCGCGCACGCGCGACCGCCTGGTCCAGCGGTTGCGCGAGCAGGGCATCAGCAACCTCGCCGTGCTCGATCGCATCCGCAACGTGCCACGACATATCTTCGTCGACGAGGCATTGGGAAGCCGCGCGTACGAAGATACCGCATTGCCGATCGGCTACGGCCAGACCATCTCGCAGCCCTACATCGTGGCGCGCATGACCGAGGCGCTCCTCGAAGGTGGTGCGACGGAGAGTGTGCTCGAGGTCGGCACCGGCTGCGGCTATCAGACGGCGGTGCTCGCGCCGCTGGTGACCCAGCTCTACACCATCGAGCGAATCGAGCCGCTGCTCACGCGTGCGCGGGGGCGGCTCAAGGAGCTCGGGGTCCGCAACGTTCGCTTTCGTCACGGCGACGGCAGTCTTGGCTGGAAATCGCATGCGCCCTTCGACGGCATACTGGTTGCGGCCGCACCGCTCACGGTACCGGACGCGTTGATCAAGCAGCTGAAAATGGGAGGACGCCTCGTCGGTCCCATCGGGCCGGATGGCGAGCAGCAGCTCGTGCGCCTCACGCGCCGCGAGCAGCGCGTCGACCGCGAGATGCTGGGCGCCGTGGCGTTCGTTCCGCTCCTCGGCGGTACGTCCTGATCCGTTTTTCCAGAGTGAATCTGTGCCGAACAGTGCGCACATGATCTTCTGGATTATCAATAGGTCCTAACTCTCTGATAATGCGAGGGTTGTCTTCGTTCAGGCGACCCATCAGTGCCATGCGATGCAATAAAACCCTGTAAAAACCGTAGATTGCGCTTCCATAGGTCGGTCTCAGGCGCGCCGGCACGGCAAAAAAACCTCGTGTCTCAAATAAGTTGCGCAGTGTTCTGAGACCCGTTTAACATGCGCCCCTGTCTCCTAACAACGACAGCAAACGGAGGGTGACCCGCAGAAGACACAGGGAGGAGGGAGTCGCAAAAACAAAAGCAATAACGTTCGCAACAACAAAAAGAACAGTGCAATTGTTCGAGTCTGTCAGCTTCGAATGATTGTTTGGTTGGTTGACCCTCCCCTTGTGTCTTCTGCCGATCATCCCCCGACCCTGCGGCCCTAACGCAGAAACAACGCCGCGGCTACCTGCCGCTCCTCCTGCACCAGTACGTTGAAGGTGCGGCACGCCGCGCCGAGCTGCATCACTTCGAGACCGACGCCGCGCTGCGCGAACGCGCGACGCACCTCGGCGCTCGCGAAGCGCTGCGTCGCACCGCAGCCGAGAAGCACCAGCTGCGGCGTCAGCGCGAAAATCGTCTCGAGGTGCTCGGCCAGCAGATCATCGAAGCTCGCCGGCTCCCAGTCGGTGATCAGCTGGGTGGGGGTGACGATGCAGCTGCGCTCGATCGACTGCTCGCCGATCAGTACTTGCGTCGCGGAGTAGCCGCGGATCAGATTGGTTTGCGTCGCCGGTTCGAGGGTGAACTTCATCGCGCTACGATAGCGCCCGTGTACGAATTCGTCAGGGTGGGCAGGCGGGGGAGGAGAGCATGAGTCTGCGCATCGTGCGACGCACTCTCGCCGCCTCCGCCACCGCGTTGCCAAGCGAGCTGCACCCGGTGCTCGGCCGGGTTTATGCGGCGCGCGGCGTGCGCTCGGCCATCGAGCTCGACACGTCCCTCGGGCGGCTGTTGCCGGTAGGCACGCTGGAGGGTGTGCAGGCGGCCGTCGAGCTGCTCCTCGCGCATCGCAATACCGGTCGGGTGCTGGTAATCGGCGACTTCGATGCCGACGGGGCGACCAGCAGCGCCCTGGTCGTGCGGTCGCTGCGTGCGTGTGGGTTCGCCGCCGTCGATTTCCTGGTGCCAAACCGCTTCAGGTTTGGCTATGGCCTGACTCCGGAGATCGTGGCACTCGCCGCGCAGCGCTCGCCTACCCTCATCGTCACGGTCGACAACGGTATCTCGAGCAACGCCGGCGTCGCAGCCGCCCGGGCGCGCGGCATCGAAGTACTCATCACCGATCACCATCTTCCGGGCGCGCAATTGCCGCACGCCAACGCGATCGTCAATCCCAACTTGTCCGGCAGCGCTTTCGCCAGCCGTGCGCTGGCTGGTGTCGGCGTCGCCTTTTACGTCATGGCTGCAGTGCAGCGGCACCTCGAGCTGGCGGGCCAGCCCAGCGCGGGACCGCGCATCGCGGAGCTGCTCGATCTGGTGGCCCTTGGCACGGTCGCCGACGTGGTGCCGCTCGACCTCAACAATCGCGTGCTGGTCGCGCAGGGACTGAAGCGCATCCGCGCCGGCCGCTGCGTGCCCGGCATCCGCGCCTTGCTTGCGTTGGCCGGTCGCAGCGCCTCCGACCTTACTGCCGCCGACCTGGCCTTCGCCGTCGCTCCCCGACTCAACGCCGCCGGTCGCATCGACGACATGACCGTCGGCATCCAGTGTCTGCTGGCCGACGACGAGGCTGAGGCGCAGCGCCTCGCCGCCCGTCTCGAGGAGCTCAACGAAGAGCGGCGCGCAATCGAATCGAAGATGCAGGCCGAGGCCCTTACGGCGGTGCGCGTGCTGCAGCACCCCGGGCCGGGCGGGGTGCAGCGCTGCGGCGTCTGCCTCTTCGATGAGAGCTGGCACCAGGGCGTCGTGGGGCTCGTGGCGAGCCGTGTCAAGGATCGGGTCCGTCGGCCGGTGATCGCTTTCGCGAGCGCCGATGACGACACGCTGCGCGGCTCGGCGCGTTCCGTGGCCGGGATTCACATCCGCGACGTCCTCGACTCGATCGCCGCGCGCCAGCCCGATCTCATCAGCCGCTTCGGCGGCCATGCCATGGCGGCGGGCCTGACGATCGCGCGCTCCCGGCTCGATGATTTCGCGCGCGCCTTCGATCTGGAGGTCGCCCGTTGCGTCGGGACTGCCGGGATGGCGGATGCCATCGAGACCGACGGCGAGCTCGCGCCGCAGGAGATTGCGCTCGACACGGCGCGGGCCTTGCGTGCCGGAGGTCCCTGGGGCGCGGCCTTCCCGGAGCCCACGTTCGATGGCCTCTTCTGCATCCGCGGCGCGCGCGTGATCGGGGACCGGCACGTGAAGATGTGGGCCGAGATCACGCCTGCGGGTCGCTCCTTCGACGCCATCGCCTTCAACCACATCGAGCAGGGCGCCTCATTCGAGCCGCCCGAAGGGCCGAGGCAGCTCGTTTACCGGCTCGAGGTCAACGAATACCTGGGCGAGCGCCGGTTGCAGCTGCTGATCGATCATCTTTTGCCGGCCACGGGTTGAGGCGAAGTGATGAGTCCCGCAGTGACGCTACGCATCTTCCTGTCTTCGCCAGGGGACGTCGCCGAGGAGCGCGCGCTGGCCGAGCAGGTGTTCCAACGACTCGCCAAGGCCTATGCAGGGACGGTGGACCTGAAACTCTCCGTGTGGGAGCAGGAGCCGCTCTACGCCCACGCTGGATTCCAGGAACAGATCGATCGGCCTTCCCATTGTGATCTGGTCGTCAGCATTCTCTGGTCACGACTCGGCTCGCGCCTTCCGGCGCAGTTCGCTACGCGGCCGGATCAGCCGGCGCCGACCGGCACTGAATTCGAGATCGAGGATGCACTCGAAGGATTTCGCCGCAACGGCAGGCCCCACCTGCTGATCTATCGCAAGAAAGCACGACCGAATGTCGACATCGGCAGCGCCGACGCCGAGGAGCGGCTGCGCCAGTATCGCGACCTCGATGCGTTCTGCCGGCGCATCTTCTACGACGCCGCTGGTGTCGCGCGCGTCGCGCACCATAACTTCGTCGATGGCTTCGACTTCGAGCGGCGCCTGCGCGAGCACGTCGGCAAATGGCTCGAGCAGCAGCTCCAGGCTGTCGGAGCGGCAACCGAGCGACGCACCTGGGTCGGGGGTTCGCCGTTCCGTGGCCTGCAGGCATTCTCGGAGGAGTATCACGATGTGTTCTTCGGCCGCTCGCAGTCGGTGGGCGAGCTGATCGAGCGAATCGCCGCCGCGGAAAGTGCGACGGCGCCCGAAGGGCCCCGCTCGCGGCTGCTGCTGATCCAGGGCATGAGTGGCAGCGGCAAGACCTCTTTGGTTTACGCCGGCCTGCTGCCGCTCCTGCGCCACCGTCCGATCGAGGGCATCGCTGCGTGGCTCATCGTGAGCCTGCGACCTTCGGACATCGACGGAGCGCAAGCCGATGCAGGGTGCCTCGGGGCACTCGCCGCGCGGCTGCACGATGCCTTGCCCGCCTCCGCGAACGTCGCCGTGAGCCCGGTGCGCCTGGCAGCGGAGCTGCGCGCCAATCCGGAGGCGGCGGTGGCTCGCATCGAGACCTACCTGGCAGCCGAGGCCTCCGCACGGGGCGCCCGGCCGGCGCGCGTGCGCCTGGTCGTCTACGTCGACCAGCTCGAGGAAGCATTCAGCGCACTGCGGGCGGCGGACGGTGAGGCGCTGTTTGCCGTGATGGCGGCGCTGGCAGGCTTGCCGAATGCGTGGGTGATCGCGACGATCCGCAGCGACTTCATCCACCGGCTCGAGGGATACCCCGAGCTGATCGCGCGCCTGCGGCGCTCGCCGCCCTACCTCCTGCAGCCACCGCGCGGCGACGAGCTCGCCGAGATGATCCGGGGCCCGGCGTCCGCGGCCGGCCTCAGCTTCGAGATCCGTAACGGTGTATCCCTCGATCGCGAGCTGCTGCACGATGCCGAGGGGCGCGCCGAGGCACTGCCCCTGCTTCAATATGCCCTCGAGCTGCTCTACCAGCGGCGCGACGGCAACACTCTCAAATGGGAGGTGTATCAGCCGAGAACGGGAGGCGAAGGGGGCCTGCGCGGCGCGCTGGTGACCGTTGCTGAGAAGACGCTCGAGCACGCCGGTGCGGACATCGACGCACCGTATCGCCGCGTGATGCGCGAGCTGACGGCCGTGGGGGAAGACGTCACCGCCACGCGGCGGTATGCCTCGCGTGCAGCATTTGCCCCCGGCACTGCGGAACGGGCGCTGCTCGATCGCCTGATCGATGCACGCCTGTGCGTGACGGACGTACGTGGCACGGAGCCGGTGGTGTACTTCGCTCACGAGGCACTCCTCGAGTCGTGGCCGCGTGCCCGGCAGTGGTTGCAGCAGGAGGCGGCGCTGGTGCGCGCCCGCGATGAGCTGCTCGCCGACGCGCGTGCGTGGAAGAAGCACGCTGAGAACGACGCCTGGCTCGGCACCGCGCCGGAGAAACTCGCCTCGATCGACCAACTCGAGGGAGCCGGGATGCTGCCGGGGGGCATCGGAGCGGAGTACGCGGACCGCAGTCGCCGGCGCGCCCGCCGCAATCGCCGCGTGCGTGAGGGAGCGGTCGTCGCCATCGCCGGCCTCGCGGCGGTCGCGATCATTGGCTTCATCGTCGCCGCCCAACAACGCGATCGGGCGCGCGTCGAAGCGTCGACCGCCGACCGAACGCTGCGATTCCTCGTGTCGCTGTTCGAGCTCGCTGATCCGAACGAGAGCCGCGGCAATTCGGTGACGGTGCGGGAAGTGCTCGACCGCGGCGCACGCGAGATCGGTCAGGGCCTCGAGCGCGAGCCGCGTATGCGCGCGGATCTGCTGACCGCGATGGGTGAGGCCTACACCGGTCTCGGCCTCTACGATCCTGCCAAAAAGCTTTTGGCGCAGGCGCGCACCGACCAGCAGGGAATAGAGGTGCCACCGGAGTCGGCCATCAGGACGCTGATCGCATCGGGGGCGCAGTCATATCTGGCGGGGGATTATCAGGGGGCGCTGCCCCTGCTGCGCCGCGCGGTCGCGACTGCGCAGAGCAAGTTGCCCACGGACAGCGGGCTGACTTCCGAAGCGCGCGACGGCCTCGCCGATGTGCTCGTCCAGCTCGAGCAGTACCAGGAGGCCGAACGGCTGTGCGCTGCGGCGTTGCGGGTCGATCGCCGCCGCGGAGCTGACGGCGCACCGATTCTTGCGCGTACCTTGAACACACTGGCGAGCGTCTACTACTCCTCGGGGCGGCTGAGCGAGGCGGAGGCTCCGATGCGTGAGGCGCTCGAGCTCCGTCGACGCTCCCTCGGCGTGCGACATCCGGCCACTGCCGAATCCATGAACAATCTCGCCTCGCTCCTCTACCAGGTGGGCCGATACCGCGACGCGGCGGCCGAGTGGCAGGAGGCCCTGCCGGTCTACCGCGACGTCTACGGGGCCGAGCACCCGGAAGTGGCCACCCTGCTGAACAATCTCGGTCGCTCGGCGCTGATGGCAGGCCGTGTCGATGAGGCAGTGCCCCTTCTCGAGCAGGCTCTGCAGATGGAGGAGAGGCTCAAAGGTGAGGCGAACGAAGACCTGGTCATGCCGCTCAACAGCCTGGGAATGGCCTACCTCTACAATGGCAACGCTGAACGAGCGCGCACCGACATTGAGCGTGCCTTGCAACTTGCGCGGCCGCGCAACCACTGGATGCTCGATCAGATTCTGCTGAATGCTGCGGACCTCGAGCTCAGCACGCGCCACACGTCGGCTGCTGCCGAGCTGCTCGGCGAGGCCCACCGCCAGCTCGAAGCTCGTTATCCGCTCAGTAAGGATCCGCGCGCCGACTGGCGCTATGCAGCGTGGGATGCTGTCAACGCGGAGCTGCTGGCGCTCGAGAATCGCGCGGACGATGCGCGAAGCTCTCTCGCGCGCGCGCGCGAAGTGCTGGTCAGACGGTTCGGTCCGACGGGGTTTTACGTGCTGCGGCTCGATCAGCGCGCCGCAGCAGGTCACCTCACCGCTGCAGCGAGCCGCGGGTAAGCAGCGCGGGGGTAAGCAGCGCGGGCCGCCAGCGCCGCGCGAGCAGCATGAGGAGCGCAGCCGCGGGCCAGAGCGCGAGCGTCCCGGGCTCCGGAGTCGACACGCTCCCGGCCACCCAGCCCGGCGGCGTGCCCGATACCAGGCTACCGGAGGTATTCACATAGCCGAGCAGCGAGCCGGTGGAGCTGAAGAGGAAGTCGTTGGTGCTGTTCAGGTCGCACAGCCCGACGCCCCCTGCTCCTGTGAAGCTCCACGTGCCTCCACCCCAGGTGAGGGAGGCGTGTGATGCCGGACAGGGCCCCCCGCCGTAGTTGTCGTAGTTGAACTGCAGCTCGTAGTCGCCGGTGACGTTCGTCAGGTTCCCGCTGTAGCCCGGCTGCAGACCGGTGAGCAGGTACACGTCCACCTGCGAGATCAAGCCCGAGAGGTTGGAAAGCGGCTGGCTCTCGACCACCGACTGCGACTGCGCCGCCGGATCGATCCACGTGTTGAACCGGGTGGTCCCGTTGTCGAAGGTGAAGAAAGCATTGGGTTGGGTGTCCCCGGGCAGCGTATCGCTGCAGGCATACAGCCCGAGGCCGGTCACTCCAGGGTTGGCGCCGTTGCCGCCGCCGAGATTTATCGGTCCCGCAGAGGCGGACACGAAAGACGCCGACGGACAGAAGATCGAGTCATCGACGGCGATTCCCTTGGCGAAGCTGCCCGAGGCGAAGAGAACTGCGAGGAGCCCGAGCACGGCCGAGTGACGCAACACGCGGGATTTCATAGCTACACCCTTGATGAGTTGTTGTTCAAGCCTTCCCTGAGGCGACCGAGGGAGCATGCACCGCCCGCTCGAGATTCTGCAAGCGCGGCCGGCATGTCGGATGCTCCGGTTGACATAAGATCTTGCCGCCGAGCCGGCAGGACCTTTAGCATCGCGGCCTCAAGATGGAAATCAATCAGCTCAAGCGACAGCTCAAAGACCTAGGCGAGCGCATGGCTTCGCTACGGGGGTTTCTTTGAGTACGACCGCAAACAGGAACGACTCGAGGAAGTTGGGCGCGAGCTCGAGGATCCGAACATCTGGTCGAATCCCACGCGCGCCCAGGACCTCGGGCGCGAGCGCGCGCGCCTGAGCGCCGACGTCGGCGAGATCGATCGCGCCATCCGGGGCATCGATGAGGCGGCCGAGCTGCTCGAGCTCGCCGAGGCGGAGAGCGATGAGCCGGCGGCCCGCGACATCGAGCGCGATGCCCAGCGCCTCGAGGCCGACGTGCGCCACCTCGAGCTCAAGCGCATGTTTCGCGGCGAGATGGACGCACACAACGCCTTCCTCGACATCCAGGCGGGCGCGGGCGGCACGGAGGCGCAGGATTGGGCGCAGATGCTGCTGCGAATGTACCTGCGCTGGGGAGCGGCTCGTGGCTTCACGTGCGAAGTGATCGACTCGAGCCCCGGCGAGGTTGCGGGGGTCAAGAGCGCGACCGTCTCGGTTCAGGGCGAATACGCCTACGGTTGGTTGCGCACGGAGACCGGCGTGCACCGGCTCGTCCGCAAGTCGCCGTTCGATTCGGGCAATCGCCGGCACACCTCCTTCGCCTCGGTGTTCGTCTCGCCGGAGGTCGACGACGATATCCAGATCGAAATCAATCCGGCGGATCTCAAGGTCGATGTGTACCGCTCGTCCGGCGCCGGTGGCCAGCACGTCAACAAGACCGAGTCGGCCGTGCGCATCACGCATCTGCCGAGCGGCATCGTGGTCGCCTGCCAGAACGAGCGCAGCCAGCACAAGAACCGTTCGACGGCCATGAAGATGCTGAAGGCCAAGCTGTACGAGCTGGAAGTCAACAAACGCAACGCCGCCGCGCGTGTGCTGGAGGATTCCAAGTCGGACGTGAGCTGGGGCAACCAGATCCGCTCGTACGTGCTGGACCAGTCTCGCATCAAGGACCTGCGCACTGGTGTGGAAGTCGGTAACACGGGGGCAGTACTCGATGGTGATCTCGATCAGTTCATGGAAGCCTCGCTCAAGGCGGGGCTCTAGCGCATGAGCGTACTGGAACCGCCCGGCGGCGAACCCGCTGCGGAGGAGAACAAGCTGATCGCCGAGCGTCGGGCGAAGCTCGCGCAGCTGCGCGCGAGCGGCGCGGGGCCGATTGGCGGCAGCGGCAGTGGTGGCGCTGGCACCGGTGGCGTTGGCACTCGTGGGGCTGGCACTGGCGGGGCTGGCACTGGCGGGGCCTATCCAAACGACTACCGGCGTGATGCGCTCGCCGGGCAGCTGCACGCGGCCTTCGGCGAGCGCAGTGGCGAATGGCTCGAGGCCAATCCGAGCCACGTCAGCGTCGGCGGACGGCTCATGTTCAAACGCGTCATGGGCAAGGCGAGCTTCGCCAAGATCGGCGATCGCACCGGACAGATCCAGCTATACCTGCAACAGGAAACTCTCGGCGACGCCTATGACGCATTCAAGGGCTTCGATGTGGGAGACATCCTCGGCGCGAGCGGTGTTCTGTTCCGCACGCGCACGGGTGAACTGTCGGTGCGGGTGGAATCGCTGCGCCTGCTGGTGAAGTCGCTGCGGCCGTTGCCCGACAAGTGGCACGGGCTCGCCGACACCGAGACGCGGTACCGTCAGCGATACGTCGATCTCATCATGAGCGATGCAGCGCGGCAGGTGTTCCGCACGCGCACGCGCATCGTGCGCTATCTGCGCGACTTCCTCGATTCTCTCGACTTCCTCGAGGTCGAGACGCCGATGCTGCAGCCGATACCGGGAGGTGCTGCCGCACGGCCCTTCAGCACGCATCACAACGCACTCGGGCTGGACATGTACCTGCGGATCGCGCCCGAGTTGTACCTGAAACGTCTGATCGTCGGCGGGCTCGAGCGCGTCTATGAGATCAATCGCAACTTCCGTAACGAGGGCCTCTCGACCCAGCACAACCCCGAGTTCACGATGCTCGAGCTCTATCTGGCCTACGCCGACTACGGCGATCTCATGGACTGGGTGGAGAAAGCGATCCGGGGCTTGAGCGATTCGCTCAATGGAACGCAGCAGGTCGTCTACCAGGGGCGCGGCTACGATCTCGCCAGACCATTCGACCGTCTCACGGTCGAACAGGCGATCGTTCGGCACAACCCCGACGTCGACGTGAAGCTGTTGCGCGATCCGGCGTACCTGCGCAGCCGCTGTGAGCAGCTCGCACTCAAGGTCGAGCCGCAGGACGGGCCAGGCAAGTTGCAGATGACCCTGTTCGACAAGACCGTCGAGAGCGCGCTGCTCGATCCGACCTTCGTCTACGCTTACCCGACAGAGGTCTCACCCCTCTCGCGCCGCAACGATGCTGATCCCTTCATCGCCGACCGGTTTGAGTTCTACCTGGCCGGACGCGAGATCGCCAACGGCTTCTCGGAGCTGAACGATCCGGAGGATCAGGCCGCGCGCTTTCGCGCCCAGGTCGCGCGCAAGGACCGCGGTGACGAGGAGGCGATGTTCTACGACGCCGACTACGTGCGGGCGCTCGAATACGGGATGCCGCCCACTGCGGGATTAGGTGTCGGGATCGACCGGTTGGTGATGTTTTTCACCGATTCCCCCTCGATTCGCGACGTCATCCTCTTTCCCCACCTGCGGCCGGAGGCCAGCTAGACCCAAGGCAGGGCGACGCGTCTCACCCGGACCGCTTCCTGCCCTCCTGGGCCGCATATACCCGCGCGAGAGCGCGAGAGGTCGCTCATTCCGGCAATGAGTAAGGCAGCTCCAAACTCGTTGCGCTGAGCACGGGGGATCTCTCCAATGCCGGGGCACTCTCGGGGCCAGCCGCGCGGCCGGATGCCGCGCCCTCATCGCCGGCACCGTGAGCGGCAGCGCTACCCACCACGGCCAGAAACTCGCAGCAGCCGTCGTCGTGACGAACGGCGCGCACGACCTTGAAGGCGCGCCCGTCGGAGAGCGTTCCGTTGTCCCCTGGCGTCAAGTGCGCGGGCGCGTCGGTAAGGAAGCGCTGCATGCGTCGCTTGACTCGCCCGCGGTAGTGCGCGCGCGCGATGATCTCCTGACCCGTGTAACAGCCCTTGTCGAAGGCGATTGCGCCGACTGCGTCGAGATTGAGCATCTGCGCCACGAAGGCCTCGGAGGTCGCCGCATAGACCTCGGGCTCGCCGGCAGCGATCGCGAGGCGCTCCCAAAGCACGCCGCCGCGCGCGAGCGCCGCGGCTGGCTCGAGCGCTGTGGCTCGCTCGACCGCTGTGGCTCGCTCAGCGGCTTCGGCCGGTGGTCGCGAGGCGGGACTGACGAGCAGCCAGCGGGCAGGCTGCCCGGCGATCCGAACGGCGAGCGCTCCATCGCGACGGGTAACTCCGTTCACCATCCCGTCGTCCCAATTCGCTTGCCCGATAAGGCCGCTGATCGACCATTGTGCCGACTCGTCAGCGAGTTTCACCTTCGAGCGCAGGATGAACTTTCCAAGCCGCTGCATGACGGACGCAACCAGCTCACGCGGCAGGATCGCGAGCAGATCATCACCAGCGAGCTGCAGCAGGCGCAGCAGCGCGATCGCACGCCCCTGAGGGTTGTGATATCCCGCGAGCAGCGCGCGCTCGGTTCCAAGCAGGCGGACGTCGTTCGAGAGTTGCCCCTGCAGAAACGCGACGCTATCAGCGCCACGCACTCGCAGTACGCCGAGTGAGTCGAGCGGCAGCGACTGCGAATCGCCATGCGTCGAATTGGTCGTTGTTTTTCCTGAGCTTTCCGTGGCCGCCTCCCTCGAATTCTGGCAGACTTGAAGTCAATTCTATGGCGTCGCGACCGCTCTCGCCTCATTTGGCGGTGTACAAGTTCACGTACGCCATGGCGACGTCCATCTTCAATCGCCTCACCGGACTTGCGCTGTCGGCGGGACTCGTGCTGCTCGTTTACTGGCTCGTAGCGGTAGCCGGGGGAGCGCGCACCTTCGCTCGCGCAATGGCGATCCTGTCGTCGCCACTCTGTAAGGTGCTCTATGCACTGCTGGTGATCGCCTTCTGCTATCACCTCACGGCCGGCATTCGCCATCTCGTCTGGGACACCGGTCGCGGGCTCGAACGCACCCAGTCGCGCTCGAGTGCCAAGCTGGTGATCGTCATCAGCATCGTGCTGACGTTGCTGATCGCCTATTGCTTCTGGATCGCCGGGGCGCGCGCGACATGAGTCTGCGCACCCCGCTCGGCCAAGTGCTGGGGACCGGAGCGGCCCGGCAGGGCGTGCATCACTGGTGGGTACAACGCCTGACCTCGGTGGCGCTGGTGCCGCTTTCGATATGGTTCCTCGTCTCGCTCCTCACCCTGTCCTCTTTCGATCATGCGACCGTGACCGCGTGGATGGCCCATGGCTCGACCGCTTTGCTGCTGATCCTGTTGGTACTGGTCGCGAGCCGGCACTCGCAGCTCGGCGTTGCCGTGGTGGTCGAGGACTATGTGGGGGGCGGGCTGCGCACCCTGACCCTCGTGATCTCCACCTTCGCACACGTGCTGCTCGCCTCCGCGGGAGTACTCGCGATCCTCCGGACCGCCCTGCGAGGCTTTCCTTGAGCGCCCCGGCGCTCATCGATCACAGTTACGACGTGATCGTGATCGGTGCCGGCGGCGCGGGGTTGCGCGCGACGCTGGGTCTCGCCGAAAGCGGGCTCTCGACGGCCTGCATTACCAAGCTCTTTCCGACTCGCAGTCATACCGTGGCGGCGCAGGGCGGGATCAGCGCGGCGCTCGGCAACATGGGCGAGGACGACTGGCGCTGGCACATGTACGACACCGTCAAGGGGTCGGACTGGCTCGGGGACCAGGATGCGATCGAGCTGATGTGCAAGGAGGCGCCGAGAGCGGTCATCGAGCTCGAGCATTACGGCGTGCCCTTCTCACGGACCGAGAACGGACACATCTATCAACGCGCCTTCGGCGGCATGACCACGCACTTCGGCAAGGGCATCGCGCACCGCACCTGCGCCGCCGCCGATCGCACCGGTCATGCGCTGCTGCACACGCTCTACCAGCAATCGATCCGCCATGCCGCGACCTTCTTCATCGAATACTTCGCGATCGACCTCATCATGGAGGGTGACGCCTGTCGCGGAGTGGTCGCGCTCGACATGAACGATGGAACGCTCCATCGCTTCCGTGCGCACATGACGATTCTCGCAACGGGCGGCTACGGACGGACGTACTTCACCTGCACCGGGGCACATTCGTGTACCGGAGACGGGAACGGCATGGTGCTGCGTGCCGGGTTGCCGCTGCAGGACATGGAGTTCGTGCAGTTCCACCCAACCGGCATCTACGGGGCCGGATGTCTGATCACCGAGGGCGCGCGCGGTGAGGGCGGCTACCTGACCAACTCCAAGGGCGAGCGCTTCATGGAGCGCTACGCGCCGAATGCCAAGGATCTGGCCTCGCGCGACGTGGTGAGCCGGGCGGAGACCATCGAGATCCGCGAGGGCCGCGGTGTCGGCCCGGAGCGGGATTACATCGACCTGCACCTCGAGCACCTCGGCGCGGCGGTGATCCACGAGCGGCTCCCCGGGATCGCCGAGACCGCGCGCATCTTCGCCGGCGTCGATGTCACGCGTCAGCCGATTCCCGTGCAGCCCACGGTGCACTACAACATGGGCGGCATTCCCAGCAACTATCATGGTGAAGTTCTGTCACCGCGGGGCGGCGATCCCGACTGCGTCGTCCCGGGCCTCATGGCAGTGGGAGAGGCCGCGTGTGTCTCGGTGCATGGCGCGAACCGCCTGGGCAGCAACTCGCTGCTCGACCTCGTGGTCTTCGGCCGGGCGGCGGCGCGGCGCTGCGCTGAGCTGTTTCGGCCCGGCACGAGCCACGCACCGCTCGCCGCCGATGCCGGCGAGTCGGCCATCGCGCGACTCGAGCGGCTGCGTACTGCGAACGGCTCACGCCCCACGGCAGCCATCCGCGTGGAGATGCAGAAGGCCATGCAGCTCGACGCTGCAGTGTTCCGCACCGGCGAGACCCTGCGGGCCGGGATCGAGCGTATCGGCGCGACCTTCGCCTCCTTCAGCGACGTGCGCATTGCCGACCGCTCGCTCATCTGGAACACCGACCTGATCGAGACGCTCGAGCTCGAGAACCTGCTCTTCCAGGCAACCGCAACGATTCATTCGGCCGCGAACCGCACCGAAAGCCGCGGGGCTCACGCCCGGGAGGATTTCCCGCTGCGCGACGATGTGAATTGGCTCAAGCACACCCTCGTGTGGGTCGACGGGCCCGCGCGTGCCCGTTTCGATTATCGTCCGGTGCACCTCAAGCCGCTCACGGGCGAGGTCGATTCGATCCCGCCGCGGCCGCGCGTCTACTGAATGAGCGACGGAACTGAAGGACTGCGATGACCGAATTCCGGCTGCCCGCCAATTCTCGTATTCGCAAGGGCATTCACCATCCCGCCCCCGAAGAGGCGCGCGAGCTGCGCACGGTGCGCATCTACCGCTACAACCCCGACAGCGGCGAGAACCCCCGTCTGGATACCTTCGAGCTCGACGTGAAGAGCTGCGGGCCGATGGTTCTCGATGCCCTGATCCAGCTGAAGGCGTCTGCGGACTCGACCCTGACCTTCCGTCGCTCGTGCCGCGAAGGCATCTGCGGCTCGTGCGCCATGAATATCAATGGTGTCAACCGCCTCGCCTGCACGACCGACATGCACGATCTGCGTGGAGAGGTCCGTATCTACCCGCTGCCGCACCTGCCGGTCGTGAAGGACCTGGTTCCGGACCTCACCAACTTCTACGCGCAATACGCCTCGGTGAAGCCCTGGCTGCGCTCGCGTACGCCGGTGTCTCCGGACCGCGAGCGGCTGCAGTCGAAAGAGGATCAGGAGAAAATCGACCGACCGGCCGCGTGCATCCTGTGCGCATGCTGCTCGACCGCATGCCCGAGCTACTGGTGGAACAGTGACCGCTTCCTCGGCCCGGCGGCGCTGCTGGCAGCGTACCGCTGGATCATCGACAGCCGCGATGAGGCTACCGGCGAGCGGCTCGATGCGCTCGAGGATCCCTTCCGGCTCTATCGCTGCCATACCATCATGAATTGCACCGACGCGTGCCCCAAGGACCTCAACCCGGCACGGGCCATCGCCGAAATCAAGAAGTTGCTGGTCGAGAGACAGACTTGAGCGTGATCGCTGTCACACAACTGGGCGACGTTCGCGAAACTTCGGTCGCCGAGGACGAGAGCAACTCACGACGTCTGCGCTGGCATTGCCGCAGGGGAATGAAGGAGCTCGACGTCCTTCTCGAGCGCTTTGCTCTCGAGGCGCTGCCACACGCGGCGCCGGAGGAGCGCCAGGCTTTCACCGAGCTGCTCGAACACCCGGACCCGGTACTTGCGGGGTACCTGCTGGGCGGGGAGACGCCTCCGCAGGTCCACCTGGCGCAGGTGGTGAGGCGCATCAGGGGGACATAATTCGATCGGGGGGCGGGTAGGGTATTCTGCGGACAGAGAAATCGATCCGCCCCATGCTGAACTTTTACAAGAGGTCACAGTCTATCGAACGCACGGCGCGGCGTCGCTCGGCACGGGAGTGAGGGCGCGCATGGGCGCCGATGCAAGTGATCTGAGCCTGGTACGCCGCGTGCAACGCGGGGACAAGGGGGCATTTGATGCGCTGGTCCTCAAGTACCAGCACAAACTCGTCAAGCTGGTCATGCGCTACGTGCGTAACGCCGCTGAAGCCGAGGACATTGCCCAGGAGGCCTTCATCAAGGCCTACCGTGCGTTGCCGCAATTTCGTGGCGACAGCGCGTTCTACACCTGGCTGTACCGCATAGCCATCAACACCGCCAAGAATGCCGTCGTGTCACGTGACCGCAGCCCCGTGGAATATGACCTCGACCGCAACGCCGGCGAGGAGTCCTACGAAATGCAGGGCCGCATGAAGGACGCCGAGACCCCCGAGGGACTGGTGCTGACGGATGAGATCCGTGCGACCGTCAATGCGGCAATCGAGGCGCTGCCCGAGGATTTACGCACTGCGATCGTGCTGCGCGAGCTCGAGGGCCTTTCTTACGAAGAGATCGCCGCTGCGATGGACTGCCCGGTCGGCACCGTGCGGTCGCGCATCTTCAGGGCGCGCGAAGCCATCGACCGACGCCTCCGCGAGGTGTTCGAAGGTGGCCTGGGGCGCGCGGAGGAGTTGGGATGAACGAGGAACTCGATAGTCAGCTCTCGGCAATGTTCGACGACGAGTTGCCATCGGCCGAGTGCGAGCTGCTGGCGCGGCGGCTGTCGCGCGACGAGCAGCTCAAGGCCCGCTGGGGCCGCTACGCCGTGATGGGTGCCGTGATCCGCGCCGAGCGCGGCCTGCGCCTGAATGTCCCGCTCGCGGGACGCGTGAGTGCGGTCTTGCTCGCCGAACCCGAGCTCGGGTCGGTGCCTGCGACGCACGGGCCGCGCAGCAGCATGCGCTGGTGGCAACCGCTCGCCGCGACCGCGGTGGCCGCCGGTGTGGCCGCAGTGGCCATCGTGTGGCTGCGCACCCAGTCCCCACTCGCGGGCCCGATGCTGACCTCGCAGCTCGGGGTGCCGGCGACTACCGTGCCGGTCAGCGCCACGATCCACCCGGCCCCAGCCGCCTCTGCGGACAGCTACGTCGTGCCTCGCCCCCTGAAGGTGGCGCCCATGGCGGTGCCAAGCACCGAGCTCGCCAACTATGTCGTCGCCCACAGTATATTTTCCTCCCCCGTCGCAGGCCGTAACCTACTTTCCGCTTTTATGACCAGTGAGAATGGGACCGCCGGCGCCGAGGAAGTGCAGGATGAGGCCAAGATCGGCGCGCACTAGCGGGCAGCTGCTCGCACTGATCCTTCTCTCGGCAGCCGCCTGGGCGGCGCGGGCCGCACAGCCGGCACCCGCTCAGTCCCCGCCCGTTTCAGCCCCCGCGGACTGGCTCGAGCGCATGAATACCGCGCTCACGACCCGTAACTACGACGGCACGTTCTCCCACTGGCATGGAGGGCGCGTCGAGCTGCTGCGCATCATTCATCGCGTACAGGACGGTGAGGTGTCCGAGCGGCTCGCCTCGCTCGATGGCTCCGGCCGTGAGTTCATCCGCACCGGCTCGAGCCTCGCCTGCTACCTTCCGGACAAGCGCACGGTGCTGGTCGAGCAGCGTCCCCGCGAGCAGCCGCTGGTCGGCTTCCCGACGGTCAACGATCAGACCGCGCGCTTCTACGACATCCATGAGGTCGGCCGCACTCGCGTCAACCGCCGCGAGACACACGTCATCACCGTCGCGCCGCGCGATGAATATCGCTACGGATATCGCCTCTGGATCGACGATTCCACCGCCATGCCGCTCAAGACTCAGTTGTGCGACGCGCACGGCAACGTGATCGAGCAGATCGTATTCGCGAGCCTTGCGCTCCCGGCGCGCATCCCCGATTCGGCGTTCAAGCCGGAAGTCTCAACCGATGGCTTCCAATGGCTGCGCAATGCCGCGACACCACCTTTGCCGCCTGCCGCCGCTGCCGCGCTCGCCTGGAATGCGATGCGTCTGCCACCGGGCTTCAGGATGGCAATGCGCGCTGCGCAGGTGATGCCCGGCTCGTCCGCGCCCGTCGACCATCTCGTGTTCACCGACGGCGTTGCCTCGGTCTCGGTGTTCGTCGAGGTACAGCGCGCCCCGGCCGATCAGTCTGCCGTTGCTCAGTCTGCCGCCGTTGGCTCCTCTTCGGCTTTCTCCACCGTGGTCGATGGTCACAAAATAACAGCGGTGGGGGAGGTGCCTCCCGCCACCGTGCAGTTCATCGCGACGCAGGTCAAGGCGCTCGAGCACCCCGCGCCGGCCGGGCCCGGGGCCGGCCAGGATGCCCCCCACTAATCGCGCCTCCGAAGCCGATACCGCATGTCTGCGCTGCGTCTGACTCTCGTGCACCGGCGCGACTGTCCGCTGTGCGAGGAGATGCTCGCCGAGCTCAGGATCCTCGCGCGCCGCGTGTCGTTGCCACCGCTCGAAACGCTCGACGTCGATGCAGATCCGCAGCTCCAGCGCCGCCACGGGCTCGATGTACCCGTGCTGCTGTTGGACGGCACGGTCGTCTGCCGCCACCGCCTCGACCCTGCGGAACTCGGGCGGTTGCTGAAGCAGCCGACGCAGGCCGGCGGCGACGAGCCGCCGCACCGCGCTCGGTAACCCCCGGTCTTACCTATATAATCCGCGGCGCCGCCTGACTGAGTGTAGGGTGCGGCAACACGCGGCACTCCTCAGCAAAAGCATGCGGCAGATACGTAATTTCTCCATCATCGCGCACGTCGACCACGGCAAATCGACCCTCGCCGACCGCTTCATCCAGCTCTGCGGCGGGCTGGCAGACCGCGAGATGCAGGCGCAGGTGCTCGACTCGATGGAGCTCGAGCGCGAGCGTGGCATCACCATCAAGGCCCAGAGTGTCACCCTCTATTACGGCGCGCAGGATGGGGCGCGTTATCAGCTCAATATGATCGACACCCCGGGTCACGTGGACTTCTCCTACGAGGTCTCGCGTTCGCTCGCCGCGTGCGACGGGGCGTTGCTGGTGGTGGATGCCTCCCAGGGCGTCGAGGCGCAGAGCGTCGCCAACTGCTATACGGCGCTCGAGCAGGGGCTCGAGGTGCTGCCGGTCATCAACAAGATCGATCTGCCGTCGGCCGATGCCGAGCGCGTGAAGCGGGAGATCGAGGAGATCATCGGCATCGAGGCGTCCGATGCGGCCCGCGTCAGCGCCAAGACCGGGGAGGGGGTCCCGGAACTGCTCGAGGAGATCATCCGCTGCATCCCCGAGCCGCGCGGTGACGGCGATGCGCCGCTGCAGGCGCTGATCATCGACTCCTGGTTCGATAACTACGTCGGCGTCGTTTCGCTGGTGCGCGTAATGAATGGAATGCTGCGCAGCGGCGACCGGATCCGGGTGGTCTCCACCGGTCGCAGCCACATCGTCGACAGACTGGGTCGCTTCACGCCGAAGCCGGTGGTGGAGAGCGAGCTCGGCACCGGCGACGTCGGTTTCGTCGTGGCCGGCATCAAGGAGATCGACGGCGCACCGGTGGGCGACACGATCACGCTGGAGAACCGGCCCGCGGCGAGCCCGCTCCCCGGCTTCAAGCAGATCAAGCCGCGGGTGTTCGCGGGCCTCTTTCCGGTGAATTCGGAGGACTTCGAGAAGTTCCGCGATGCGCTCGCGAAGCTGCGTCTCAACGACTCGGCTCTGCACTACGAGCCCGAAGTCTCCGGCGCACTCGGCTTCGGCTTCCGCTGTGGCTTCCTCGGGCTGCTGCACATGGACATCGTCCAGGAGCGGCTCGAGCGTGAATACCAGCTGACGCTCGTGACCAGCGCACCGACGGTGGTCTACGAGGTGCAAAAGCGCGACGGCACGGCTGAGTACGTCGACAACCCGGCGAAGCTGCCGCCAACCAATGACATCGGGGAAATTCGCGAGCCGATCATCGTGGCAAACATTCTCGTACCGCCGGATCACGTCGGCGGGGTTCTCAAGCTCTGCAACGACAAGCGCGGCACGCAGAAGAAGATGCAGTATCTCGGCACGCAGGTAGCGCTGCAGTACGCTCTGCCACTCGCCGAGGTGGTGCTCGATTTCTTCGACCGCCTGAAATCGGTGAGCCGCGGTTACGCCTCCTTCGACTACGAGTTCAGCCATTTCGAGGCCGCGCCGCTCGTGAAACTCGACATCCTCATCAACGGCGACAAGGTCGACGCGCTCTCGATCATCGTGCACAAGGACAGCGCCTACCAGCGCGGACGCGAGCTGGTGGACAAGATGCACGAGTTGATTCCGCGGCAGATGTTCGAGGTGGCCGTGCAGGCGGCGATCGGCAGCGCCGTGATCGCGCGCGCTACCGTGAAAGCGCTGCGCAAGAACGTGCTGGCCAAGTGCTACGGTGGCGACGTCACCCGCAAGCGCAAGCTGCTCGAGAAGCAGAAGGAAGGCAAGAAGCGCATGAAGCAGTTAGGACACGTCGAGATCCCACAGGAAGCATTCCTCGCCGTGCTGCAGGTCGGTCGCAAACACTAAGGTTGTGCCAATGCTACAGTCGCTGATGCCGATCATCGTGGTGCTCTCCTGGCTGGCGCTTCCGGTGACCGTGATATGCGTTATCGACGACTGGCTGCTGCGGCCACGACGGACGCTCGCCGCCGCACAGCCGCCGCGCGATGCGCCGTTGATGACGCTGCTCTACAGCGCACTCCCGGTACTCATCGCCTGCGCCGTGCTGCGACTGCTGCTGGCGGAGCGGCTGGATTTCAGCGCCGTGCTGCTGGCGATCACGGCCCTCACCGGCGTGGTGTGGGCGATCGATGCCGTGGCGCTGCGCCCGCAGCGTGTTGCGGCCGCCCGTATCGTCGGGCGCGACCCCGCCACGCTGACCGAGCCGGGCACGGTCGACTATGCCCGCAGCTTCTTTCCGGTGGCGTTGGTCGTGTTGCTGCTACGGTCCTTCGTCTTCGAGCCTTTCCGCATTCCCTCCGACTCGATGATGCCGACGTTGCTCGACGGCGACTTCATCATCGTCAACAAATACGCTTACGGACTGCGGCTGCCGGTGATCAATCGCAAGTTCCTCGCCGTCGGCGAGCCGCAGCGGGGGGACGTGGTGGTGTTCCGCTGGCCGGTGGACCCGTCCACCAACTTCATCAAGCGGCTCGTCGGCCTGCCGGGCGATCACGTCGAGGTCCACGACAACCTGATCGTCGTCAACGGTCAGCCGGTGCCGTTCTATGTCGGACCGCACCGCTACAACGACGGCTGCTATGTGAACTTCTCGCTGGCACGCGAGCAGCTCGGCGCCCACCAGCACCAGGCGATGTTCTGCCCGGTGGGCATCGACCGCCAGCCGCTGCTCCCCGCCTGCAACAGGAGCGGGGTACGCGGCTATGTCTGCGGCGACGAGGATGCGCCCGGGAGCTCCCGCATGGCGCCGTTTGTAGGCGACGTGCCGCCGGGGCATTATTTGATGATGGGTGACAATCGCGACAACAGCGACGACGGTCGCTCGTGGGGCTATGTGCCGGAGGAGAACCTCGTCGGCCGGGCGACCAGGATCTGGTTCAACTGGGATCCGCGGCGCGCCGGCGGGCCCATCTGGAGCCGCATCGGCTCCGCCATTCCGTAAGCTTTCCGGGGGGTACATCGATGCGTACGAGGCAAAAGGGTGTCACCGCAATCGGCTGGCTGTTCCTGCTCACGCCGCTCGCGATCGTGCTCTACGCCGGCATGCGCCTGGCGCCGATTTATCTGAATTACATGAAGGTCGCCAAGGCGATGGACCAGGCAAACTCCGAGCTCAAAGGAGCCAGTATCGAGCCGGGATCGATACGCAATGCGATCGATAAGCACCTGATGATCGAGGTGATCGACTACCCGACGGGCAAGGACATGAAGATCACCCGCGACGGCACCGGCTGGGCGGTCGAAACCCAGTACGACGATGAGGCGCCGCTGTTCGGCAACGTCTCACTGCACGTGTCGTTCGACAAGACCGTGAAGGTTGGCGGAGGCGGCAACGAGTAGCGGCCCGTCGGGGCCGCGCCCACTCAGCATGCCGACGCACGGGACATGACGAGTGCCGGATGGCCCGCGGCCTGGGTACGGGAGAGACTCGGCTACTCGCCGCGGGATGTCGTGCTATTCCGTGCCGCGCTGACCCACCGCAGCGCCGCCGGGCCGAACAACGAGCGGCTCGAGTTCCTCGGCGATGCGGTTCTCAGCCTCGTCATCGCCCAGCGGCTCTACAGCGACTTCCCTGAGGCGGACGAGGGTGACTTGAGCCGCCTGCGCGCGCGACTCGTGAGCCGCGAGTCACTCGCCGAGGCGGCCGCCGAGCTCGACCTCGGCGCGGTGCTGCAGCTTGGCTCGGGTGAGCTGAAGAGCGGCGGCTTTCGCCGCCAGTCGATCCTCGCCGATGGGCTCGAGGCCCTCTGCGGAGCGATCTTTCTCGATTCCGGACTCATCGGCGTGGAAGCGGTGATCGAGCGGCTCTTTGCCGCGCGTATCGCGGCGCTTCCGGCGCCCGAGGCGCTGAAAGACGCCAAGACACGTCTTCAGGAGCACCTGCAGTCGCGCAGCCTCACCCTGCCGCTCTACGCGGTAGTGAGCGTCGAGGGCGCGGATCATGCGCAGACCTTCCGGGTGAGCTGTGAGGTACCGGACCTCAGCCTCCGTGTCGAAGGCGGGGGCTCGAGTCGCCGTCGCGCCGAGCAGCAGGCCGCCGAGCGGATGCTCGCGCAGATCGAAGGAGCGGCCGGGTCCGCGAGGGAGGCCCCGCCGTGAGCGAGCCGCCCCCGGCCGATTTCCGCAGCGGCTTCGCCGCACTCATCGGTCGGCCCAATGTCGGCAAATCGACGCTGCTGAATGCGCTGGTCGGCGAGAAGGTCAGCATCGTGACGCCGCGGCCGCAAACCACCCGCCACCGCATCCTCGGGGTACTCACCTCGGCAAGCGCACAGATCGCCTTCGTCGACACCCCCGGGCTGCACACGGGTGCGCGGCGTGCGCTCAATCGCGCCATGAACCGCACCGCGAGCGCGGCGCTCGAGGATGCCGACCTCGTAGTTCTGGTCGTAGAGGCGTTGCATTGGACGGCGGCTGACCAGCTGGTCCTCGACCGCATCGTTCGGTCCGAGCGGGTGTGCGTTGCCGCAGTGAACAAGATCGATCAGGTGCGGGCGCGTCCGCGCCTGCTGCCTTATCTGGCCGAGCTCGCCGGCCGACATGCCTTCGGCGCAATCGTTCCGGTATCGGCGCTGCGCGGGGAAAACCTCGCGGCGCTCACGGCGGAGATCGCGACGCATCTGCCGCTTTCGCCGCCGCTCTTTCCCGCCGGCGAGCTCACCGACCGGAGCATCGCTTTCCGTATCGCCGAGCAGATTCGCGAGAAACTCACGCTCGAGCTCAATCAGGAGGTGCCCTACGGTGTTGCCGTGGAGGTCGAGGGGATGACGGAGGAGGAGGACGGACAGCTCTCGGTGGATGCCGCGATCTGGGTGGATCGCGCCGGGCAGAAGCCGATCGTGATCGGCGCCCGCGGCGAGCGATTGAAACGCGTCGGGCGCTCGGCGCGCCTCGCGCTGAACGGGCTCCTCGGCCGTCGGGTGCATCTCAACCTGTGGGTGAAGGTTCGCGAGAATTGGGCCGACAATGCCCGTGCGCTGCGGGAGCTCGGAGTCGAATGAGCCGCAGCCTGCGCCGCGTCGACCTCACGCCGGGATACTTGCTGCACCACCGCCCCTGGCGCGATACCAGTCGCATTCTCGAAGTGCTCACGCGCGAGCACGGCCGTCTCACGCTCTTTGCGCGCGGCGTGCGAGCACCGCGTGCGCGGCTTGCTGCAGTCCTGCAGCCGTTTCAGCCATTGCTCCTCTCCTGGAGCGGTCGGAGCGAGGCGCCGCTGCTCACCGGGGCCGAGCGTGCGGGCCACGTCCCAGCGCTCCCGCCAGCAAGCCTGCTCGCGGCCTTCTACCTCAACGAGCTGCTGCTGCGGCTCACGACGCACCACGATCCCTTGCCTGCACTCCACGATCACTACCACGATGCGCTCGCGGAGCTGCGCGCGGGGACGCCCGCGGTAGTCTGCCTGCGGCTTTTCGAGAAGCGCCTGTTGGAATTACTCGGCTACGGGCTGGACCTGGCCACCGAGGCTCACACCGGCCGGCCCCTCGAGCCCGATGGGTACTATCATTTTCGTCCGGGAGAGGGCTTGGTGCGCGTTCGCACGCGCGAGCCGCGCTCTGTCTCGGGACGTTCGCTCCTCGCTCTCGAGCGCGGCAGTCTTTGCGATGCACGCGAACTCGGCGACGCCCGACGGGTGCTGCGGGCGGCGCTCGAGGCCTGCCTCGAGGGGCGGCCGCTCGCCACGCGGACCGTGGCGAAAGCCATGCTGCGGAAGGCGGCGCCATGAGCTCTGGGATCGACCTCGGAATCAACATCGATCATGTGGCGACGCTCCGTCAGGTGCGGCGTGCCCGTTACCCGGACCCGGTGCACGCGGCGCTCGCCGCCGAGGCGGCAGGGGCGGACAACATTACGCTGCACCTGCGCGAGGATCGCCGGCACATCCAGGATCGCGACGTGCGCACACTGCGTGGCCTGCTGCAGACGCGCATGAACCTCGAGATGGCGGTGACCGACGAGATGCTCGCGATTGCCGCCGAGGTGCGTCCAGCCGACTGCTGCCTGGTGCCGGAGCGCCGCAGTGAGCTCACCACCGAGGGCGGCCTCGATGTCGTCATGCAGCTTGATCGCATTCGCGATGCGGTCACGCGATTGCGCGCGGCAGGAGTGCGGGCGGCGCTCTTCATCGATCCGGATCACAGGCAGGTCGAGGGCGCGCACGCGAGCGGCGCCCCGGTCATCGAGCTGCATACCGGCGCATACGCCGAGGCTACCGGCGCCGCCGCTGCTACCGAGCTCGAGCGACTGCGCAGTGCCGCCCGTCTCGCCGCAGGGATCGGGCTCGAGGTGCACGCGGGCCACGGACTCAATTACCGCAACGTGCGACCGGTGGCGGCCGTGCGCGAGATCGTCGAGCTCAACATCGGGCACGCCATCGTCGCGCATGCGCTATGGGTGGGGCTGCCGGCTGCCGTCCGCGAGATGAAGGCGCTGATGCTCGGCGCGCGCGCATGATCTTCGGGATCGGCGTCGATGTGCTCGAGGCCGCGCGCATCGCGCGTACCTTGCAGCGCTACGGCAGCCGTTTCATCGAGCATCTGCTGATGCCCGAGGAGCACACTCAGCTCGCGCTGACGGCACGTCCGGAGCGCTTTCTCGCGATGCGCTTCGCCGCCAAGGAGGCCATCGTGAAGGCGATGGGCACCGGTTTTGCGCATGGCATATGGATTCGCGATGTGGGCGTAGTGCAGAACTCCTGGGGCAAGCCCGAGGTAGTCTTTTCCGAGCGGGGTGAGCGCGTACGTCGCGGCCTCGGAATCGGCGAGGCACACGTCACCCTCACCG
>Ga0307476_10000314_pt1 | contig 41492 bp, 29 predicted proteins | sample atmos_gasesECM2C_2_FD_203314 | JGI IMG/M metagenome (GOLD analysis project Ga0307476, IMG submission 203314) | Hardwood forest soil microbial communities from Morgan-Monroe State Forest, Indiana, United States - atmos_gasesECM2C_05 | ecosystem: Environmental > Terrestrial > Soil > Temperate... | reverse complement strand
TGCGGTGGCTTCTTCTGCTACGGCTTTGCGGAAATAATCGAGCGACATTCTTAGTCCGGCTTCTAACTGAATCCTTGGTTCCCAGCCCAGCAACTGCCTGGCTTTGGTGATGTCGGGGCGGCGCTGCTTGGGATCGTCCTGCGGCAAGGGTTCGTAGGCGATCTTGCTTTTCGATCCCGTCACTTTAATTACGTGCTGCGCGCACTCAAGAATGGTGAACTCGTTAGGATTGCCGATGTTTACCGGCAGATACTCCGATGATTTTGATAGACGGATGAAGCCGTCGATCTCGTCGCTGACGTAGCAGAAGCTGCGAGTCTGGCTGCCATCGCCGTAGACGGTGAGGTCTTCGCCGCGCAGGGCCTGCTTCATGAAATTCGACACCACGCGGCCGTCATTCAATTGCAGGCGGGGGCCGTAGGTGTTGAAGATGCGTACGATGCGCGTGTCGACCTTGTGATAGCGGTGATAGGCCATGGTGACGGCTTCGGTGAAGCGCTTGGCTTCGTCGTAGACCGAGCGCGGGCCGACGGAATTCACGTTGCCCCAGTAGGTTTCTTTCTGAGGATGCTCGAGCGGATCGCCGTAACACTCTGAAGTGGACGAGACGAGGTACTTCGCGCCGTATTTGAAGGCGACGTCGAGCGCGTGGAAGGTTCCGAGCGATCCCACTTTCAGCGTTGGAATTCCATGGATGGTGTAATCGACCGGACTGGCGGGGCTGGCGAAGTGGAAAACGTAATCGACCTTGCCGACGTCGAACGGTTCGCAGATGTCTTTTTCTACTAAATCGAAGCGGGAATCATTCTTGAGATGGTCGAGGTTCGCGCGGCGGCCGGTGAGCAGGTTGTCGACTACAACCACGCTCCAGCCTTCGCCGAGCAGGGCATCGCAGAGATGGGATCCCAGAAAACCGGCACCACCGGTCACCAGGGCGCGTTGTGGGCTCATGCTTTCGAGGCGCCGTTCTGCATTTTCCCGTTTCTCAGGGTGGCAGCGGGCACGCCGTCGGGATGCGAGGCGGCGCGTCCCACGCTGTAATAAGTGAAGCCGTGTGCCGCCATTACCTCGGGATCGTAGAGGTTACGGCCGTCGATCACGATGGGATATTTTAGTTCCTGATTGAGGCGGTTGAGATCGAGGTTGGCAAACTCTTCCCACTCGGTAAGGATCAGCAGAGCGTCAGCGCCGCTGGCCGCTTCGTAGGCCGAGCTAGCGTATTTAAGATTAGAGCTGATCGCTTCCTGCGCGCGTTCCATCGCCGCCGGATCGTAAGCCGTGACCTTGCAGCCCTCCTGCAGTAGAGCCTGTACCAGGAAAAGAGCGGGCGACTCGCGAATGTCGTCAGTGCCGCCCTTGAAGGCGAGGCCGAGTACACCCAGGTGCTTGCCGCGGAGGGTCCACAGAGCGCTGCGCACTTTGCGGAGGAAACGCTCGCGCTGATCTTCGTTAATGCGCATGACTTCATCGAGCAGACGGAAGTCGTAGCCACACTCGCGGGCGACGGCGCGGAACGCCAGCACATCCTTGGGGAAACAGGAACCACCGTAGCCGATTCCGGGATTCAGGAAGCGGGGGCCGATGCGGGAGTCGGTGCCGATGCCGTGGCAGACCTGGTTCACGTTGGCACCCACGGATTCGCAGATGGACGCGACCGCGTTGATGAAGGAAATCTTCATGGCGAGGAACGCGTTGGAGGCGTGCTTGATCAGTTCGGCACTCTTGGTGCTGGTGACGATGATGGGTGGGGGAATCGATGCGCGATCGGGTTGCGGGATTGCATCAGTGCGTTCGTAATAGCTGCCGCTGGTGAGCGGCTCGTAGACTTGGCGGAGGACTTCGGCGGCGGGCTCGGTGTCGCAGCCGATGACGATGCGGTCGGGAAAGAGAAAATCGGTGACGGCGGTCCCTTCGCGAAGGAATTCGGGATTGGAAGCTACGTCGAAGGATTCGGGGTTGGCGCCGTTGCGCAAAATAATCTTGCGAACCCACTCGCTGGTATAGACCGGGACCGTGCTCTTCTCGACGATCACTTTGTATCCGTTGATGGCGCCGGTGATTTCACGAGCGACCGATTCGACGTATGACAGATCAGCCTCGCCGCGCTCGGTCGGCGGAGTGCCCACAGCGACGAAGATGACGGAACTGGAGCGCACAGCGTCCTGCAGATCGTCGGAGAAAGTGAGGCGCTGCCCACGGTGACGGCCTAAAAGTTCGGGAAGAAAGTTTTCGTGGATGGGAACCTGTCCGTTGGCGAGTGCCGATAATTTGCGTTCGTCGTTGTCGACGAGAATGACGTCATGACCGAGGTCGGCAAAGCAAGCGCCAGCAACTAATCCTACGTATCCGGAACCCACGACGGCGATCCGCATATCTCAAACTCCCTGGGTGAATGGTCTTGAAACAGCTTTGTTTTGCAGTGTTTTCAAAGAGAAGCCACGGGGAGGAAGTTACCGAATCTGACTCGGAGAAGCATTCTCACTTACCCCAAGATTACCCAATTCTAACATTCTCTCGGACGAAGGGGAAGGTAAGAAAGGACTCGGGACAAAAGTCCGATTGACATTTTTTGTCATTTTGGGACCGAACGACGGCATCGCCGACGCCATTTTGGGAACGCTGCGCAACAGAAAGCCGCTTGCGACCCACGAGCTGAATGTCAGAATCCATTCGAGATACCGAAGCTTGTGGAAAAACTTCCGGTGCGGAAGTTGAGGGTTTGAATGCGTATTGACAACCCCATGATTTCGGGCGAAACTCCGCTACAGAAGCAGATTTTTCATTAGCTCTTCCTCGCGCATGGCGCACAATCCAATATTCGGTTCTGATCCCGCGAAGCCAGCTTCGTCCGGGGGGAAGAGTCCCGTCGAGAGTGGCGCGGTTTCCGCTGTGCGGGAGATGCCAGGGGGATCGGATCTGGCGGAACTGGCGGCGAAGTTTGCCGCGCACGGGGGCGGCCGAGTATCGCCGGAACTGTCGACGGACCTGGCGCTGGAGATTGTGTTGAACGAGATCGTGCAACAGGCTTGCCTGGTTACCCGGGCCAACGGGGCCGCGCTGGTGCTGGAGCGCGATGGCGAATGGGTTTGCCGGGCCAGCGCGGGCAGCAGTGCTCCGCAATTAGGAGCGCGGCTCAACACCGAATCGGGGTTGTCGGGGGCGTGCGTGAAGACGCGGACCGTGCAACGCTGCGACGATGCGCAGACTGACCCGCGCGCCGATATCGAGGCTTGCCGGATTCTCGGGGTGCGCTCGGTGATCGTCCTTCCCCTGCTGCATAAAGGTGAATTGGCCGGCGTCTTCGAGGTATTTTCCATGTGGCCGTCAGCCTTCGGAGAGCGCGACGAGCGTACGCTGGAAGCGCTCTCGCAACGCGTGCTCAAGAATCTCGAGCGAGCGTCTGAGCCGATGTCCACAGGTTCGGATCCTTCTCGAGGAGCGGCGCCAGTGACGGAGAGTTTCGTCGAAGCTTCCACCTCGGCTGCCGAGGCGGCTTCTGCCGCGATTTCCAACGAGAGGTCTGAGGGGAATCAAGTTGCACCGGATAGACCGCCGCTGGTCCAGCCAGCGAGCGAGTCTGCCCCCGCTCGAAAAACGGATCTAATGACGTTGGCACTGAGCGCGGCGGTTTTGGCGTATGCCGTATTGCTGACGGTGCTCGTCGCTCAGCGTTTCAGTGGGCGGAGAGCGACGGGGCGGGAGCGTCCGCCGACCGCGGTTTCCAATCGTTTGATGGGTGCCGCGAGTCAGTCCGCCGGTCCCGCGGGAAGTGCGACTTCCTTTATTGCTAGTTCCGGAACCCAATCGCCTGGAAGCAAGTCGAGCCCGAGTTCGGCAACTGCAAGCGCTGGTCCAGCCGAGGGCGCGTCTCGCACCAGGGATGCATCGCCGCCGCTAGGCAGCTTGTTGGTTTATGAGAATGGGAAGGAAGTTTTCCGGATGAATCCGGCCGCGGCGCGAGGTGAGGCGACCGGTGTACGAGGAACCGAAGTGCAGCGCGCCGCCGCGGTTGAGCCAGTCGGAATTCTGCAGGTGTCGGCGGAGGAGGCGGAAGGCAGCCTGCTTCATCGTGTTGAACCGGATTATCCGGAAGCGGCGCGGCAGCAGCAAGTCCAAGGCATGGTGGTGCTGGACCTCCAGGTTGGGCAGGATGGCAGCGTGCAAGAAGTCACGCCCGTGAGTGGGCCTCCACTACTGGCGCAGGCTGCGACCGCTGCCGTGAAACAATGGCGTTTCAAGCCCCGCTTGGTGAGTGGGCGTCCCGCGGAGGTGCAGACGAGAATTACCCTCAACTTCCAATTGCCCCGGTAGGAAATCCGTCACGCGATAGTGGTACGTAATCGTTCTTGGGATCGAGTTGAACTGACTTCACTGCGGTTTGCGGGGAACCAAGGAGACAGACCGAGACCGTCCACCGCTGGACGAAGCCTTGGCTGGGAGCGGGGCGCCGCCGCCCAAAGCGTAAAGCACTACCTCTACCCGGCTGGAGACACCCAACTTGTCGAAGATACGAAACAGATAATTCTTGACCGTGTGTTCGGTAAGCTTGAGACGCTGAGCGATTTCGCGGTTGCTGAGACCCTCGGCCAAACATCGAACGACATCGATCTCGCGTGTGGAAAGCAGTGATGCGCCATTGCTTCGGAGATGAGACATCGCAGGTCGAGTCAAGGCTTCAAGGACGAACTGTAGTTCGGTGCTGCTGGCCCATACCTGGCCTGCGTCCACGCACTGAATGCACTTGGCCAGCAGGCGGAATGGTTCGGTCCGGCAAAACACGCCCTGGGCGCCGGCCCGGAAAGCTTCAATGACCGCTGTCCGCTCGGACGCGTCGAGTAGCATGATCACGCGCGGGGAAGGCGACTGCGATCGCAGGCCGCGAAGAAGATCGAGGCCTCCGGCATTATCTTCTCCCAGCTTCGCGCTGATCACGACCACTTGCGGTTTCTCGCGCTCAACCAAGTCAAGAACTGCAGCTTTATCGGATGGCGATTCGATCATATGAAACTGCGCATCTCGAGCCAGAGCCTCGACCAGAAGTTGGGTATTCATGGCTGTGCTGTCCGCAGCTAGTACGCGAAGCCGGCCTGGTTTGGGAAGAGCCATTAAGTGAGCCATATACTGATGAAACCTGAAACCAAAGCGAGCTTATTTCGGACAGAAAAGACAAGAGCGGCAATCAAGGGGGTGGTCCACAGATTTCTTTAGAGCCTATAGGAAGGAAGAGCCATAGTAAATGGCACGATGGTGTTAGCTGTAACACGGCAGTTCGACTTTGGTTCTGATCTCCCGTCGGTTAGGAGAAGCCACAAAAGTTGCAAATTCTTGCACTTCTGGGGGTCTCCCGACCACTCTCGTACCTCGCAACAGGCATGCCTTTTTGGCAATTTCTCCATTTGCAGGGGCCCCGTGACCCACGGTCAGAGGAACGGTTCCTGGGCGGCGAGGGGTGGGTCGTAGTAGCTAGAACGGTCCACTGGCGGGTTAATCAGCACCGAAAAATGGCCATAGCATCGATGTTTATTTGCTTGCTTATATATCTTAATTTACAGCATGTTACGAATTGTTACCTTAGCAAATAGGTTAAGCTGTAGGAGTCTTTCTTCTCTCCACTTTCCACCTCTTGCACATTCTTCGGCACGTGGCTAGAATCGCTTCAAGATTTCGGGGATCTTAGGTCCCCCTTGATTCAATCTTCAGATCGGTGTTCCCCCACACTAACAGTTCGTAGACCGGGCGACTGGCTTGCAGCCAGACGACAGTGTGGGAGAGGTCTTTTTTCGGGGTCACTGGAATGTGACTCAAGGGGCGAAGCTATGAGCAGCGGTCACGGAGTGCAGCTGGGTTTGGATGCCCTCGGGGTAGGCCCGGGGGTCGATGTACCCCAGTGGTACGCGATCCGAACGCGGTCTCGCCACGAAAAGATCGTAGCCGAACAACTGCAGACGCAAAGCATCGAGAGCTTTCTCCCCCTGGTGAAGAGAACGCGGGTGTGGAGCGACCGGAAAAAAGAAGTGGAAATGCCGCTGTTTTCCGGCTACAGCTTTGCCCGTTTGGTGCTGTACTCTCCAGATCGTCTGCGCGTGCTGCGAACTCATGGGGTCGCAGGTTTCGTGGGCGTGCGGGGGGTGGGGATTCCCGTTCCCGAGGGACAGATTGAGAATTTGAGAACTCTGCTGGCAAATGGGATCCCGATGAAAGATCGCCCATTTCTTCAAGTCGGCCAGCGGGTACGCATCCGGGGAGGGGTCCTGGATGGAATCGAGGGGATCCTCGCCACGCAAAATGACCGCAATCTAGTCATCTCGGTTGGACCCATCCATCGTTCCTTGTCAGTCTGCATCGACGGATACCACTTCGAACCGATTTAAATCCAAAAAATTATTTCGTTAAGCAAGCGTGATTCAGAGTGGGACGCGACGGATACCCCCGGGGCAATGTTTGTCGAAATTCACCGTCTGTGAGGCTAATATGAATGACACCGGAATCAAGAGCGAGAACAGCGGTAACGGGGATGCCTCGCGCTCCGATACGTGGCAGCCAGGCCGCCGCGAGATCGCAGCGGTAGCAGGTCCGCAGCCGAGGGTTGACTTGTCGCTTCGCAGCCATCGCGACGAAGCGGAAGTTCACGCCATCAATTATGCTCTAGGGCAGACTGGCGGCAATCGAAAGCGAGCTGCCAAGCTGCTGAGCATCAGCTACCGTTCTCTCCTGTACAAGATTCGCCAGCACAACATTACGCCTAGCGTCGAGCATGGTTAAACCGGCTTTTCGCGGAAGAGACGGCATAAGAGGTTCCGGTGTAGCCATTTCTCCCGCCGTGCGGCAGCGGAACGTGCAACCGTTACGAACGCCGGTTGGCGAAAGGATTAAATCCTCTCAGCCTCCTTCCGGTCGAAACAGCTAAGGACGACAAAACATGTTTCTAGAATTCTATGGATTGCGGGAACAGCCTTTTGGAGTTACGCCCGATCCTCGCTTTCTGTACCTGAGTCCGGCGCATCGCGAGGCCCTCGCTTGTCTCTATTACGGGATTGAGTCCGGACGCGGCTTCATGGCGTTAATCGCCAGGCCTGGCATGGGCAAGACGACGCTGCTATTTCAGCTACTGGAGAAGTTCCGCAGCACGGCGCACACCGCGTTTCTTTTTCAGACGCAGTGCACTTCCCGAGAGTTCATGCGCTTCCTGCTCTCCGAGCTTGGTTCTGAAGACCATGAGCAGGATTTTGTCCGCATGCACGATGAGTTCAATAAGCTTCTCTTGCAGGAAGCTCGCGCCGGAAGGCGCATGATTATTGTCGTAGATGAGGCGCAGAACCTCCATCCCTCGGTGTTGGAAACGATTCGATTGCTCTCGGATTTCGAGACGCCCAAAGCCAAGCTGTTGCAGATCATTCTCGCTGGGCAGCCGGAACTGGCGGACAAACTGGCCGGCCGCAAGCTTTCACAGCTCCGGCAGCGCATTTCCCTGTTGAGCGGCCTGGCCCCGCTCTCGGCGTTAGAGACCAGTAACTACATCGACCATCGTCTGCGTAAAGCCGGGTATTCTGGGGCCCTGCTATTTGAGCCGGGAGCGCTGCAGGTGATCGCGGAATTCACGGAAGGGATTCCGCGGACGATCAACAACTTCTGCTTTAATGCTCTTTCCCTGGGTTGCGCTCTTCGCGAACGAGTGATCAGCGCTTCCGTGGTAGAGGAAGTAATCTCGGACCTCGACATCAGGAAGCATCTCACTGAAATGCCTTCGCAAGCGCCGTTGGGTCCGGAGTTTGTGAGGGCGAACCGGAACTCCGCTGCGTCGCATGGCGCGTCGCACGCTGCCGAAAGCGAAGGCGACGATCCGCTCACCTCGGCCCAGGCAAAAGCTTACATGCAACAACTGGCCGGGCAACTGAAAAATTGGAAGCCGGGCCTGGATTAGCTGAACCTGGATTAATTGAAACGGGACAGGCTAGGAGAAGGCCAATTCCTTCGCTCTCTGTGCCGCCCTTACTACTGCCTTGATCAGGGTCACACGCAATTTGCCTTCTTCCAGTTCCATGATTCCGTCGATGGTGCAGCCCGCGGGCGTAGTGACGGCATCCTTGAGCAGAGCCGGGTGGTCGCCGGTTTCCAATACGACTCTCGCGGCACCGAGCGTGGTTTGTGCAGCCAGCAGAGTCGCGATATCTCGGGGAAGACCGACTTTCACGCCGGCTTCGGCCAGCGATTCGAGGATGATGTAAATGTACGCCGGACCGCTTGCCGACAGACCCGTGACCGCGTCCATGTGCTTTTCATCGACCACAACGGTTCGGCCGACTACGTCGAACATTCTGCAGGTGAGAGCGACCTGGGCGGCGTCAGCGTACTTGCCTTTGCACACCGCCGTCATTCCGCTGCCGATGGAACAAGGTGTGTTGGGCATGGCGCGAATGACGGGGATCTTTTCCGGAAGAGCGCTTTCAATCATCGATGTCGGAACCGATGCCGCGACGGAGATGATCAACTGGGCGGGAGTGATTTCCCCGTGGATTTCGCGCATGACTTCTTGCACGACTTGCGGCTTGACGGCGATCAGAACGATGTCCGCTCCTTTGACTGCAGCTGCGTTATCGGTTCCGACCTTGATATTGAGTTTCGCGCCCAGCAGCTTCGCGCGCTCTTCGTGCTGCACGGTGGCGCAGGTAAGCTTTGGTGAAAGCAGGTTGTTCTTGAGCAGCGCCTGCAGAATGATTCCACCCATCTTGCCGGCGCCCAGTACCGCGACTCGCGTTTTCCGGAGTTCAGATTCCATAACTTTAACTTTGCCTTTGATGAATCAGGAGCGATTCACGCAATCACTGCCGAAATCTTACAGGATGCCTGAGGTCGTGTGGCGTCGCCGTTCCATCCAAGTCCACGCAGTGGAGACGGACTCTCGCAACGATCGCTGGGCTTTCCACTGTAAGACGCTTTCGGCAAAGCTGGGGTCGGCTACCAAGGCGGGTGGATCGCCAACCCGGCGCGGGCATACGCGTACAGGGACTGGATTGCCCGTCACTTCTTCGACTGCGGTGATGACTTCGCGCACCGAATGGCCTCGGCCCGTACCTAAGTTGGCGGCGAAGGATTGTTTGCCGGCATTCAGATGCGCGAGCGCCTTAACGTGCGCGTCAGCGAGATCATTTACGTGAATGTAGTCTCGAATGCAGGTTCCGTCGGGGGTAGGGTAGTCGGAACCGAAGACCTGCAGTTCCGGTCCGGTGCGCGCCGCCGCTTGCAGCGCGAGAGGAATGAGGTGGGTTTCGGGCTGGTGCAGTTCGCCGATTTCGCCGCTTTCATCGGCTCCGGCCGCATTGAAGTAGCGCAGGGTGGCAAAGCGTAAACCATAGGCACGATCATAGGCATCCAAGGCAAACTCGAAGAAAAGTTTGGAGACGCCATAAGGATTCACCGGCTGCCGAACCGTTTTCTCGGAGATAGGAACGCAGGATGGTTCTCCATAAACCGCACACGTGGAGGAAAAGATTATCTGCTTCACTCCGGCATCGACGGCGGTGTTGAGTAGGGAAAGCCCTCCTTCCACATTGTTGTGGAAATATTTTTGCGGGTTCGTGACTGATTCGCCGACGTAAGCGTGAGCCGCAAAATGCATAACGGCATCCACGCGGCGCAGGGCCGGCAACAGCGTAGCTCGATCCAGGATGTCGCCTTTGACGAGTTCAAAACCTTTCGCCAAGGAGGCATGGCCGGTCGAGAGATTGTCGTAGATCAGAGCGGTGTGGCCCAGGCGGTGCAATGCGCGGGCAGTATGACTTCCGATATAGCCGGCGCCACCGATTACCAGAACGACCATGAGAAGTTCCCGACAGAGCGAAGGCGTCAGGGACAGTCATTTTACACGCGGCGGGAATAGAATTGAAATCAGCCGCACTTTGACCCAGGCGATCGCCATGGCCGGCGGCTTCCAGGACGCGGCCAAGCACCCCACGTGTTGCTAGTCCGCCGCGTCAATAGCGAGTGGGTTCCGGCCAAGACCTGATGGCCTGGTCGGGACCGGCGACCACCGTCCCTGTGTGTGTGGAACCCTATCGCCGATTCCAGTGCAGCCCGCTCGGCAACATGGTGATCGCGAACTCCGCGGAGTGATAAAGCCGTCAGGTTGCACCGTCGGTGTTGGTTAAACTCTGGACCCATTTCGCGTATGAGATCGAACGCATCACTCGCAGCCGGGCTCATACCGGGGGTACCGCTCACTTTTGTAAACTTCCCCTTGCAACAGATGGTGCGCTAGGTAAGACCTTGCTGCGGTACTGCTTAACCTGTCGTCACCGTACCGAATCCGGCTTTTGGTCCAGTTCAGGTTGCCCGATGAGGAGGATCGTAATTCTATGAGTCGTGCATTCGAAGCGTTCCTAAAGGTGGACGCCGAACGTTCTCGAACCGAGGTCAGCGACTTGGCGGCGGCTGAGATGCTGCCGGTGGACGAGCGCCAAGCCCCTTATCAAGCTCCAAAGTTTCAGGGGGAAGGGGAGATGTTACAGCCTCTTTATGGAGAGAGCGAAGGGGAAGGCCCGAAGTTACAACCGCATACTTTAGAAATCGATGAAAAGCAACGTGACGAGTTAATGAAGCTTATTCAACAAGTGTTCGTTATGCCAGGAGCAGCGGCTCCGCGAACGATCGTGCTCGCTGGCACCGAACCGGGAAATGGATGTAGTTGGATATCGTGTCGAATCGCAGACATGCTCGCCTCTAATGTTCAGAGCCCGGTTTGCATCGTGGATGCAAATTTGCGCTCGCCTGGGCTTCATCAATTCTTCGGAGTAGAAAATCACAACGGACTTTCAGACGCACTGGAATCGACAGAGCCCATTCGCAATTTCCTGCGCCCACTTGGCAGACCAAACTTATGGCTCTTGAGCTGTGGTGCTAATGCAACGAATCGGCGTAGCCTGCTGAGTTCGGATCGTATGCGCTTCCTATTATCGGAACTTCGCCAGTTTTTCGGGTATGTTCTGGTCGATTCTCCCGCTCTAAGTCTCGGTAATGAGGGCGTTGTGTTGAGCCGGGCCGCCGACGGAGTTATCTTGGTTCTCAAAGCCAATTCCTCCCGGCGAGGCGCGGCACGGAAAACTATTGAGGACCTACAGAGTGCGGACGTGCGGGTACTCGGAGCAATCTTGAACCATCGCGCGTTTCCCATACCGAAGGTAATCTATGACATGCTTTAGCAAAGGATGGTCTAGCCAAGACTCATTCATCCGCGACTCGTTGCGGATTTCGAGTCGTACTGTTGCGAACAAGTCGAAGAAGAATGCAATCGATATTATGAAGATCGACTGGATCCGGGCGGTTTTGGTCGTACTTTCCGTGGCGGCCGCAACAGCTTTCTGTACTGCGCAAATTGCACAGCCCCAGGGGTCTGTCCCGTCTGGGACCGGCGCTGTTTCTTCATCATCGCCGTCTGCTGCATCAATACCAGACAGCGGTCCGCAGTTTCAGTCTCGCGATAATCGTTACGAAATCGAGCCTGGCGATTCCTTCGATATAACATTCGACTTAACTCCAGAGTTCAACCAGGCCGCGATACCCGTCCAACCCGACGGTTTCGTGACTCTGCATGGGATCGGCGAAATCAAGGTGCAGGGTCAGACTGTGCCTCAGCTTACTAACACGCTTCGTCAGGCTTACGGCAAGATCTTGTATGACCCCATAATCTGGGTGGTACTCCGAGATTTTCAAAAACCATACTTCATCGCTAATGGGCAGGTTGCCCGTCCGGGAAAGTATGACCTCCGAGCGAATACCACCTTGATCGAAGCCATCGCGATTGCAGGCGGGTTTACCGATGCTTCTAAACACTCCGAGGTGCAGTTGTATCGTCGGACGACCGATGGTTGGCAATTTGCTCAGGTAATCAACGTCAAGAAGATGGAGTCGAAAGGTGTACTAGCCGAGGATCCGTACTTGCATCCGGGCGATATGTTGCGAGTTCCCAAGAACCGGTTCTCTAAGATCAAACCCTTCATACCGAATCCAGGCGTCGGCATCAACGCTTACGGCGGGATACCATAATCCTTCTGCTGAACCAACTCCCTTTAGGTTAACTAAGGTGGGGGCGTTGGAAGGCCAGCCTATGCTGTTTCTCGCGACCGTCGATCCCTTAACTGACAATGATTTGTTCTGTCTTTATATTCCAACCACTCGATGAAGTTCAGGTTTTATTGCGAACTATTTATTTGTAAAGAAAGTAGGCGCCATGAGCCCGGTCCGGCGAATCACGAGCGACTCGTTGAAGTTCTTCGATCTGCTGCTGATGTTCATCTCCTTCCCGGTAGCGGTCTTACCAGGAATGGTGAAAGTCACACCAGCCAGCTTCACAGAGTTCTTAGCAATGCGCATCAAGCTTCAGAACTTGCTGATTTTCTTGGTGCTCCTCTGCGCCTGGAATATCATTTTCACCAGGTTTGGTTTGTATGATTCCAAACGGTTGGCAAGCCGTTTAGCCGAACTGACGGACGTCGTCAAAGCGACCTCGTTGGGAACTCTATTTATCGCGACCACGGGTCTTCTGATGAAATCCAGCATGATTAGCGTCGGCTTCATCGGCAGGTTCTGGCTGCTTACCACGTTCGTTGCAATTGGCAGCCGAGTGGCGCTCAGAACCTGGCTGAGATACATACGCGCAAAGGGGAAGAACTCACATAACATGATCATCGTGGGCACGAATCGGCGAGCTCTTGATTTTGCTAAAGCGATTCGGTCCAGACCGGAGCTGGGTTATAAAATCGTCGGTTTTGCTGACCAAGAATGGTCGGGATTGCCGGAACTTGGGGCAGACGCCTTTTCGTTAGTATGCGGACTGACGACATTGCCGACCTTTATTCGTCACAATGTCGTGGATGAAGTAGTTATCGCTCTACCAGTCCGCTCTTTTCACTCCGATGCTTGTGGGATTGCGGCGTTGTGCGAACAACAAGGCATCATCGTTCGCCTACTGTCAGATCTGTTTAATCTGAAGGGCGCGCTGCCGAAGACGGAAGAGATGGAGGGAGCTGGTTTGATTACGCATTACACAACAGCAATGACGGGGTGGCCGCGGGTGGCGAAACGAAGTTTTGACTTCATCGTTACCCTGGCGCTTCTTATTCTGCTGGCGCCTCTCTTGGTGGCTATTGGGATACTGATCAAATTGACGTCTCGCGGTCCGGTTCTATTTGTTCAAAAACGCATTGGTTTAAACAAGCGAACCTTCAACATTCATAAGTTCAGAACGATGGTTGTGAACGCGGAGGATAAGCTTAAAGAAATCGAGCATCTGAATGAGGTCTCCGGGCCCGTGTTTAAGATTAAGAAAGATCCACGTCTTACACCAGTCGGCAGCTTCCTGCGCAAGACGAGCATGGATGAATTGCCACAGCTTCTCGATGTCCTAAGAGGCGAAATGAGCCTTGTCGGCCCCCGACCGTTGCAATTACGAGATTATGACCTATTTACTCAAAGCTGTGAAGACTGGCAGCGCTGCCGGTTTAGCGTCCTCCCGGGCATCACGTGCCTGTGGCAGATCAACGGTAGGAGTTTACTTCCATTTGAAAAATGGATGGAACTCGATCTTCAATATGTCCGTAAGTGGTCTTTTTGGCTAGACCTTAAGATCCTGGCGAAGACCGTGCCGGTGGTCCTCAAGGGTTCGGGGGCCGCTTAGAAACAGGGAAAGTGGGATCCTTACTGTGCCGGGTTCGCCCTGGGCACCTTAAGTGAAACAGAATCTGAATGACTTCGCGCACATGAACATGAAGACGATATTTAGGGAGGTCTTCTGATGGAAGGACAAGAATTAGTCGGTTACCGGGCTCCCGGGGCACTTTCGTTTACCCTGCGAGACGTTGCGACGGTAGCTTTTCGCCGTCGGCGTATGGCGCTCTTATCTTTCTTTGGCGTTTTGCTGGGAACTATCCTTTTCGGCCTGTTCTGGCCGAAGTACAGATCGGAGACTGAGATTCTGGTGCGCCGTGACCGTGTGGATCCCGTCATAACGTCGCAACAGACCAACCCGGTAATTGTCAACGATTCGATTAGCGAAGAGGAAATGAACTCCGAAGTGGAACTTATCAAGAGCCAAGATGTCTTGCGGAAGATAGTAATAGATTGCGGCTTAGACCATCTTCGGCGCAGGTGGTGGTTTGGGAATTCGAACCCGGAGAAGCAAATCGCCGGAGCAATCGAGGGTTTGCGGACGAATTTAGTCGTGGAGGCTCTGACAAAGAGCAATGTTATCCGAGTGTCGTTTACATCGAGAGATCCCAAACTTGCAGCGCGAGTGCTCAACACCCTTGATAACCTTTACTTGGAGGAGCACAGAGCGCTTCACAGTCCGGCCGGGGAGTTCGCTTTTTTCGATCAGCAGGGGATGGAAGCCAAACAAGAACTAGACGCCGCAGAAGAACGTTTGAAAGGATTCCCGTCCAAAATTGGGATCGCGAATCCAACACTGGATAGAGACATCACGCTTCAGAAACTTGGTGACCTCGACGCCAACCTAGGCCAAACGAAGGAATCGATTGCAGAGACTCAAAAGCGAATCGACGCTTTGGAGCAATTGGCCCGAACCACTCCGCCACGATTAGCTACCCAGGAGCGCCGATCGGATGACGCTCTCGTACTTCAACAGCTGGAGACTACGTTGTTGAACCTAGAGTTGAAGCACAGTGACATGACTTCCAAGTACCAAGCTGATTACCGCCCGGTGCAGGAGCTTGAGAGGGAGATCGGAGAGACTCGCGCAGCCATTGCTGCGGAGAAGCCACTAAGCGACAACACTACCGACCAGAACCCAACCTATGTCTGGATAAAATCCGAGCTCGCCAAGGCTCATGCCGATCTTCAGGGTTACCGGGCGAAGGCTACCGAGACCGAAGTGATTAGTGGTCAAACCCAGGCGAATGTCCGCCGCCTTGACGAGGACAGTGTTGAGCAGCAGAAGTTGGTGCGAGCTGCCAAGGCAGCGGAGGAGAACTACCTCCTCTATCTCCACAAGCGTGAAGAGGCCCGCATCACCGACGCGTTAGACCAGAGCCACATCCTAAATGTGGTCGTTGCCGAGAAACCAACGGTTCCTGTATTTCCCGCACAATCCCGCTTGATGTTCGCCCTATTCGGCATGGTGTTGGCTCTAGCTGCGAGTGCAGGCACAATATTCGCTCTCGAGTCCCTGGATTCTACTCTTAGAACTCCCGCCGAAGTGCAAGTTTTGTTGAACATTCCTGTCTTGGCCACCTTTCCTGATCAAAACAGCAGTGCCAATCTCTTGCAGCGTCGGAATGACTCCTGACCTCATGTCTAAGGGCAACGTCGGCGGATACCGCCGGGTGGCCGGAGACGCCAAGCCGGGTTGCAGAAGCTTAGGAAGTTTAGTTCGATTGGATCGCTTGGGATGGAAACAAGTATAACGTCGCGTTGTGCTAGAAATGTGCGCCGGACCTCGGCGTTTTTAGGATTCGTTTTACTTGGGCTACCGCTCAGTTATTTGCTTTTCCCAGTTTTCGAACGGTTTGGATTCGTTGGCGCCGTACTCATTGTCATCGCGGTACCCTTAACGCTAATAATATTCGTTCTTGCTATTCCTCACTTGCTCCGGGCCGTGCCATCCGTCGCAGCGAAATTTACGTGGTGGCACTGGTTACTCCTTTTACTTTTTGTGAGCAATGTGACTTTCCGAGTTCGTAGTTATCAAGAAGCTCAGGCACAGCCCCTGGACGCTTGGGGTGCTCTGCGAATCATTCCGGAAGTAGTGGTCGGAATTGTGTTGGGATTACGGGTCACGTCCGGCAAGACTTCTCTGAAGCGACTATTTAGTGGATTGCCTGGAGCGCTGGTCTTGTTTTCAGTAATAGGAATAGTGTCATCCTGCTGGTCAGTCTATCCTGCCTGGACATTCTATAAATCAACCGAATACCTGCTGGATGTCACAGTGCTGGTCGCCATTGTCGATGCGATGCACACACCGGGAGACTACGTAAGCGTTCTAGATTGGACACTCACGATCTACGCGCTAGAAACTCTCACAGCGTGGGCCGGAACAGTGCTCTGGCCAGCAACCGCATGGGATTCTATGGGGCGGCTGCAATCCACGAGTCCATCGATAGCTGCCAATAGCATAGGAACGACCGGGGCTGCATTAGCTCTTGTAGCGATCAGCCGTTTGCTATCGATCGAGGGAAGAAAATCCGATCGGTCTTGGTATGCTGCCGTCTTGCTTTTTAGCATCGTCTCGATGATTGCCGCCCAGACTCGAAACGCAATTGGGGGATTTCTATTTGCACTCCCTTTCGTTCTTGTATTAGCTGGACGAAAGTGGATCGCGGTAGCATTAGCGACGACGGCTACTCCGTTGTTGTTGCTTACTTCCGCTGGCAATGTGGTTTGGACGTACTTGTCGCGTCAAGAGTCAAAAGAGCTACTTTTCACTGCTACTGGTAGAACTGATATGTGGGCCGTAGCTTGGGAGCAACTAAAGCAACACCCGTTGACGGGTCTTGGGGCTTTTGCGGGAGGAAAGTTTGGAGTTCTCGCAAAACTTAATCTCGGCAATATCACATATCTACACAGCGACTGGGTAGAGATTGCTGTGGGCACGAGCTTTTGGGGTATTATTGCATTCCTTGCTGCTGTCCTGGGAGCTTGGTGGTTCTTATTCAAGTACGTCCACGATCCTCGGTTTAGCCTATTCGAACGCCAATTAGCTATAGAAGCGGTTGGGATCCTTGCTTTGCTTAGCATACATTCCTTTTTCAATAACGATCTGAGTTACCATCCTCCTCTAATGTTTCTTGCCGTTGTTGGCTATGCCGAACTACTGCGGCGTAACGCAAAACAACAGCAGGATATCCGAATGCAGCAGCTGGCACGTGCGCAATATCAGAACCCTCGTTGGTTGGGTACGTGACCTTCTTTGTTATTTCAAACAGGGTTATTTCTCAACTGGGCTACGTGTGTCGGGTCCGTGCTGCCTTGAGGGCGACACTAGCGTTTAGAGAGTCGCAGATTCGAATTCTGCCGAACCTTTCACCTACTGAAGAGTTAACATCCCGCCATCGTGAGTGGCGGGGGAACGAGCTTCCGTTATGAGTGCAGTTAAGGTTGACCGGGACGCCTTTGAGATCGCTTCTAGTGGCGAGCATAACCACAGCAGCACGTCCTTGCCGGGTGAGCGGCGAGCTGAAGACGAACTGTTGTATTGGCGCCAGAAGCTGGCCGGCATTCCTGCCATTCTGGAACTGCCCACGGACCGCCCCCGGGCGCGGGTCCAGACGTTTAGTGCTGCCTGTAAGTCCACTGTTTTTTCGAAAAGCCTCAAGGACGCTCTAACGGCATTGGCCAAGCAAGAGAGAGTCCCTTTCTTCGTTGTGCCTTTGGCGGCATTTCAGACCTTGCTGATGCGATACGCACGCCAGGATGATGTAGTTGTCGGCCTGAAGGATGGTCCCGCTGCCGCTGTCCCCATTCGCACGGATTTCAGCGGCGATTTAACCTTCCGACAATTGCTGTCACGTACCAGCAATGAGGTGAACGCAGTGTGCGAACATCGAAATGTTGCCTGGGACGATGTAATTGCGATACTGCAACCCGATCGGGATGCCAGCCATCATCCTTTATTTCAAGTACTGTTTTCGGTCGAAGACTGTCAATTCTCTCCCGAACCCGATGGTGGACTGCTGAAAGTAGATCTGCAGCTTCAAATGCAGGATCGCCCTGACGGTCTTGCAGCGCAGTTTACTTACTCTAGCGACTTGTTTGATGCTGCCACGATTACTCGCATGGAATGCCACCTCGGCAAGCTGCTTGAGGGCATTGCCGAAAATCCGGACGAGGGTTTGTGGAGGCTTCCGCTCTTGACCGAGGCGGAGCGACACCAACTGATCGTCGAATGGAACAATACTGCAACGGACTACCCCAGGGAGCGGTGCGTTCATCAGCTTTTCGAGGCTCAAGCGGCTCGCAATCCGAATACGACGGCGGTAGTTTTTGGGAGTGAGAACCTAACCTATGGCCAACTCGAAGGACGCGCCAACCAGCTGGCAAATCATTTAATCCGGCTTGGGGTAACTCCTGACAGTCTCGTAGGTATTTGCCTGGAACGCTCTCTAGAAATGGTAGTGGGCCTCCTGGGAATTCTTAAGGCCGGCGCTGCATACGTTCCGCTCGACCCAGCCTACCCACGTGATCGCATTGGGTTCATGCTCGAAAATGCGGGAGTACCTTTACTCCTTACGCAAGCTCAGCTGCGGGAAAGCCTCCCCGGTACGCGCCTCCGAACCATTCTCATCGATTCGGACTGGCCAGAAATCGCGAAGCAGACTGAAGAGAGCCCCGGCTTGAAGCTTAGCCCCGAAAACCGCGCCTATGTGATTTATACGTCCGGCTCCACCGGCAAACCAAAAGGAGTCGAAATACCCCACAGAGCGGTAGTCAATTTCTTGACGGCGATGGCGAAGCGGCCCGGAATTGCGGCAAGCGATCGGCTCCTTGCGGTGACTACGCTCTCATTTGACATCGCGGGGCTTGAGATCTATTTACCACTGACGCAGGGAGCGTCTCTTGAAATTGTCAGTCGCGAAGTGGCATCGGATGGCAATCAACTGCTCCAGAATCTTGACCGCGCAGGTGCAACTGTAATGCAAGCTACACCAGCCACCTGGCGTATGCTGCTCGAGGCCGGATGGGAGGGGGACACAGGGCTCAAGATCCTGATCGGTGGGGAAGCCGTTTCGCAGAAGCTAGCAAGTCAACTGCTCCAAAGATCTGCATCTGTGTGGAATGTATACGGCCCAACTGAGACTACGATCTGGTCCACTCTATCGCAGCTTGAAGTGGGAAACAGCACAGTTTGCATTGGAAAGCCCATCGGCAACACCGAGATTTTCATCCTGGACAAGGAACTGCAACCAGTGCCGATCGGGGTTCCGGGGGAGTTACACATCGGTGGGCACGGCTTAGCACGCGGCTATCTTGAACGGCCCGAACTTACGGCGGAAAAATTCATAGCTAATCCCTTCAGCGACGATCCGCGCGCACGGTTGTACAAGACTGGGGATTTGGCCCGCTATCTGCCGAATGGGGATATCGAATTTATGGGGCGAATCGATCATCAAGTGAAGATTCGCGGTTTCCGCATCGAGTTGGGCGAGATTGAAACAGTATTGCGGCAACACCCGGCGATCAACGAAACCGTAGTGGTGGTCCGGGAAGATACTCCCGGCGACAAGCGCATTGTCGCTTACCTTGTTCCAACTGCCGACATGGAGCCGACTAGTACAGAATTGCGCTCATTCTTGAAAGACAAACTTCCAGACTACATGCTGCCGTCGCTCTTCGTAAGTTTGGAAAGCTTACCACTGACTCCGAATGGGAAAATCGACCGGCGTGCACTCCCGTTTCCCGATCCGGTGGGCCTTGCGCAAACGCGAACCTTGGCTGAGCCGACAGATGTGATCGAGTCGCGGCTCGTTCAGATATGGCAGAGTGTGTTGGGCGTGCGACCGATTGGGGTGAAAGACAACTACTTCGAACTTGGCGGCCACTCACTGTTGGCGGTAAAGCTGATGAAGCGCATTGAGGGGGCTTTCGGAAAGATCCTCCCAGTTGCCACGCTGCTTCAGGCCCCTACCATACAGCAGTTAGCTGCGATTCTTCGTCAGGATGGATGTTCAATGCCGTGGTCGTGCCTTGTGCCCATTCAGACTCGCGGCTCAAAACCCCCTTTCTTCTGTATTCATGGAATTAACGGGGGGGTGGTGCGGTTTCATGATCTCTCCCAACACCTCGGGACCAATCAACCTTTTTATGGGCTGCAGGCGCAGGGACTAGACCCAAGATATTCGTGCCACACACGAACCGAGGATATGGCTGCACTTTACCTCGAGGAAATTCGTAAAATTCAGCCACAAGGACCTTACCTCGTAGGAGGGTATTCGTTTGGCGGTGCGATAGCTTTCGAGATTGCTCAACAATTAGCAGCCCAAGGCCACGAAGACACACTAGTGGTGTTGTTTGACACGAATTTCCCTGAGCGCGAATCTCCATCAAAATCTCCGAAAGCTGCATTGCTAACGATGTTCCGGGCTTCAGCACGAGTGCGGCGGAACTATGTTTCGCGAATCATCACAGCGCCTAAGCGATCGCTTCAACGCTGGCTGCACGTGACAAGACTGCCGCGGATGGCGAAGAAGGTGCGAAAGGCGTGCCTCCAGGCGGAAAGCGAGTACAAGCCGCAGCCTTTTACCGGACGAGTGATTCTTTTCCGATCGAATCACGAGCCGCTAGGTCAGTTGAGAGATCCGCGCGCGAAATGGAGCGAATGCGTGACTGGTGGATTAGAGAGCTGCGAAATCGCTGGGAACCACGAAAATATTCTCCTCGAACCGCAGGTTCGACTTGTAGCCGAGCACTTGAAAAACTATCTGGAATCGCCGCAGTTTTCACTGACCAACACCCCATCATTCGAAAGGACGGGAAGGTGACTGGATCGCGCCTTGAGCAGCCACTGATCGAGCCGACGGCGAAAGTTGGGGCAAACTTCCAAGCCCGCTTCTCGTGGTTGAAGTTCTTGTCCGTGAGTCCCGAGCAGATACAGCAGAGGCTGATTCCCTGGGCGATGAAGGGCGGCCTGGCGCTGCTGGACCAGGGAATTTTCGCAGGATCGAATTTCGTAATGAGCATCCTGCTCGCGCGGTGGATGTCTCCCGAGGAATATGGCGCGTACGCGGTTGCCTTCGCAGTTTTTCTGTTTCTGGTCAATTTCCACCAGTCATTGCTGCTGGAACCCATGCTGGTGTTTGGCAGTTCGGTGTACCGCAACTCTCTGCGCGGTTACTTGAAGTCTCTGCTCCTGGCTCATGCCGTCATGAGCTTAGTGATGTCCGTGGGACTGTGCACGGCAGCTTTCGTTATGCTGAAGTTTGGGCAAGCCAGCGCCCTGCCCCGCGCTCTCGTCGGTATTGCATTCGCCGCGCCGACCGTCTTGCTGTTCTGGATGGCGAAACGAATTTTTTATCTGAAACTCTCCCCCGCACCCTCCGCTGCTGGTGCCGTTCTCTATTGCATCCTGATTATGGGTGGACTGGCTTTGGTCTACCAGCACAGCCACAGCCTTTCGCCTTTGGCCGCATTCCTGCTGATGGGATTCAGCGGCTTAGGAGCGAGTCTGCCGCTGCTCGTCTATGTGAGGAGCAAGCTGCCGAAGACCGCGGAAGCCCCGAGCCTGATGGACACCTGGCATCGGCATTGGCGCTATGGACGATGGGCGTTAGCGGCGAATGTCATGATGTGGGTTCCGATCAATGCCTTCTATCCGATTCTGAGCAAGTTTTCGGGTATGGCACAGGCGGGCGAACTAAGAGCCTTGATGAATTTTGCAGCGCCGATGCTCCAAGCATGCGCTGCTCTGCATACGCTGCTTCTTCCCTATTCCGCCCGCGTGCTGGAGCAAAGGCCGAGCGACGGCGTCCGCGTCATTCTCCGGCGAATGACGTTGCTGTGCGTTGTCTGCGCCATCCCCTACTGGATTGTGCTGCTCCTGTTCCGCGGGACTGTCTTTCGAGTGCTGTACTCGGGTCGCTATACAGAAGTCGCTTATTTGCTGCCAGTTGTCGCGCTCGCATCGGTGGCAGGCAGCGCGTTCTTTGGCCCTTCCATCGTGTTGCGGTCGCTGGAGGAGCCGCGGCTGATCTTTGCCGCCGTGACGGTTTCCAGCCTGACCTCAGTTCTCATCGGGATTCCGCTCACTCGAGCTTGGGGAGTAGGCGGGGCAGTATGGAGCATTGTCTTGTCAGAAACGCTGGCTTTCGTGGCCGCCGTCGTTTTGCTGCGTCGCAAAGCTGGCGGAGTCGATGAGCGCGGATCGAAATTCCGGTCGTGTGCGGCTGCTCACAGCGCGAGTACCGGCACGAGTTGAGGGTGCACAGCCTGATTCGGGATGGCGGGTGTGCGCTCGATCCCGGAATGGGATGAATTCGCGTATCTCGATCGGAACCTCGACGGGACACCCTACAAACTGCATACTCTCTATCTCGAAGCGCGGAAGGAAATGTCCTCGCAAAAGCGCATCGAGACGTCGAAGAAAAGGCCGGTGCCGTATGAATGAGCCGAGAGAGGCAGAAGAAGTCCTTAAAATCCGGGGAACGTGACCGGAGTGCACCACAACAACATAACTTTCCAGTGCAACTTGAGGGAAAAAGATGACAATCACGCAAACTTATCGACTCATTCATGCCAAGGCGGCGAGAAGCAAGATTCGCGTGCCATTGGTGTGGTGCCAGCATCTCGGGCTCAAGTCTCAAGACATTTTTCAGGCCTCTTTTCCACGTTCCGGCAGCACCTGGCTGCGCTTTATGCTTTTCCAAATACTGACCGGCGCAGATCCTGGCTTTCACAGCATTCAGCGAACGATACCTGAGATTGATGAACATCGGGGCGTTCCGCCGATTCTGCCGGGTGGCGGCCGGTTGATCAAAACCCATGAACAGTACCGCAAGGATTACACAAGAGGGGTGTTTCTGGTTCGCGATGTCCGGGACGTTCTGCTTTCCAACTTCGCCAGGGGTACACAGTTTGGTTTGACGCAACTTCTTTCCAAAGGCGATCTTGACAGCTTTCTTGAGATCTTCGTTAAGGGCAAAGCTGTGCAGCAGGGTTCCTGGCAGGACCACACACGGTCGTGGCTGGAGTCCCCGCTGGCCAAGAACGGTAATTTGATGGTTGTGCGATATGAGGACCTGCGCAAGAACCCCGAACAGATTCTCGGACAACTGCTGCAATTCCTGGGTCTGACGCCCGACTTCCGAATCATACGAAAGGCGATCGAGAACAATTCGTTACACCAGATGCGAGCCAAGGAAGACCGCGCCAGGCAAACACGAGAGCGATCGAACCTGCTGTCTCCTGAGGAGAAAGTTGGAGAAGACGGCCGCTTCGTACGCAACGGCAGCGTCGGGGGTTGGCGCGACAAACTGACCGACGCCCAGGTGAAGATCATCGATCAGTATGCCGGTGATATGCTCTCGGCCTTGGGATACCAGCCTGGACGGGCGGAGAATTGGTCATCGCAAGCGGAAGTTTCAGCCCGTACTGTCTGAATTGTCTTAGTCACGCCTCTGGTGCAGAAAATGCCCCGGCTGATCCGGACGGAGCTATCGAGGGGCAATTCGGAGCGCGCCACAAAACATGGAGCAGCCACGAATTGTAACCACGAGTTGGGACGACGGAGACCGACTTGACTTGCGACTGGCAGAGATCCTCCACTCCAGGGGGATGCGAGGCACTTTTTACATTCCAATTACTCCGTATCTGGGGCGCCCCCCTCTGCGACCGGCTGAGTTGAGGGAGTTGTCGTCGGGGGGGTTCGAGATCGGTGCGCACGGCTTGTCACACAAATTCCTATGGAAACTATCTCCGCCGGAATTAGCCGCGGAAATCGATCCCTGCAAGCCAGCTCTGGAAGACATCTTGGGGACGGAAGTGAAGATGTTCTGTTATCCCCGAGGCCGCTATGATGCGAACACCGTCCGGTTTCTGAAGCAGGCAGGGTATTGGGGAGCGCGGACTGTGCGCATGCTGGCGACGCGTTCTGACTTCGATCCCTTTGAGATGCCGACCACTGTGCAGGCTGCGCCGAACCCGAGATTCAGCTATGTGAAGAACGTGGCGCGGGCACAAAAGGTGGAAGGCCTGCGAACGTTCTTGGCGCAGATGACACGCTTGGGCGATTGGGTCGAACTCGGAAAAAAGTTGTTCGACTCGGTCTTACAGAACGGCGGCATTTGGCATCTGTGGGGGCATTCCTGGGAAATTGAGGAGCGGAATGGGTGGCACCATCTGGAAGAAATTCTGGACTACGTGAGCAAGCGGGAAGGCGTTACCTACGTTTCCAACCGGGAACTGATTCCGCTTTCCTCTAGGCAGATATCAAAGGAGCGACAGAATTACGGCTTATGAAAATAATCATTGCTCATAACCACTACAAGCAGCAGGGGGGCGAGGACGTAGTTTTCGAGCAGGAGCGCGACCTTTTGGAGCGCGAAGGCCACGAGGTTCTGGTCTACTGTCAAAGTAATAAGGACGTCGATTCCTATCCTGGCCTTAAACGTTTGGTGCTTCTGAAAAAGTCCATCTGGTCCGAGGACACTTATACAGACATTCGCGAGATGCTGCAGCGAGAAAAGCCGGACGTCGTCCACGTTCACAACATTTGGGTGTTGATTTCGCCATCGATTTACCAGGCCTGTAAAGATGCCGGCGTTCCGGTAGTACAAACATTTCACAACTACAGGCTGATGTGCCCGGCGGGAACTTTCTTTCGGGATGGCAAAACCTGTGAAGAATGCCTGAATCACGGCTTGTGGCGGAGCGTACTCCACGGCTGCTATCGTGATTCTCGGGTCATCACCGGCGCGAAGGCGCTCATGCTGACCATCCATCGACAGAAAGGCACATGGGCTGGTATCGATTACTACATCACCCTTAGTGAGTTTTCTCGAAAGCAATTCTTGAGAGGTGGATTTCCAGCGGAGAAGCTGTTCGTCAAACCCAATTTCGTGCACCCCGATCCCGGGACGTGTCCGGAGAAAGGGAACTACGGCGTGTTCATTGGGCGGCTCTCTCCGGAAAAGCGCGTGAGCACGATTCTGAACTCCTGGGCACAACTTCGCGATCGCATCGACCTCCAGATTATTGGGGGTGGTCCTGAGGCCGTTCACTTGGAACAGCAGGCTGCGCGCATGGGCCTTACTCAGGTTCACTTCCACGGACACTTACCGAGGGAAAAGGCAATCTCGTTCCTGCGGCGCGCGCGGTTTCTGATTTTTTCCAGCGAGTGGTACGAAAACTTCCCGGTAACCATCGCCGAAGCTTTCGCCTGTGGCATTCCTGTCATCTGTTCGAAACTAGGGGCGATGCAGGAAATCGTCCGGGACGGTCACACCGGTTTGTACTTCACTCCCGGAGATTCTGGCGATCTGGCAGCCAAAGTCGAATGGGCTTGGAATAATCTCGGTCGCATGGAAGAAATGGGGAGGGAAGCCCGTAAGGAATACGAAGACAAGTACACCGCGGAGAAGAATTATCCGATGCTGATGGAAATCTACAGGCAGGCGATTGCGGGCCGCGGATCGCAAACCCAGAGCGCCGGTTTCGAAACTAGTGTGCAGGATGTGCAAACTGTTGAAGGCTAGTTTGGGTGCTTGTCTTGGCCAGCGAATCCGAGCCTCCCGCTGTAGCGCATCAGCCAGTCTGCTCCCAAGAAGTCCTCATGAATGATGCACAAGCAATCGCGGCCTCATCCCCGCAAGGAGGCAAAGTGGCCGAGAGCGAAAGCCGCGCCGTGCGCTGGTATTTGTCACGCCTTGCTTCTATGCAACCGGCGGAAATAGGTTGGCGGGTGCGCTCGGCAGCGATACTGCCTCTGGATTGGGTGCGGTGCAAGAGCCAGGCGGCGCCGCTGCCGCGCTGGACCCCGCTGGACCTCGGTTCCTATCCGGTAAAGATGCATAGTAGCGCTGCTCCGATGGAAAGCATCCATGTGTTCGATCTTGAGTTTCCGCTGGGATTCGAGTTCGATTGGCATCGTGATTACCGCTACGGGAGGCAGGTGGAGCGCCGTTTCGCGGGAGCGATGAACATCCGGGACACGGCCGTGGTGAGCGATATCAAGTACATTTGGGAGCCCAACCGCCACCAGCATTTGTCGGCTCTGGCCTTCGCTTCCAACGCTGAATCGCAGGGGGGTTACATCCTGCGTTCGCTCGATTCGTGGCTGCGAACCAACCCGTACCTGTACGGCATCAATTGGACCAGCAGCCTGGAACTGGCGGAGCGACTGGTGTCATGGGCCCTGTTGTATCCGCGCATTGCTGACCATATCGGGCGGGATGAGGAATTTCGCCAGCTCTGGCTTGGCTCAATTTACTTGCACTTGGCGCGGATTTCCCGCAATCTGAGCCTCTACTCCTCGGCCAATAACCACCTCATTGGCGAACTTGTGGGTCTGTTTGTAGGGGCGTCCTGCTTCGATTTCTGGCCCGAGTGCGAAGGCTGGCGCAATCGTGCCCAGAAATTGCTGGAGCGCGAAATTCGCCTTCAGGTGGGAGACGATGGCGTCAATCGCGAGCAAGCGCTTTCGTATCACCTGTTCGTGATGGAGTTGTTGCTGCTGGCATTCATAGTCGGTCGCAACGCGAAGCGGCCTTTTAGCCGGGGATATGCGGACCGGTTACGAGGGATGGCTGCATTTCTTGACACGCTTGCCACCTCAAGCGGGGATTTGCCGTGGTACGGAGATTCCGACGATGCGCGTGGGTTTGTATTGTCGGAGGGCGAGAGCGGCCTGGAAGTTGCCATGCAGTTGGCGGGACTACTTTTTGGCGAGCCGCAATGGCTCCGTTTCCGCAAGACGCCAACGGCCGCGACACTAGCTCTCGTCCCGGACCTGATTGCAAATCTGGATGGCGCCACCGCGCAAACCTCGGCCAAGCCTCGCGAGCTGTTTCCTGACGCCGGGCTGGCGTGCCTGCGCAGTAACGATGAAAGCGTACGTCTCCTGATGGATTTTGGTCCGCTCGGGTTTACGAGTATAGCGGCGCATGGCCATGCGGACGCGTTGTCGCTTTGGCTCGCCATCGGCGACGACTACTTCCTGGTCGACGCGGGGACCTATGCCTACCATTCGCATCCGGAGTGGCGGAGTTATTTTCGCAGCACGGCGGCACACAACACTGCCCGCGTGGACGGACAGAATCAGTCGGAAATGGCAGGTCGGTTTCTGTGGCGGGAAAAGGCGAAATCGCGTCTGCTGCGGTTCGAGAGGGATTGCGGACAGGTGACGATCGAGGCTGAACACGACGGCTACGCGCGCTTGAAAGACCCCGTTACCCATAGACGCGCGGTTCAATTCGACTGCGCCAGCGGGAATTTCAAGATCGAGGACGATTTTCGATGCACCGGCCGGCACCAGATTGAGGTGTTCTTTCATATGCACGAAGATACTCAGGTTCTCTCGGTCAGCGACGGAGAGGCTCGGGTGAACTGGCGCGGGCGCCGCATCGTGTTTTCCTCGCCTGATTGCAGCGCCAGGTGGGAGGTTCTCCGCGGATGCGAGAATCCCAAGCTCGGTTGGCGCTCGCAGCGGTTTAATCATAAAGAGCCGATCGCCACGCTCCGCATTGTTGCAGAGATCAATGGCTCGAGCACAGTCCGCACTCATGTGAGGATCAACTTATGAAAATCAGCATCGTCGGTCTAGGTTACGTAGGCGCGGTTTCGGCTGCCTGTCTGGCGGACGCGGGGCACCATGTTTGGGGCGTAGACATCAATGCCGAGAAAGTGCGGATCATCAACGAAGGCGGTTCGCCGATCGTTGAAAGCGGTCTCACCGAAAAAATGGCTCAAGCCCGCAATGCTCGCCGCCTGCACGCCACAGTAGATATTGAAGAAGCGCTGCGTGAAACTGAAATGTGTTTCGTGGCAGTTGCCACTCCGAGCCGCCCCAACGGGCAGATCGACCCGACTCATCTCCTCCGCGCCTGCAACCAGATTGCGATGGCTCTGGCAAAACTCGGCAATAAGCAGATCGTTGTGATCCGCAGCAGCGTGCTACCCTCCATCTTTGACGACTGCCTGAAGATATTCGACGCGATCGCTCCTGGGTTGGTGGAATTGTGCGCGAATCCGGAATTCCTGCGCGAAGGCACGGCGATTCGCGATTTCGAGGAGCCTGCCTTCACGGTTCTCGGGACGGATCGCGCTGCTGCTGAAACTGCGCTGCGTTGCCTCTATGCCAATCAATCCGCTCCCATCTTTGTGCTGAAGCCGAGAGAAGCGCTTATGGTGAAATATGCCAGCAATGCCTTCCACGCCTTAAAGGTTGTGTTCGCCAACGAAATCGGAGCCGTCTGCCAGCAGGCGGATGTGGATGCCGAAGCCGTAATGAATGTTTTCTGTGCCGACACCAAGCTCAACATCTCGCGCCGTTATCTAATGCCCGGCTACGCCTTTGGTGGATCGTGCCTGCCCAAGGACGTCCGCGCGATCCTTTACGAAGGTAAGACTCTGGACCTGCATTTACCGCTCATGACAGCCATATTGTCGAGCAACCAGGAAGTGATCGAACGGGCGTTTCAAGAAGTGCGGGCAATAGGCAAACGGCGCATCGGCATGATCGGCCTCAGCTTCAAATCGAACACCGATGACCTGCGGGAGAGCCCGTTCGTTGAACTGGCGGAGCGCTTGCTGGGAAAGGGTTACGAACTGACCATTTATGACCCGAACGTCATCGAAGCGCGATTAACCGGCGCCAACAAGGCGTACATAAATGGCGTCATCCCACATCTCTCGCGTCTGTTAGTGCCTTCGCTCGATGAACTCGGTGACGTCGAGCTGTTGATCGTCGGCCACCATTTCGAAGGAGTGGCTGAGTTCCTCGCGACCACGCCCGCCTCCGTCATCGAACTGACCACCCGCCAACGTACGACGTCGGCGAGCACATTGGAACGCGAACTGGCGCTTGAAGTATGAGAACCAACCGCAACATCCTGATTATTATTCAGAACCTGACCGTGCCGATCGACCGTCGGGTATGGCAGGAAGCAACCAGCCTTCGCCGTCACGGTTTCGGTGTGGCCATCGTTTGCCCCAAGATGGGGGCATACACCAAAGCGTACGAGCGGCTGGAAGACGTGGATATCTATCGCTACCCGCTCATCTACGAAGCCGACAAAAGTATGGTCGGATTTTTCGTTGAGTTCGTGTATTGCTGGCTGGCCACATTGTGGCTGGCGCTGAAGGCGTATGCACACCGGCCGTTTCACGCTATCCACGCCTGCAACCCGCCCGACACATTTTTCGCACTCGCCTTATTGTTTCGGCCGCTGGGAGTGAAGTTTGTTTTTGATCATCACGATCTGTGTCCGGAGCTGACTTTGGCGAAGGGGCACGCGCGCACGAGCTTGGCCTACCGTGCGATGCTCATGCTGGAGCGGATGACGCTAAGATCGGCGGACGCAGTGATTGCCGTCAACGAGTCTCATCGTGCAATCGAGATGGCCCGCGGTGGCGTTCCAGACGCAAGAATTACTGTCGTGCGGAGCGGTCCCCGACGGGGATGGGCTGATGTGAGCTCGCACCACCCCGAACTCAAGCGTTGCTTCCAGCACATGGTTGTGTACCTGGGCACGATGGGCGAGCAGGATGGGGTCGACCACCTGCTGCGTGCGATCCAGACCTACCGAACCATTGCGCCGGACGACACGTTATTCGTGTTTGTAGGCGGCGGACCCGACCAGCCACACATGAAGGCGTTGGCCAGCCAGTTGGGCCTGGACGCGGTGGTGCATTTCACGGGGCGCATTCCCGACGAGGAGCTCTGCACCTATCTCTCCACGGCTGACATAGGTGTTGATCCCGACCCGATCACCGAGTTCAACAATCTGTGCACGATGAATAAGATTATCGAGTTCATGGCCTTCGGGCTGCCAGTCGTGGCGTTTGATCTCATGGAGCACCGGCGCTCCGCCGCAGCGGCGGCCGCTTACATCTCCGGAAATGACGACGCGGCCATGGGACGCGCGATCCGGGAGCTGATCCTTGACAAAGGGAAGAGAGAGATCATGTCGCAATTCGCTCGTCAGCGGTTCCGCGAGGTGCTGGCATGGGAAAACGCGGAACAACGCTTGATTGCAGCCTACGAGCAGTTGTTCCATCGGGGATTAACAACCTTCGTTAGCTCAGGTGCTCAAGAATACCCCAGCACGGATCAATCGGGCGCGTGATCATCGAGCCTGGTGTCATCCAAATATGTCATCGATGAGTCAATTGCGGGTCGAGCTGCACTGCCATACCGTCTATTCCCACGATGGCCACATCGAGTTCGATGGTCTGGTGCGAGCGGCCAGACGGAAGCTGGACGTCGTCTGCATCACGGATCACGACACTATCGAAGGGGCAATTGAATTCCAGAGAAGAAGCAGGGCACGCAACGCTGAGTTCCAAATTATTATCGGGGAAGAGCGCACCCTGGCCGACCACAGTCACGTAATCGGTCTATTTCTCCAGGAACCGATTGTTTCTGACACCTTCGAAGAAGTGGTCCAAGAAATCCGCGAGCAAGGAGGTTTCTGCACCCTGCCGCATCCGTTTCGGCACCGTGACGGCGCCCTGCGCGCGCGTACGCGCCCCATGGAGGGTGTCTCCGGATTCGAGATCTTCAACCCCAAATGTACACTCGAAGAAAACCAGAACGCGCGCATCTTGTGTGGGGCTGGCCCAGTGGCGGTCGGAGGCAGTGATGCTCACTATGAAAGCGATCTGGGGGAATGCGTGAATTTCATTCCGCAGACCGGCGATGTCCGCCAAACGCTGGTTCATTTCTTTCAAGGCCAGGGGGCATATCGAGTACTCGGCGTACCGCAGAAACAGGGCCACGGAGGTCGCAGGTACGCGCCCCTTTATTATCGAGTGAAGCCCTACGTATCCGTGCCACGTCGCCTCGTCCCCGCGGCGGGAAAACTCTATCGTGCGTACCGAAACACAATTTCTCGTTGGAGAAGACCGGTACTGGAGACTAAATATGTCACTGAGTAAGGGCCTGGTGAAGAATGTGGCGCGATTGCACGGATATTGGATCTATCAGAATTTTCTGCGCAAATCGCAATTCTGGCCCGAAGACCGCCGTCAAGCTTATGTCATGGAGAAACTGCGACGAACCCTGGTTCGCGCCTACGAGGGAACGGCGTTTTATCGCGAACAGTTCCAGAAAATCGGTTTCAATCCCCGCACGGACTTTCGTTCGCTCGAGGACATGAATCGCTTGCCGCTCCTGACCAAGAACGATGTACGCAGGAACATTAACGAAATGATCGACCACCGCTTTGAGAAGAGCAGCGTGTTGACTCACACGAGCGGTTCGACCGGCGAGCCCTTGCCCATGCGGCTCAACGAATACTTCATGGCCCTCGATAACGCCTGCCTGTTCCGGCATTGGTCGTGGACGGGTTACAGCTTCGGCGGACGCATGGCGGCGCTACGAACCTATGTTCCGACTAAGCCGAGCCAGCCGCTCTGGCGCTATGAAAAATTGAAGAACACCATGTTCTTTTCGGCCTATCACCTCACTCCGGCGAATTGCAAGGAATACGTGGAGCGGCTTCTCGAGTTTCGCCCGCAGTACATCAAGGCCTACCCTTCTTCCGCTGCCGTTTTTGCGGAGTTTGCTTATCCCTATCGCGACAAGTTTGATTTCGTGCGTGGAATCTTTACGGCTTCCGAAACTCTGCTCCCAAGCGAAAGAGACAAGATTGAACGCACGTTTGGCAAGAAGTTGTACAACTGGTATGGCATGACAGAACCGGCGGTGATCATCACGGAATGCGAGCAGCACGAGGGCATGCACATCAACTGGGAATATGGCTACCCCGAGTTCATGGCTTCCGACGATTTGGGGGACAACGAATTTCGCCTGGTCACCACCGGCTTCCATAATCCGGTGATGCCTTTCATACGTTATGAAACGGGTGACGTTGTTCGCCTCTACGAGACACCTAGGACATGTCCCTGTGGCCGCAATATGCCGTTGGTGCACTCGATTGTTGGGCGCAAAGATGAGTGCATCATTATGGACGACGGCCGGCGCTTGCCCTCCATCAACTTCTACTCGCTGTTTCGCGAGTTCCCTGAGGTCCTGAAGTTCCAGATCATCCAATATGGCCGCACCGAACTTCTCTGCAAGATCGCGATGCGTCCTGAAGCTCAGCATTCCCCATTTCTCACTCTGAAGCTGGAAGAGGGAATGCGGCAGCGCGTCGGCTCGAAAGTAAAACTCGATATTGAGTACACCGACAAGTTTGTAACCAACTCGGACGGCAAAACCTTGCCGATCGTGCGCAAGCTGGGAACCCGATCAATCGAGGAGATTGACGAATACAAGATCTCTTCGCAACGGGCTTGGGAGATCGAGTCGCACGGTGAAGAAGTCTTCAAGCTGGACTGGAATGAAGCCGATACGATTCCTTCGCCGGCTGTAATGAGCGCTGTTCAGGATCTGTTGCAGAATCCGCACTCCATTCACTGGTATCCGGAAGCGACCTCCCGAGAGTTGATCGGCGCCATCGCAAGGTACTCCAACTTGCCCGCGGAAAACGTCCTGATCACGCACGGATCGGATCTCGCTCACGAGTTGGTGGCCACTTGTTTCGTTCGCCCCGGGGACAAAGTTCTGATGGTTACGCCGAGCTACGACAATTTCCGCGCCGCGGTCGAACAGCGCGGCGCGGAGACCGTTAAGTTCAAATATTTCGGTACCTCTCCATTCCCGGTGGCGGAATTTACCGAGGCACTGCGGCACCATACGCCGCGGCTGGCCTACCTTGTCAATCCCAACAACCCGATCGGCTACACGCTCAGCCTGGACACGCTCAAACACCTGCTGGACGCATGTTCGCAGCTGTCGACCATACTCATTGTGGACGAAGCTTATTTTGAGTTCTGCGGCATCACGGCGGCGGAGTTGGTGACTCGATCTCCGCATATGGTCGTCACGCGCTCGTTTTCGAAGGCATTTGGATTGGCCGGTCTTCGGCTCGGGTACTTGCTCGCTTCCCGTCAAATCATGGGAGTCCTCAATCGCGCGAATAACCCGAAGAGCGTGACCAGCTTCGCCAAGATCGGCGCGCTGGCGGCCCTTCGCGATCTTGCGCACATCCGAAGCTATGTTGAAGAAGTGACGCGCTGCAGAGTCGAGTACGAGAAGCTTTTCAAACGATACGGGATCAAGTTCTATCCCTCGGACAGCAACTTCATCTTGTTCCAGTGCGAAGATCCCAAGCGCCTGGTGCAAAGCCTCGAGCAGCGGAACATTTTCGTGCGAGACCGCACTTCCCAGTTCGATGGCGTCGGACATGTCCGCATATCAGTGGGCGGAGAAGTGAGCACGAAGGCTGCGATTGTGGCCTTGGAAGAATACTTCAGTGGCGGGTCGGCGAGCCGCCGTGGGGACGTGCGTAAAGAAGAGGCCGTTGTGCCGGTGACACCCAAGCAATAGCGTGATGAATTGCCAGTCGAGGCCGAGAGAAAAGCCGATTGGTGCTGCAAAGATTTTGTATTCCAAGGGGATTCCCAATGAGAACTCGTACCTGGAGGTCCGTTTTTATAGCGTTTATGGTGCTGCTAAGCGTCGCTGCGGCCGTTCTGTACGGCTCGATGAAAGTGTCGGCGGCAGGTTTGACCAATGCCTGCACGAGTACGATTAGCGCGAATTTCAACGGAACCGCGATTCCCGCTGGCAGCTCCATTTGGTTCACCTCCGTTCTGACGCCTGCTGGTCAGCCCATGATCCCGAGTTCAATCTACGTGTACAGCTTTACGATATCGTTTACGGCGAACGGCACAACGTACTACTGCTACAATCACCCGCCGGTCAACAGAATCAACTTCAGTAGTTCGGCCAAAACAGCGCAGTTGATTTACTATCAAAGTTCCAACAGCTGGATAAGCACTGTGCCTAGGGGGCTAAGTGGCAATGTCCTTCTTGCTCCATGCATTTTGGAGGTGCCGGATGGCAGGGTGGGCTGCTGCAATGCCGCTTTCGGCTTGCCAGGCTCCATTCCAGTCACGTGGACGATGACAATTGTGTCTGAAACTGAACAGCCGATCGTGTGGCAATGGGGAGCCGCAGTCTACTCCCAGTTCCCTCCCGCCCAGATCGCGGGTTGCGGGTCCAATTGCATTGGGGGTGGGGAGACCGGCACGAGGTTCGACGAAGTGGGAGCGAAAGCAACGGACGACTTGCCGAGCCAGGATTGCGTGAACGCCACCGGTGATCCCTTCGAACCCGGAACTGGAACTGCGAGCTGTTCCGCCCCCTACGCGGAGCTTGCCGGCACTCCGGAAGGTGTGAACAGCGACAACAAACCGTGGAAACAGTTTTTAATCGGAGGGGGCACTGGTAACGGCGGTTCCAATTGGACGGGTACGTTGAGCGCAAAAGGCTCTTGCACCCCAATTCCCACAAGCTAGCCCCGCATCTCCAGTGGCCGGCGGGGCTGGCGATGCGGTGCATGCGTAGGTCGTTTCGATTCCGCGCGATGTGATTGTAAACCCCCGGATCAAGTTGGTTTTGATGAGACTGCATTCACGACGGTTTGCGCCATCGTGGTAGGGGAGTCAGCTCCACGAAATCATCTGATACCTCCTCCCGCAGGCTCATTAGTGCTGTAAAGATTTCTATTCCAAGGAGATTCTCAATGAGAAGTCGTGCCTCGAGGTCTATTTTTATCGCGTTTACGGTAGTGTTAAGCGTCGCTACGGCCGCTCTGTACGGCTCAAAAGTGCTGGCGACAGAAGGTTGGACCAACGCGTGCACGAGCACGATCAGCGCGAATTTCAACGGAACCGCGATTCCCGCTGGCAGCTCGATTTGGTTCACCTCCGTTTTGACGCCTGCTGGTCAGCTCACTAACCCTGGTTCGGGCGCGCAGGGGGCAGTCTACGTGGAGAGCTTTTCGGTATCGTTTACCGCGAACGGCACAACGTACAACTGCTACAATCACTCGCCCGTCAACATAATCAACTTCAGCAATTCGGCCACAACCGCGCAGGAGACTTACTATCAAGAGTCCAACAGCTGGATCGGCACTGTGCCTACAGGGCTAAGTGGCAACGTCCTTCTTGCTCCCTGCATTTTGGAGGTGCCGGTTGGGCTGCCAGGCGGCATTCAGCCGGTGACGTGGACGATGACGTTTAAGTCTGACCGTGAACAGCCGATCGTGTGGCAATGGGGAGCGGCCGTCTACTCCCAGTTTCCTGCAGCCCAGTTCGCGGGCTGCGGGCCCAATTGCTTTGGGGGCGGGGAGACTGGCACAAGGTTCGACGAAGTGGGAGTGAAAGCGACCGACGACGTGCCGAGCCAGGATTGCGTGAACGCCACGGGTGACCCCTTCCAACCGGGAACTGGCACTACGAGCTGTTCATCTCCATATGCGGAGCTTGCCGGCACCCCGGAAGGCGTCAACAGCGGAAACCAACCGTGGAAGCAGTTTTTGGTCGCGGGGGGTACTGGTAACGGCGGCTCCAATTGGACGGGTACGTTGAGCGCTGTAGGTTCCTGCACCCCGATTCCCACGAACTAGCCTCGAGCCTCCTAGAATTGCTCGTTACCCTTGCGTTCGGATGGCTCCGGGCGGGAGTCCGAGGTGCCATCGAGCGGCGCAGGGGCTTGCTGCCGCGCAAGGCGCGCGCTGTTTGTCATGGAACCACTGCGTGAGTATTTTGCCCCGATTGGTCAAAACGATTCAGGTTCCAAAGGTATTTCCAGTGGGGACAACTTGCAATTGACAGCGACGCGAGGTGCGGTGTAGTTAGTTTCGACAATACGCATTTGAAAGGACGCACGATTGCTTCAAGTGATTCAGTACCAGAAAACAGGTGAGATTAGCGTGGACGACCTGCCTGTGCCGAAATTGCGGCCTGGCTTTCTCCTCGTCCGCAACGTATTCTCGCTGGTCAGCGCAGGGACGGAGCGGACCTCGGTCGAGACCGCTCAGGCGTCGATGGTGCAGAAGGCTCGCATGCGGCCGGATCTGGTCCGTCAAGTGATGGACAACTTCCGCCGCGAAGGCCTGGTGGCAACGTACAACAAAGTTCGCGACCGCCTGGATAACTACAAAGATCTTGGCTACAGCTGCGCCGGAGTTGTGATTGAGTCCGGCGTGGACGACATAAAAGTCGGAGATCGCGTCGCGTGCGGCGGCGTCGGCTATGCGGCCCATGCCGAAATCGTTTCGGTTCCGCGCAACCTGGTCGCTAAGATTCCTGATGAAGTGTGCTTCGAGGAAGCTGCCTTCACCACGGTTGCGGCCATCGCCATGCAAGGGGTGCGGCAGGCCGACGTACGCGTCGGTGAACAAGTAGCTGTTATCGGTTTGGGGCTAGTTGGCCTTCTGACCGTGCAGTTGTTGAAGGCGAGCGGTTGCCGCGTGATCGGAATGGACGTGGCTTCCCGGAACTTCGATCTCGCCATGACCCTGGGATGCGATCGCTGTGCTCTCAGCAATGATGACGCCGCTGCTGAAGCGCAGAGTTTCACCCGTGGGTACGGCGCCGATGCCGTTGTGATCACCGCGGGGACCAGTTCGAATCAGCCGGTGGAATTGGCCATTCAGTGTACCCGTAAGCGCGGCACGGTGGTTGCACTCGGAACGGTCGGGATGAACATCCCGCGTTCTCCTTTTTACGAAAGGGAAATCAACTTCCGCATGTCCTGCTCCTACGGTCCCGGCCGCTACGATGCGGACTATGAGGAGCGCGGTCAGGACTATCCCCTGGGCTATGTGCGCTGGACAGAAAATCGCAACATGGAAGCCGTCCTCGACATGATGGCGCAGCGAAAGCTCAACGTGGCTGCTCTCATCACGCACCGCATTCCCGTCGAGGAAAGTCTGCGCGCTTATGACCTAATCACCGGGAAGGCAGACGAGAGCTATCTGGGCATCGTGATCCAGTACTCCGAACCCGGCACGCCAATCACACTCTCCCGGCGCGTGGAGTTGCGTGCCTTCGACCAGAACGTGTCTGGACGGCCGGCGGGTCTCGGTTTCATTGGAGCGGGGAGCTTCACGCAGTCCACGTTGTTGCCGTCACTCCTGAAACTGGCTCCGCGGCTGCGCGGACTCGCGACCGGTAAGCCGGTCAACGCTAAGAATATTGCGAAAAAATATGGCTTCGAGTTTTGCGCTACCGATACGAAGGAAATCATCCACGACAAGGATGTGAACCTTCTATTCGTCACCTCGCGCCATGACTCGCATGCACGCTACGTGGCCGAGGCCTTGCGCGCTGGCAAGAGCGTGTTCGTCGAAAAACCCCCGGCGCTAACCCATGAAGAGCTAGAAGATATTCTGGCCGCATATGACCAAGCCCAACTGGCAGGAACAACGCCGCTATTGATGGTCGGTTATAACCGGCGCTTTTCCGAGCCAATCCGCGCCATTCAGAAGATGTTTGCCGGACGGACTGAACCCCTGGCAATGCATTATCGCATCAATGCGGGCTTCATCCCATCTACGCACTGGATGCAGCATCCCGAGCAGGGTAATCGCTTCATCGGGGAGGGCGGGCACTTCATCGATGTGATGCAGTTTCTCTGCGGCGCGCTTCCAGTCAGTGTTCACGCAGTCGCGCCAACTGATTCCGCCCGCCGTTACAACGGGGACAATATTCTGGTGTCGATCACGTTCGCGGATGGTTCTGCAGGCACGATTCACTACCTGGCCAATGGCGCCAATGCAGTGGAAAAAGAATACCTGGAAGTGTTCGGTGACTCGAAAACCGTACGTATGTGGAACTTCAAGAAGCTCGAATGCGCGGTTGGTCGGAATAAATCAACGAAATCGTTCTCCGGCGATAAAGGACACGCCGCTGAGATGAAAGCTTTGCTCGATGGGTTCCAATCGGGCTCCGGGTCGCCGATAAAGTTTGAGTCGCTGGTAGCAACCTCCTGCGCAACGTTCGCCGCGTTGGAATCTTTGCGATCTGGCACCGTTGTGCGGCTTTAACTGCCCCGGACAGCAAGCCGATAATCCGAGTTGAGCACTGTGACTACGGCTTGCCGTGGTTACGGTTTAGAGCCTTTAGAGATTCCGGTCTCTAGAGGCTCTCGCTATTTGTGGCGTTTCGTTGGTGGCTGTTGCGTTGTCTATGCTCCGTTCAACGACACGTGTTTTTCTCCTCTGCGTTTCTAAGTCCTGAATTTTTTTCGAGTGTTTTCAGCGCCGACTCGAGCGCAGGCCTGCTTGCCCTGACGTCGAAAGTGTCAAGATGATGTACGAATTCAAAGACTCGGATCTCGTGTTTGTCGGACGATCTCCCAGATGACGCGCAACGGGGAATATCTGGAGATATCAATGTCCGACTCGTTCAACGGAATCTCCGTATCAGCCCGAAGATTTTCAGATTTAAAATTCAGCCAGGCACGCAACCGTATTGCAGAAGAATGTGGGCGCTGATATAGTGTCGTCAGCGCGGAACTGGCTGTTTTCTTGATTACAGGAACACGATTCATCAGAGGTTCTCCGTTGGTCTGTGGCGCCGGTAAGATTGCCATTGGTTTTCTTTGCGAGGAAAGCAATTGCCGCAGCAATTTCGCAGTTTTCGTCATCTCGCTCTCGTAATCCCCTTTTTGGCCGTTGTTTTCTTTGCGTCCGCCTATGCACAGATGGCGCATGATTCTCCCATCACCTCCAAGTCAGGCGGACAAGAAACGCTTCGCTCGTACGCAGATGCTCTGCATTTCTGGCTCGGGGCGACCTTTCAGGGCCGTTATTGGTTTGACGCCAAGTACAAAAACATCTTGGCCACGCATTTCAACTCCGGAGTATCAATTGTCATGTTCCCGCTGACGGAACCACAGCCGGGGAAGTTCGACTTGGGTGGCATGGACCGCGACATGAGTTTCGCTGAGGCTCATGGCATGAAATTATTTGGCGCTGCCCTTGTCTACCGTCCTGGCGGCGGGCCGGATTGGTTGAAAGACCAGTGTAGAACGTGGTCGAAAACCAAGATGGACCAAGTCCTAAGAGATCACATCCACACTGTCGTGCAACACGGTGGGGACACATTCTATGGCTGGGAGGTCGTTAACGAGCCCACTAATCCAAGCTATAACGGATGCTGGTCGCAGGTTCTCGGACGGGACGAGTACATTGCGAGAGCATTTCGCTATGCGCGCGAAGCAGCTCCAAATGCAGAACTGTTGCTAAATGACACTTTCGGGCGCGATGGCATAGACAAGGCCAAGGCCCGTGAGTTTTTTGACCTTGTCCGGAGACTGAAACATTCAGGGGTTCCTATCGATGCTGTCGGCATAGAAATGCACCTCGAGTTGGATCCGCTGCGCCCGAGCTACATCGACGAGTTCAAGTGGTTCCTCGCGCAGGCCAAAGAGGTTGGTGTGCAAGTGCAAGTAACGGAGATGGATGTAACTCTGTCCAATGGAGACAGCTTGCCGGATTCTCTGCAAAAGCAACAGGAAATTTTCTATAACGTCCTCCACACATGCCTTAAGGACTCGAATTGCACGGGCTTCACAACTTGGGGTACCGGCGATAACATGAGGTATATGCGTAGTCTTGAGGTTCCTCCTGATGAATTCAAAGCGGAAAAGCCATTGTTGTTCGACGACAATCTCAATCCTAAACCGGCCTTCGCTGGGGTTCTTGAGGCATTAAAAGAGGGACGCTGATCAGCGCTTGTAGTGTTCGCCACTTCTTTGGGGTTTTGGGTCAGAGCTCGGCCTACCGGCCAAGAGCACAGTCTCGGAACTTGTCGGTCATCTGTCTTGCTATTCGATCTGCCGGTCAGGAATGACTGTGCGAAAAGGGTCTTTCTTTAGGTGTTATTGCCCTTCGAGCAAGATCGGGTTAGCTCCGATAGTAACGGTTGCCGCGCTGCTATGCACGATACCCGTCACATCCACCCAATCCTTGTTGAACTGGACTGGCACACTGTAGTTTGTCGATCCGCAGATGATCGGATTCGTCATTTGTGAGCAGTTCTGGCCGTATTGCGCATCCCAAATCAGTTCGGCGACGTTGCCATTGGCTTCCATGAAGTCGCAGGTATAAACAGTGCCGTTGTTCGAGCAGAAGGGAGTGTTGATGGGGGTCGCACCAACTAACACATTGTAAGTCAGATTCCAGGACGTAGCCGCCGGCTCGTTGAGTTTTCTGGTTGAGGGGAAGAATAGCTGCCCGTCGTTCGTATCATAGGAATACCACATATTCAGCGTGAGTCCGGCTGACCAATAGAGGGCAAAGAAGCGCGGGACGAAGCCTGCTTGGGCGTAGGGGTCAGACCAAAGGTTGCCCGGGCTGTGACGAATATTCCAACTGCCTTCGCCGTTGATCATAGGTTTACTTCGGTCAGCCGCCTGTAGCATGGCACGCGCGTTCGGAATGTATGTGTTTACGACGGTTTCCGGTGTGATCTTTCCTGCGGGCAGATGGAAGTTGATGATGTCGACCGCTTGGCTGCCTGCGTTCCCGGTAGTGCAATAGGAACCCGGGGCAGGAGCGGCTGAGCCCGTACCGTTGCAGTACAGGAAATTCTGTGTGACATTTATTGGACCCTGCGTATTTGCCGCACCGTCCGGGGATACGATCAGCGCATTAGCGTCGATCGGCGTCGCCGAGCAGGGTGTAGAGCTGCCCGCCGACGGGAAATTGTGGATCGTACCTTTTCCGGTGATCACACAACGCATATCCTCGGTTAATCGCACCATTTGTGCGTAGGTTCCCGCGTAGGACACGCCGGTTGGGGCATTTGCTCCATTACCTGTGACGTAATTGGGCAGTATTATTGATCCCCGGAACCACTCGTTCCACGGCTCCCAATATTTGATATGAGCGTGACTCTTAAGATAGGTTGGGCTGTTGACGTGCGCAGCGATAGCGGTGATCCAATTTTTCCATATCTCGTCCGTTCCACTGCCATCTGCATTCAGATCAGCCGGAACCAAGCATTGTCCTGGCGCATCACCGGGATCTGACGAACCAACTTGATAATAATTGCAATCCCCGCCATTTAGTCCGGTTGGGTCGCTCGCCAAGTCCACGCCCCATTCTGGCGTTCGCGACATCGTGTAGAAGACATCGTTGACACCGTCCGCGAACAGATTCGCCATTTGTGGGTCGAAATTGGTGGTCCAATCGAAGCATGGATCATTGGGGTTTCCGCTGGCGGCTTTACAAATCTCCAGGTTGGGCCATTGGGCACCGCCGGCGTCCCAACCACGGAACTCTCCATACCGGACCTGCAGCGGATAACTGTCTTCACTAATGACTAGACCCCAGAAGCTTGCAGGAATGGACGGCGCCAGATTCTTCGAGGCAGTGAAGTCCACTCCCGTCACATTCGTGGTACCGATACCGGGGGTCTCGGTCTGGCTGGCCGGACTGAAGCTGTCCCCGCTCTTGCTCGGAGTCAGCGTGTAGCGGCCGCTGGCAAGGCCGCTGAAGGTGTAGTTGCCAAGGCTATCGGTCGTGGTGCTCGCGCTGGCCGCGCCTCCGAGGACTATCGCGACCCCGGCGCCGTCCGCGGTTGGGCTGATCGTTCCGGAAATGCTGTAGGTCGTTCCTGAGGCAGTAAAGTTCACGCCGGTGATATCAGAGGTGCTGATGGTCTTGCTCTGACTGGAGGGACTGAAGCTGAACTGGCTCTTGGTCGGGGTGACCGTGTAATTGCCGCTGACCAGACCGCTGAAGCTGTAGTTTCCGAGGTTGTCCGCGGTGGTTGTGGCGCCGAGCGCACCACTCAGGGTCACGGTCGCGGCACTGCCGCCCGCGGCCGGGCTGATCGTGCCGGAAATGCTGTAGGTCGTTCCTGAGGCAGTAAAGTTCACGCCTGTAATATCAGAGGTGCTGATGGTCTTGCTCTGGCTGGAGGGACTGAAGCTGAACTGGCTCTTGCTCGGAGTGACCGTGTAATTGCCGCTG
>Ga0307476_10000313_pt1 | contig 41525 bp, 34 predicted proteins | sample atmos_gasesECM2C_2_FD_203314 | JGI IMG/M metagenome (GOLD analysis project Ga0307476, IMG submission 203314) | Hardwood forest soil microbial communities from Morgan-Monroe State Forest, Indiana, United States - atmos_gasesECM2C_05 | ecosystem: Environmental > Terrestrial > Soil > Temperate... | reverse complement strand
TCAACGCTTCGACGCCGCCCTCGCGAGCGGCTCCGCATGACTCAGGGCCGATGTGGGTCGCTACTTCACATTCGTACGACTCTTTCATTCATTACACCTCGCCGGTTTAACCGGCGCACAAGGAGAACCCGGTTATGAAAACCGCTTCCGTAATCGCCCGATATCTGGGGGGCGCGATCTTCCTTGTTATGGGGCTGAACGGCTTCCTCAACTTCATTCACTTTCCCCCGCCGGCGGGCATTGCTGGACAGTTCATAGGTGCCCTCTATGTCTCGCATTACCTGTGGGTGATCTTCGCGTTTCAGGTCATCGCCGGTGTACTTCTGCTGATCAACCGTTACGTACCGTTGGCGGTGGCAGTGCTGGCGCCCGTGATTGTCAACGTTCTTTGTTTCCACGCCTTCATGGCCCCGAGCGGGTTTCCGCTGGCCCTCTTCGTGGCTGTGCTGTGGGCGGTGATCTTCGTCGATGTGCGACCGGCCTTTTCCGGGTTGTTCCAGTCGCGCTTGCAACCGCGGGTTTGACCACAGGAGAAAGGAACCAAAAACATGGCACAGAAAAAGCTCACTGTCGTCGTCACGGGATCCACGGGTTAACAAGGCGGCGCCGTCGCGCGGGGCCTCCTTGAGCGAGGCCACAAGGTCCGCGCCGTCACGCGCGACCCGAACTCAAACCAGGCGAAGTTGCTCGCGAACGCCGGGGGCGACGCTCGTTGCGGCGTCGCTCGAAGACACTGCGGCGATAATGAAAGCGCTCGAAGGAGCGACCTCATTTCTTCGCAATGACGATGCCGTCCGGAACCACGGACATCGAGACACGGCAAGGTATTGCCGCCGCAGACGCGGTCAAGGCAGCAGGCGTGCATCTTGTCTTTACTTCCGGCGGCTCCGGTCCGGCCGCTGCCGGGGTCGCCCGCGTGCGCCGCGCCGCGGGGGAATCGCATCCACGAGCACCAGGGCTTCTTGCGAGTCGTTTCGGTTCGCGCCGGTCAGACGAACCGCAAGCGGTACACCCCGCCCCCTCGCAGATCAGGTGACGCTTACTGCCGCGCTTGGCTCTATCCGTGGGATTCGCACGGGGGTGCCCAGACCGGGCTGCACAGCGCGGATGGAACAACTGTCCACGATCGCCCGCGACCAATCAATCTGGTCACAGCGAGCGAGCCAATCCAGCAGCCCAATGTGGATCAGATCCCACACGCTCGCCCGTTGCCAATCGCGCAGGCGCCTCCAGCATGTCATCCCAGATCCGCACCCGAGCTCCTGGGGAAGTATCTGCCAGGGGATGCCACTACGAAGAACGAAGACAATGCCAGTGAGGCACCCGCGATCAGAGACACGCGGCCGCCCACCTTGTGGTCGTCGGGTGGAGTCGGCAAGAATGGCTCGACAAGATTCCATAACGGATCTGGAAGCAGCGCGGCGGCCATAACCCGTTCACGCTACCTCGGCCAAGAGATCAGGTTTCAGAAGTTTTGTTACACGCTCACCCAACGGTCTCGGAATATAGCATTCTGGGGCGTGTATGCTAGAGTCCGAACCTCTTGGATGGGGCAGCCTAGGAGATCTAATCCGCCTGTGGTTTCCACACACTTTACGTTTCATCTTTTCCCGTTTGCCCGCTCCGCCGCACTACGAATAATCTGTTTGGCCCTAATGCTTCCGGCCGGTCTGGCGCAAAGCTCCACTGCAGGGAACGCACAGGTTCAAAAAGGCGGCATGAGCACTGGAGCAGCGCATGCCCCGGTCAAGGACGCCTTGTCTCGTCCGATTACAGCAGGTGGTTTTGTTGATGGCGCGCCCGTCATCTTCTCCGATATCACCCACGCTGCTGGTCTCGACAAGTTTCACCACAAGGATGGTACTCCGCAGAAGAACACGATTCTTGAGACACCTGGGTCGGGCGTGGCGCTTCTCGACTATGACAACGATGGATGGCTGGACATTTATCTGGTGAACGGCTCAACTTTCCCGGCGCTGAATGGGAAGGAAGCGCCACCGCGGGCGATGCTGTTTCACAACAATCACGACGGAACGTTCACCGATGTGACCGACAAGGCCGGAGTGGCCAATGAGCGCTGGGGTTTCGGAGCGGTCGTTGGCGACTACGATAACGATGGATGGCCTGACATTTACGTCTCCAATTTCGGCAAGAACCGCCTCTACCGCAATAATCATGACGGAACATTTACCGACGTCGCGGAGAAAGCCGGCGTTACGGTGGGCGGTTGGTCTACGGGTGCGACTTGGGGCGACTACGATCACGATGGCTTTCTTGACCTGTTTGTTCCTGGTTATGTCAGGTTCGATCCGGACAGTCCGCCGATCGCCGGCAAAGGTGGCCTGCCGCCTGAATTCTGCCAATTTCGAGGGATCAACGTCATGTGTGGTCCTCGCGGACTGCCGGGGGAGAGCGATCATCTGTTTCACAACAACCACGATGGCACCTTCACGGATGTAAGTGTGAAGGCGGGCGTCTCCGACCCTAGGGGATACTATGGCCTTTCCTCGGTGTTCGTTGATGTCGATGATGACGGCTGGGTTGACCTGCTGGTTGCGAATGATTCCGTCCCGAAATACCTCTACCGCAATAAGCATGACGGCACGTTCGAGGACATCAGTTACCTCTCGGGATTCGCTTTGAATGACGAGGGTCGAGAACAGGCCGCTATGGGGATTGCGGTCGGCGATTACAACCGCGACGGACGAGTCGACTTCTGCATCACGAATTTCTCCGACGACTACAACACGCTGTACCGCAACGACGGAGACGCCAGCTTTACCGATGTAAGCTTCGCTGCCGGCATCGCGAACGTGACAATTCCATTTCTCGGCTGGGGTACGGGTTTTCTGGACTATGACAATGATGGATTCCTCGACATTTTTTTCGCCAATGGGCATGTCTATCCCGGCGTCGACCAACAGGATTGGGGCACCACGTGGGCGCAGCGGCCCTTGTTATTTCGCAATCTGAATGGACTGAAGTTCGAGGAGGTTGCCCCGGCTATCGGCAGTGGGCTAGCGGTGCTGGTATCGGCGCGGGGTGCTGCGTTCGGCGATCTGTTCAACGATGGCCGCATCGATGTGGTGCTCAACGTGATGGACGCGACGCCCATACTGTTGCGGAACGTGGTCAAGAACTCGAATCACTGGTTGACGCTGAGGTTGATCGGCGGCCCGAAAGGGCCGCGGGATGCGACGGGAGCGAAAGTATTTGTCACGGCGGGAAAGGTGCGGCAGCGGGGAGATGTTTACAGCGGAGGCAGCTACGCCTCCAGTTCCGATCCACGCCTTCATTTCGGGTTGGGCGCAGCCACCGCGATCGACAAAGTGGAAATTCTATGGCCGGACGGAGCGAAAGAAGAGATCAAGGTAACTGCGATCGACCGCATTCTAACCGTCGTGGAAAGCAAAGGAATTGTGGATCCGTGAAGAGGCAACCAGAATGTCGGCGTCTGTCCCTGGCGCTGTTGCTCTGCCTCGCGCTCTCTGTTTCAGGTCCGCTGGCTGCGGCACAGAAGGGTTCGGCGCAGTCGACCGCATCCAGTTCTGGTGAAGCGTTTGTGGATGCGACTCAGCGCTTAGGCGTCAGCTTTCAATACCACGCGTCGCACACCTCCAGAAAATATCTTCTGGAGACTATGGGGCCGGGCGTCGCGCTATTCGACTACGATAATGATGGGCGCCTGGACATTTTTCTCGTGAACGGAGCGCCTATCGGCGATCCCACTCCAAAAGGTGCAGTCCCGCAGAAGACCGATTCCCAGTATTGGAACCGACTTTACCATCAGAAACCGGACGGGAGCTTCGAGGACGTTACCGAGAAGGCAGGCCTGCACGGAACAGGATACGGCTTTGGAGTGGCTGTCGGCGACTACGACAACGACGGATTCGAGGACCTTTATGTAACCGCTTATGGCGGAAACAAGCTCTACCGTAACAACGGCAATGGCACATTTACAGACGTGACGCAGAAGGCGGGTGTAGCGGGAAGCGGTTGGTCTACCGGCGCGGCGTGGGTCGATCTGGACGGCGACGGATTTCTGGATCTGGTTGTCCTACGCTATCTGGATTGGGATTTCGAAGATGTTTTTTGCGGAGAGCACAAAGAAGGATATCGAGCCTATTGTCATCCAGACTTCTTCAAACCGATATCCCCCCTCGTCTACCACAACAATAAGGATGGAACCTTCACTGAGGTCGCCCAGAAGATAGGCCTCGGAAAGCCGGGCAAGGGGCTGGGTATTGCTCTTGCCGATTATGATCGCGATGGTCACATCGATCTGTTTGTCGCCAACGATTCCATGGTTGAGTTTCTCTACCACAACAAGGGCGATGGCACTTTCGAAGATGTAGGGCTCGCTTCAGAGGTGGCCGTTGACATGGACGGGCGCACCTATGCCGGCATGGGCGCCGATTTCGCCGACTACAATAACGACGGATGGCCAGACATTGTGGTAACCGATCTTGCGAATCAACGTTATGCTCTGTACGAGAACAATGGGGATGGCTCGTTCACCTACGCCACCCCTAGCGCCGGAATTGGCCAGATGACGCTGCCTCACTCCGGCTGGGGAGTTCGTTTCCTCGACTACGATAACGACGGGTGGAAAGATCTCCTCATCGCTCAGGGCCACGACCTCGACACCATCGAACTGAACTATCCAAACCTGCACTACCGAGAGCCCATGCTGCTGGCACGCAACACCGGGCACGGGTTCATCGATGTTTCTCAGCAGTCCGGCGCCATCTTCCACCAACCGTGGGTTGCCCGCGGAATGGCGATCGGTGACCTGGACAACGATGGCCGGCTCGATGCCGTTGTGACTACGAACGACGGGCCGGTTCACATTCTTCACAACGAAACGGCGTCAACGAACCACTGGATTCTTCTAAAATTAGTGGGACACAAAAGTAACCGCGACGCGATTGGCGCCGAGGTCACGCTGGTAACGGCAACAGGACCGCAGTACGCCACAGTTTCGACGGCCAGCAGCTATCTCTCTGCCAGTGACAAGCGTGTGCATTTCGGGCTAGGGCAGAACGCCACAGCGTCAAAAATCGAGATTCGCTGGCCCAGCGGGATCCGGCAGACGCTCAAAGATGTTCCCGGCGACCAGATTCTTCAGCTCGATGAACCCGCGACGTCCCCGGCTGCGTCGAAACCGTGACGCTGAACCTATGAAGGCGTGCCACACTAACCCGAGCTTTTGGTTGTTCTGGGTGTTGGTCTGGATCATGTATGGTCTCCCCTGTTCCGCACAATCCAACAGCGCCTTTGATCGCGGGTTAACTGAATTCCGGGCGGGAAACTATTCGTCCGCCGCTTCGCTGTTCGCTGAGGCTGAGACTGCTTCTCCCAGTACCACGGATGCACTTCTATATCGCGCCAAATCGCTCGTGCACCTTCAGGATTTTGCCGGAGCGGAGCGTGCCCTTCGCAGCTACATCCCAGCCCATCACGATTCTGGCGACGCACTGTACATGTTGGGTTTCGTTCTGAACCGGCAGAACCGCCCGGCGGAGTCTCTAGCGACGTACACACAAGCTGCCGCCATTACGCGGCCCGCAGCTGATGACTTGAAGATCGTGGGCCTCGACTACGTTCTTCTGGATGACTATAACGACGCGATCAAATGGCTGGAAAAGGCAGTGACAATCGACAGCACGAACAAAGATGCCTGGTACTATCTCGGCCGCGCCTACTATGCGAGATCGCGACTCACCGAAGCCAGAAAGGCGTTTCAGACGGTTCTCGATCTGGACCCTCGCGATGTCAAAGCTGAGAACAATCTCGGCCTCATTTTCGAGTCAAGCAGCGATCCCGGCGCTGCAATCGATGCGTATCGCAAAGCAATCGCATGGCAACAGGCGAGCCCCCACCCCAGCGAGCAACCTTATGTAAATCTCGGGAACCTCTTGATGGAGCAGGGAGAGACGAAGGAAGCGCTGACACCTCTAGAAAAGGCAGTGGCACTAGCGCCCGATAACGCTTTCTGCCGGCTCAAGCTGGGCACCGCCTACCTGCGGACGGGCAACTTGGACGCCGCGCGACGCGAGCTAGAAAGGGCAACTTCCCTTGACCCCGAAAATGCCGCGGCGCACTACCAACTGGGCAGGCTGTATAAACAGGCGCATGAACCGGATCGGGCAAAAGCCGAATTTGATCGCACTGCCGAGTTGCAGGCCCGTGCAGCCGGTTCCGGGTCCGCTCCCTCAGATCACTGAATGACACCGCATCCACTACTGCGGATTCTGGGTCGCCGGGGTTTCACCAGTCGAGGTCGGATGGTCCACCCGGTAGCGATCCAGTGCCTGTTGCGACCTCTTCGCGGCTTCATCTTTAAGTTGCTGGTATCGGGCTATGGCGCTTCGCGCCTCATCCATGCGGTGCAGGCGGCGATACGCGGTGCCGAGCTGATACCAGGTCTGTTCGATAATTTCCGGATCTGCGTCGGTCTTAACTGCACGTTCAAAATGGCTCGCCGCCGCAGCGTCGTTGCCCAACAGCATTTCAGCTCGGCCCAGGTTGTAGTCCAAATGCACGAGATCCGGCTTTTCGCGTTGCGCTGCTTCAATCAGCTCCTTGCCCTTTGCGCCTTCGCCTTTCTCGACCTCGATTGCGCCGAGTTTGTAGATGGCAAGCACATTGTGGGGGTCGATCTCCAGTTCTTCGCGAAACGCCGCCTCGGCCTCCGCGATCTTGTTCACTGCGCGATATTCCGACCCGAGTTCCTCGTGCAGACCTGGCTGCTTAGGGGCGAGTTTGATCGCGGCGTCGTATTCGGCAATCGCATCCGTATGCCGTTCGGCCTCCGAACTTGCCTGGGCCATCACGCGGTGTACTAACCAGGCATTTGGGTCCACTTTGAACATCTGGGCATAGCTATTCTTGGACACCAGCAGATGCGCCCGTCCACGATGGTAAAGAATGTCCGGATCATCGGGCTTCAGCTTCGCGGCTTTGTCGAGAGCCTCTGCCGCATCCTCGGGACGATTCTGCGCCAGACATACTACGCCAAGCCACATCCAGGCAGACGCATCTTTGGGGTAACTGACGGCTTCTTTGGCCAGCGCGTTGTGAGCGCTGTCCAGGTGGTTGAGCCGGAACTCCGAAATTCCCAGAAAGAGGTTTGCGCCGTGGAGGTGAGGTTTGATCGCGAGCGCTTTCTGCAAGCTCCGAATCGCGTCGTCGTGATTGCCCTGCTCTTCCCGCACCAGACCGAGATTGAAGTGGGCTTCGGCGAATCCTGGCTGTCGTTTGACTACCTCCGCAAATCCTGCCTCTGCCTCGTCCAGTTTCCCCTCGCGCATAGCGTCGGTGGCCTGGCTGAATTTCGCAGCGACGTCCGGACCTTGTGCCCAGACAAGACCAGGTATGCGAACGAGCGTCAGAAACAGCAAACACGCACTACCGAGGTACGAAACCCGCGGGTCTCTGTTCCGTCTTTTAGCAAGGATCGAATGACAAGCGATGATGCGCACCACAGAATTCTATACGTAGAAGCCTGAATCCTCCTGCCTGGTAAGACAGGAGGACCGTGGGTTACGGGAAGCGCCTATTGATATGATCCCGAAGGTTTAGAAGTCGTAACGCAGAGTAGCCTGTATTTGTCTTGCTCCGTTGATGACCGTGGGAAGGCCTGCAAAGTTGCCAAACCCGGGAACCCCGAAGTGGCGATCTCCAAGATTCCCGTCCACTTGGCCGAAGATGTGCCGGTTGAACGCATTCGGGATGTCCAGTTTGAACAGAATCGCCTGCGACTCCCGAATGGTGGTTCGCTTGATGATGGAAAAGTCCTCATTCAGATAGCCTGGACTTCGCCAGGAGGAAAGAATTTGCGGAAGGTTTCCGTAAACGTATCCTCCGCCGGCAGCCAGGGAAGCTGCACTGGGATCAAGGAACCCGGCACAATTCACAACTGGGTTGCTGGTAGGGTTGGTTCCTCCGGTCGTATTTTGAACGAAGGTTCCGGGGCTTGGGCCGCCGGTACAACTGCTAACCCAAGTGTTGTCTAAAGCCGGGGACCAGTGGGCTGGATGCGAAACTAATAGCGGCTGTCCAGGCAGTAGACTATACCTGTAGTTGGCACCGGGGTATTGCCCACCGCTTCCTCCCGGAAGTCCTGTAGCAAATTCGTTAATAAGCACAGGTGAGCCGCTCTGGTAGCGTTGCACTCCGCCTACCTCCCATCCGCCCAGAACTCTGCTGGCCACTCCGTGGGACAGGTATCTCTTCCCTGGTCCGACGGGAAGCTCATATAGGTAGCTCAGCACTAGTGTGTGCGTGATATCCTGATAGCTTACTGCTTTCTCTGCCCTGAGATTCGAAGGATTCTGCGAGCCAAAGACGTTCGAGGTTAGGTTCGAGAAAAATGGATAGCTGCCATCTGCATCCGTGATGGTCTTCGAATACGTGTAGGCCGCTAGCAAGTTCAGTCCGTTGCGGAAGCGGCGCTCCAGCTTGGCTTGCAATGCGTTATAGGTGGACTGGCCGAGGTCCTCAAGACAGCAGTTCGTATTGATATCACCAAACTGCGGGAAGGGCCGCAGTAGATTCCCAATGGTATCCAGACCGGAGTTAGCACCGGTATTCCAACCTGGGACAAACCACGAGGGTACGGTAACCCCCAGGCTGGCCAAGATGGGAGCCGCTTTGGGGTCAGTGACCAACAACCCGAGGTTGCTTCCCAAGAAGTTGTATTTTGGATTGACTGTGTTGACCTGAGCTAGACCTGAATTCAGACGGGTGGCATGTTGTCCAACATATCCAATACTAAGAATAAGATCCTGCAGGATCTGGTGCTGGATCTCAAGATCCCAGTTCTGCACCATACCAGGGCGCCCGTAGGAGGGCAGCACTGTATTGATCCCATTCTGACTGAAATTCAGCAGCGTAGGGTCTCTGTTAAAGCTGGCAGGCGTGTACGCCGGAAAACCAGCGTCGAGCGATTGTACGGGCGTAAAGTTGTCGCCGCTGGTGAAGTTAGGATTGACGGTGGTACCGCTTTCGAGAAACGATCCAAAGTCGGAGTAACTCAGAGGTGCATAGTAGATGCTGTATGCGCCCCGGACCACAGTACTGTTATGCGCAAAACCCGGTGACCAGGCGAAACCGACGCGCGGACCGACGTCTTTGAAGTATGTCTTCGAGCCGGTCGCACCGCTTCCATAAACCAGCGCTCCGGGGAAGCTCGGCGTAGCCGGATTCGCGGCAGTCAAAGAGAGAACCGACTGCACTCCCGCTGCCTCGTGTCGCGGAGTGTCAACATCCCAGCGCACGCCAAGATTCAGGGTCAGGTTCGGGCGAAACTTGAAATCGTCCTGGACGTAGAGCGCGTAATAGCGCTGATTCCAGCGTGGGAAATGAGAGTTGATGGTCAGATTCTCATTTTGCGGCAGGCCCAGCATAAAACTGGCAACAGGATCGCCAGTGAGGGGCGTACTGTCATTAGGTTGCCAGGCGGTTTCATAGTTTTGGAAGGTGTAGTTCGGCGAAGTGTTTCCGCCAGCGAGGACAGAGAATTGGAAAAACCTCAATTCACCTCCGAAACGCAGCGAATGCCGTCCCTTCGTCCAGGAAATACTGTCTGCAAATACCAGGCTATTCGGATAATGAAGATCGTCGTTACCAGCGCTAAGGCCTAGATAGGGAACGGACTGCGGGCTGCCATTGAATTGGAACGTCGGAAACACTTTCCCGAAGGCATTTCCAATTCCAAGTTTTGCGGGCCAGTCCGTTCCGTTCACACTCACACCGATACTTGAAGTACTAAGGCGATTCAACCCCACGACAAAGTGGTTGAGCACAGACGCGCTTGCAAGATAATCCCAGCCATATCGCAAGTAATGAGCAAAGTAGTGATTCTTGTAGGTCCCATCCGCGGGACCGGGGATGGTATCAGCGCTATTGAGCTGCTTTTGTTCACGACTGCTGTAGGAAAAGAAGATCTTGTTCTTGTCAGACACACTCTCATCAATCCTGAAGGTCATAGTGGTTTCAACCTTCGGATCGGATGAGTTGAATACGAAATTGTTCACCAGCCCGCCTTGGATACCAGCGGTGTTCGGTAAAGGAACGAATTGCAGTACGTTCTGCGCCACGGCGCTGAGATTTGTGATCTTGTTGCCGGGGAAGGGTGAGCGGCAAGTCTGTGTGCCGACAATCCTGGTTGTCTTGGGATCGAAAATCTGGCCCTTCAGTATATTCTGCCCTGGTGTACACGGGTTGGGTATGCCGGTATCAGCTCCGAGCAACGCCGAGAAGTCACCACCGCGCTCCGCCTGGGTGGGCACGCTCGAAAGTTGGGTTGTAGTCGGCTTGTTGCGATATTGCTCCCACGAAAAGAAGAAGAAGGTCTTGTCATGACCGTTGTAGACATGGGGAATGCGGATGGGCCCGCCCAGCGTGCCGCCAAAGTCATTTTGCCGGTCTCTTAGTTTATGTACTGCCGGGATCCCGCCTGCAACATTTAGATCATTTTGATAGTTGAAGCCCCATGAATTGGCGTCCAGGGCCTCATTGCGGAAGATGTCAAAGGCTGTGCCATGATAAGAATTTGTTCCGGACTTGGTGGTGAAACTTTCAATACCACCCGATGTCCGCCCAAACTGTGCTGTTGGAGAAGAAGTTGTTACCTTGAATTCATTTAAGGCTTCAACTGATGGCGCTGTCTGGTCAAATGCAGAAACTGTGTCTTGCCGCTGAACACTGGCTCCATCAAGAAGGATCTCAGCGCCAAGGTTTTGCCCTCCCGCCAACTTCGACAGGAAAATTCCATTGTTCCCCGCTGCTGAAACCGTTCCCGGCCCGGTAGTTCCCGGCGTGAGAAACACAAAGGTCTCCGGCGAGCGAAGAAAACTCTGGCTGCTTGATGCCAAAGACAATGGCAATTCTTCAATCTGCTTGGTACCGACAACGGTTCCCTGGTCGGAACTCTCGGTCTGTATTGTTGGGGCGTCGGCGAGCACAGTGACCTCTTCTTTGGCGTTGCCGACTTCTAGCTTTACGTTAAGGGCGGTTACGGTATTGATCTGGACCTCGACGCCCTTCTGCAGGGAGGCTTTAAATCCTTGTGCCTCGACGGTCACGTCGTAACGGCCAATGGCGATGTCTGAGACGCGGAACACGCCCTCTGGCGTCGACACAGTTTTGTAAATGACTCCCGTATCCGCCCCCTTAACCGTCACCGAAGCTCCACCCACGACCGCGCCGCTACTATCGAGCACGGAACCTGCGATCGCACCTCGGTCCGATTGCGCGACGGCGCTGCTGATCACAACCAGACACACGGCCGCAACGCCTAGTCCTGCCAGCCCAATACGATTCATATTCGATGCCCCCAGGATTCTGAAAAGAATGGCGCTAGCACTTGCACGCGCTGGCCAACGATCACCGTCGTCGCCGGTTAAGGTAACCCTAAACGTACTAATAGAAAACAAGTAGGCAGGAGGGGTCAATTATACTTTCGTACAGGTGTCGCGAAACCGGCGTGGGAGCGGCTAGAAAAGGCTGGTTTTTGGGTCCCTCTCTATCATTCCAGCGAGATGATTCCTCGTTGGAGAGCAACTGTCGCGGCCTGGGTGCGATCCTTGACGCTGAGTTTTTCCAGAACGTGACTCACGTGCAACTTAACCGTGACTTCCGCGATATTCAAGGCACTCGCAATCTCTTTGTTCCCTAGTCCCTGGGCGACCAGGCGCAGAACTTCGATCTCGCGGCCGCTCAAAGAACGATGCGACCGGCGCTCTGCCAATTGCGAGGCCACGATTGGATCCACGTATTGGCCCCCGCGATGGACCTCACGGACGGCGCGCAAGAGTTCTTCACGGATGATGCTCTTCACGATGTATCCTCTGGCGCCGGCGTGCAGGGCGCGATAGATTTCCTCCTCGCCGGAATGGGTGGAGAGCATGAGGATCGATGCGTCTGGGAATTCACGAATCATGGCCGCGGTGCAGTCGGTCCCGCTCATTCCCGGTAACCGAAGATCCATCAACACCAGGCTGGGACGATGCCTGCGGTAAGCCTGCAACGCGTCGTCGCCGTTGCCAGCCTCGGCCACCACTTCCATGTCGGGCTCAACGTTCAACGACGCCGACAGACCCATCCGCACCATGAAGTGATCATCAACCACCAGAATACGAATTGGTTTTGAGCTCATCATCAATTGCTACGGTCGCATTCACGCAAACCTCGATGGCAATGCGAGTCCCGCGTCCAGGTTCGCTGTCGATCTCCAACTGGCTGCCCATCGATTGCGCGCGTTCGCGCATATCCAGAAGTCCAAAATGTCCGGTAGGGGAACTCTGATCTGAGGCAAATCCTTGACCATCGTCGCTAACGGTGAGGTAAACCGAGCTGGGAGCGTATCGCAATTCGATCGAGATCTGTCTCGCGTGCCCATGTTTCACGGCGTTGGCCACGGCTTCCTGCCCAATGCGCAGCAAGTTCATCTCGACGGGACGGGGCAGACGGACCGGACTGCCTTGGACCCTAACGTCCATCTTCACATGCTCGCGCGGGGCGAGTGGTTCGACGATTTGCGCCAAAGCATACACAAGGTCCCCATCCTCGAGCAGCTGGCAGCGCAGGTCCCACACCGAGCGGCGTGCTTCCACCATGCTGTGGCGGCTCATGTTGCGTGCCGTTTCCAGTGCCTGCTCCGCGACGCGCGGCGCTCGTCGCAGGCAATCGACAGCCAGGTCCAGTTGCATGGTAATGCCCGCCAGTTCCTGTTCCAGCGTGTCATGCAGCTCGCGGGCGATCCGGTTGCGCTCTTCGAGCACCGCGCTGTTTCTCAGCTTCTGTCGAATGATGACCATCTGCTCCCGCAAACGCCGTCCCAGAACTACAACCCACGCCACTGCGGTCAGGAGAACACTTGCGGTGATTCCCAACAGCCACAAAGTGTGAGGCAGATTCCACCAGGACGGCGCACGGAGCACGATTACATCCTGGGGCAAACGCAGCAATACGCGGAATGATTGCGGGACCTGCCACAATCCTCCGCTGCGAACCAAACAGATGCCTACCACCAGCACTTCGCTGTTCAGTGGGATAGAGAGTAGGCGATCACGAGGAACGCCGGGGGGGAGAGTTGCGTCGAAATAGACGTCATCGTGTTGCAGTAAAAGCCGCAGACCATCGGGTTGCAGCAGCCGGTTCAGCAACTTTGCTTCGGTACTGATAACCGCCCCGTCGAATTCTTCCCAAGGCCTGCCGATGTCGAGCGTCAGCGGTTGCGGTGCTTTCCCATGACCTAGACGATGAAACACGGCGTCCTCTAGCATAGGCGCGGACTCACCCATGGAGGGAAAACCCAATACATCGACGACGTCGCCAATCTCGAGGGGCGTATCCTGCTGAGTCAGCACACGAAGACCTTTGCCTTGACCCTGGAGGAAGAGAGCATTCCCCGGCTGTTGATATCCGACGACGCCACGCACACGTACGCGATGCCGAATCCCTTCGCCTGGGGAAAATCGCAGTAAATCCGACAGCGCTGCTTCAGTCGCCGGCGCTTCCACCTTCAGAAACTTCAAACGCGGAACGTAGAGCAGAATCCCCGTGAGTTGACGGTTCAAGTTGTACAGGCTGCCGCACACGCCCTCGATAAGTACTTCGCTATCCACCCAGGACGACAAATCCTGTTCACGGCCGATCGGCACCCGTACATTGAACTCTCCCCCGCCGGATGCGACGCGCATGGCGACCGCGATCTCGTGCCACGAATTGCGGTCGACAGCTACGGACCGTACAATGCCGCGCACTCTCACCCACTGGCTATCATGTTGCCCATCTGCCAATTCAGAAAAAGAAAAGAGATGTGCTTGGGGAAGCACTCCTTTGCCCAGAACGTGCAACCTCTTTTCCCGAATAACCGGAGCGAACTTTCCCGGACCAGAGACGCCTTCAACTTCGACCAACTGGCCGAGCAGGTGGGAGTAGTCCGGCGCGAGGCTGCCTTCCACGTAGATGCCCGCCGTCGCATCCTGTACGAAGAAGTCCGGCGCCGGCGCATCCATGGTGATGACGCCCCGAATCCTTACAGGATAGCCCATCGCGGCCTGCTCCGGACTGAGGCGCCTGACCTGACTGGTATGGGTGAGAGTTGGAAGCAACCTGGCGGAGGACTGAGCCAAAACATCCGGGGACAGCAAGTGCACGATCAGGACAGACGCGGCAGCCAGCCCGAACACGCGCATCCCTCGCGCACTACTGCTGATGGCTCGCGTTGGGCTGTGCTTCAACATGGAAACACTGTGACGGTCGGAATGAGGGTCGCTCCTTCGACCGCGCACGTTACGGCAGATTGCCTTAGGGTAGCCGAAAGCGGGGACTGGGGGAAGCCGGGGTTGCGGGTTCGGAGGCTGAGCTTGTCGCGGAGCCGGACATTGCCAGAAGATTCGTGGGCTTCATGGGCTTCAGCGGAGGCTCCTCTAGGGGATTACTCGTTGGTATACTCGTACGTAATCCACCAGCATGGTTTGCGGAAAAACCGTGCCGGGGTCCGGATTTCCTGGCCAGTCGCCGCCGACCGCGAGGTTGAGTAGAAGGAAGAATGGATGATCAAACACCCACTTCCAGCCGGCTCGAAGATCCGATCGCGTGCGCGTGACATAGAGATCGCCGTCCACGTAGAAGCGGATGGCATTTGGTTCCCACTCGACTGCAAAAATATGAAAGTCGTCAGCCAAGCGCTGTTTTTCCGGCAAAGTGTATGGCGCTTCAATTCCATCGCCTCCGGTGTACCCGGGCCCGTGGATCGATCCGTGTACCGTCGAAGGTTCCTTCCCAATGTTTTCCATGATGTCGATTTCGCCACATGCCGGCCATCCGGCCTTCTCAATGTCGTCACCTAACATCCAAAAAGCGGGCCACGTGCCTTGAGCGGTGGGAATCTTGATACGCGCCTCGAAGCGGCCGTAGGCCTGGGAGAATTTGCCGGCGGTTTTCAGCCTTCCTGAGGTGTAGTTCTTGCTCACGCCGTCGGGACCTTTGTAGTTCTCCCGCTGTGCCCGGATCACCAGGTTGCCGTCTTGGATGAATACATTTTGCGGCCGGCTCGTGTAGTACTCCAATTCTTGGTTTCCCCAGACGTCTGCACCGATATCGAATACCCATTTGGAGAGGTCCACCGCCGAACCGTTAGGACGGTTGAATTCGTCGTTCCAAACAAGTTTCCATCCCCCCGGCTTAGGGCCGGAGGCCCTTTCTTGAGCATTCGCTGCTGCTGATAAGCCCACAAGAATAACCACGCACAACACGTTGATGGTGCGCAGTTCCGATGCGCGAACCTGCAGCCTTGAAAGAAGAATCATTTAACGTCGCCTCCCGCAAAACTGTTGCACAAGATACTCGCGACTGCAGGTGAAGGCAAGAAGGACTCAATCCGGCGAGTAGAGGGGGTTACTTCCCCGGCGTAATCGTAATGTTCCGGAAGGCAACGTGTCCGGCCTCACCGCCCTGAAGGTAGATGGGTCCGGGCGATCCTTCGTGACTGTCCAAGGCGCCGCCGGTGATACCCGGTATCTCCTGTTTATCAATGATCGTCTGCCCGTTCTGAACAATGGTGACTACACGACCGATGAGAGTAATGTCGTAGCTCTGCCACTCTCCCGGCTTTCTCGGCTGTTCCGGCGAGGGGGCAAGAAATCCATACACGCCCCCCATACGCATGGTCGGTCCTTCTGGCTCAGGATCATCCTCAATCTGGACTTCGTAGCGACCGCGCAGGTAGACACCGCTATTCGACCCTCGGGCGCAATTGAATTCAATATGTAGCTTGAAGTCGTTGAACTTGGCGTTGGTAATAAGTTCTGGACCATGCCCAGGACTGACCAGCGTTCCGCCTGCTACCGTCCACTTCGTGGCCGCACTAGTATCGCTCGGCGTCCACCCGCTTAGGTCTTGGCCGTTGAACAACTGCACCGATTTCCCCCACCTTGGTGTGCCCTCTCTCTTCAGGTCCGGAGCCCTCTCGCCACTCCATTGCCACGGAGTTCCGTCAGGTCCGGTCGTGGTCCCAGTCAGCGCATTGCCAGACAGCTTACCCTCGAAAACCATGTCATCTTTCCGATCTTCCTCTTCCTTGGGAGAAACGAACTTGATGTGATCATTCGAAATCTCAACCGTCGGAAGTGGACGCGCGTGTCCCCACCGGCTCACCATTCGTGCTTTGAATTGCCCGTCTTCCCGGGTTATTTCCAACCACGAGGGATATTCGCGAAGCGGAGTTGTGAGGGTCAAATCCCAACGTCCGAGAAACGATTGAGTGGAGGCCGTTGCCTCCGAAGAATGATCGATTGCAGCGTACATCCAAAGAGTAACAAGCGAGACCCATATCAACGCGGGCAGCTTTCGCCGGATAGGCATAAGTCCACGAGTCCTTTCTGCGGGTGTTTGGCCACAACGATGACCGCAACCACAATAAGAATCAAGCTGGTGCGTGAGCTGCCATCGCTGGAACTGGAAACGTTGACACTCGAATTCAACAAATTCAACATTGGCTACTTGTAAAAAGATTGTAAGCGGGTGTCCCAGCTTTTGGTACTTTCTTGGTACCCACGTGGGCTCTGCCCCTTAAGCGCTTAAGCGCGTAGCTTGGAACGGCCTCCCAACTTCCCACAAGGGCGGTTCTCGGTACGAATCGAGAAAACGCAGCCAACTTCTGTATTGCTTGTGATGTGGACACAATCGCGGCTGCCAGCAAGAAGCGAAGTCTGTGGCGCACTAAGTACGCTTCTTCAGGCCTCGATACAGGCCGTCAATTAGTTCCATGCCGCGCTTTAGCAGATCTGCATCAGGAGTCTCCTGGATTTCCCAACCAGCCAGGACCAGCTCAATCGCTAGCCCTTCGACCCGGCCGAACTTCCCATCCGCCAGATCTGCGTCGTGCACGATTTCGGCAATCGCTTCGATTCGTCGGTCCGTCAGATTGAAGCTCTTCATCAAAGTCTCAAAGGTGCAATATTCGCCTTGGTGCCCAAATCCAGCGTCGCCGAACATATCAAAGGCGACCGCGTCAGGGTGTTCTGCGGCGTCTTTCGCAAACAGAAACTTGGCTTTCGGGTCTATGAAGTTCCTGATCAGCCATGCCGATGAGACCCGGTCGATTCCAGGTCTCGGCCGCGTCACCCATCGCTTGTTAGCAAACTCGCCTTTAGCCCGGATCCTGACAATCTGTGCCTTCGAGGGAATCGCCCGCAAATCAGCTAGTGCGGCTTCAACTTGTGCACGTATCGGTGAGGTGAAGTAGTCGATGCTGGCAATTTCCTCGAATCGTCTCTTGAACACCGCCATCTTTCGCAGCGCACTTCCACTCTTCTGCGCCGCCTGTAAGTCGCGCAGCAACGCTTGGTATTCCTTTCCGCGCAACTCCCGGAACAACTGCGCAATCCGCTCATCGGACAGGCTGTCGATGCGTCGGACCTCCATGACGGAGGCTTCGCCTTTGTAATCGCGTATGGTGGCCGCAAGCCATTCCAACCGCTCCTGGTTGTCCGCCGAAAAAGGCAACAAATGTCCCGCGCCCGGAAGGGCTAGCGCGCCGTAGCTTCTCAACTTCCGCCAGATCTCCACGCGCGGAGTGGCCTGCTCCGTGGGCAGACTGAACAGCAGCACCAGCCACCCCAACGAGTCATCTTTTCGCCCCAATTCGTCTCCTTGTAATAGACTTGACATTAGTATGTTATATATATAACACTACCTAAACGAGGGCTGCCATGGCAGATATCCGCCCGACGTTAGTTCTTCTTGTGCTGCTTGTGGCCGGACTCGTGCCCACTCCTGCATGGGCGCAGTCCGACGATACGATCGATCGCGCGCTTCCCGAAGCCATCGGGTTCCTGCGCGACCTTGTCCGTATCAATACCACGAATCCGCCCGGCAACGAAGAAGAAGCTGCTGTTTATATACAACAGGCCCTCAACCGGGAGCACGTTCCATCGCAGATGGTTAAGTCTGCCCCTGGGCGAGCGAATATCGTCGCTCGTATCAAGGGCGGAGGGCGGGCACGTCCAATCATTCTCATGGCACACATGGACGTGGTCGGAGTGGAGCGCGACAAATGGAGTTTCGATCCATTCGCCGCGGAAGTGCGCGACGGTTACTTGCTCGGACGAGGGGCAGCCGACGACAAAGCCATGCTTGCCGCAAATCTCGAACTGGTGGTGCTTCTGACGCGTGCCGGCATCAAACTCGATCGGGACATCATCTTCATCGGCGCGGCAGGAGAGGAGGGTACTCCAGAGTTCGGCATCAACTTTCTCCTCGAACACCCTCCAAGCGAACTCGATGCCGAATTCGCCCTGAACGAAGGTGGCGACGCTCCCCTCCGGGAAACGCGGGAGGTCCCGCTCTACGTTGCTATCGCCACTGCGGAGAAGACACCGAGTCCAGTCAAGCTGATCGCAACCGGTACGCCTGGCCACGGAGCGTTTCCTTCTGGAAATAACGCAATCGCTCATCTTGCGCTTGCGATTTCGAGGATCTCGCAATGGCAAGTTCCGATACGTCTCAACACCACCACGCGCGAGTTCTTCGCCGAGATAGCCGCGCTGAACCTCGGACAAGACTCTGACTTCGCCCGCACTATCACATCGCCTGAAACGCAGAGTCGACTGCAAGGGGCGAGCCCGCGCTACTGGGCGATGTCGCGCACTACAATCTCTCCTACGATGCTGAATGCCGGCTTTCGCACGAATGCCATCCCTGCGGAGGCCACTGCAACCCTCGACGTCCGCCTACTTCCTGACGAAAATTCTGACACGTTCCTGGGGGAATTGCGCCGCATCATCGACGATCCCACCATCCGTCTCGAACGAGCCAGTCCGGCACGCCCCGTGTCTCCAATTTCCGCAAGCAACACGAAGATGTTCCGTGCGCTCATTTCTGGCTACCAGAGTGTATTTCCCGGAGTGTTGGTGTTACCGCAGATGGTTCCTGGAGCAACCGATTGCGCGCAATTGCGGATTCACGGGACTCAGTGCTACGGGGTTGCCATACCCATGACCGCCGCTGATCGCGCGCGGGAGCACGGCGTCGACGAGCGCATACCGATCGAAGGTCTAAGCCAATATCTGCGGGTCATCTATAACGCAATCCTTGCCGTGGCCGCGGCCCCCAGTGAAGCTCCCGCCTCCACATCTGAGAGCGCAAGCCATGATTAGCACTCGACGCGATGTCCTGCACGTTCTCGGATTCCTTCCCCTGCTCGCCAATTCGGCTTCTTCATTCTCCCTGTTTCGCGGGCCTATGAACACTGATGTCTTCGCCCTCCGCCGATACTTCCCGCAACTGACAACCATGCACAACGGGTATCCGCTTGCCTATCTCGACAGCGCCGCTACCACGCTCCGCCCCTGGCCTGTGCTGGAAGCAATCGTTGATTTCTACCAATCGCGAAACGCAAATCCGGGACACCAGCTTCATTTTCTCGCTACCGCCGCTGCCGACGAATTCGATACCGCGCGGGTTCGCGTAGCAAAGTTCATCAATGCATCAGACCCGCTTGAAATTGTCTGGACGCGAGGCACCACCGAAGCGCTCAATCTAGTAGCTTCTGCATGGGGGTTGGTTCACCTTCGGCCGGGTGACGAGGTGATTCTGACTCTCGCGGAGCACGCTTCCTGCATGCTCCCCTGGCAGCGCACTGCCGAGCAAACTGGCGCAACTATCCGCTATGTTGACCTGGATGATGAGGGTCGCCTGCGGCTGGATACTCTCGACAAGTTTCTGTCCAAACGAACCAAAATCGTCTGCTTCACTCACGTTTCTAACGTTCTTGGTGCTATCAATCCTGCGAAGGAGATCTGTCGTCGCGCCAAACAGGTTGGCGCGCGAGTACTCATCGACGCTGCGCAATCCGTTCCACACATGGGGATCGATGTCCAAGCAACCGGTTGTGACTTCGCAGCCTTTTCTAGTCACAAGATGCTTGGTCCAATGGGAGTGGGAGCCCTCTATGCGCGTCGCGAAGCGCTGGAAGAGATGCAGGTCTATCAGTCCGGGGCCAACATGGCGCATGCCCGCAGCCTCACTGAATGGGAGTATGCAGTCGGAGCGCTGCGGTTCGGCGCCGGAACGCCCAGTGTTGCTGACGCAATCGGCTTTGCCGCAGCTGCGGACTTTCGCACCACATTGGGTCAATCCAATTTGTGGGCGCGGGAGCAGCACCTCACGGGTTATGCGCTTGATCGATTGCGCTCCGTGCCAGGACTCCGGATGGTGGGTCCAACGACTGCGGACCAGCGAGTCTCCATTTTCAGCTACGTGATCGAGGGCGTTTCCACGCGGGACGTCGTTCAGAAACTCGATCGGCTGGGCATTTGTGTCCGCGCCGGCGATCTTGCTTGCATGCCACTGCTTCAGCGCTTTGAACTGCGATCGGCGGTGCGCGCCTCACTGTATCTCTACACAACCGAAGCTGAGGTAGATCGACTCGCGGACACTCTGGGGCTCCTTGCATTGCGCAAGGATTGACCTAAACAGGTTGCTGCGAATCGGCGGGATTAGTACTGACGGTCAGCTTATGGGAAGTGATCGCGATTGCTTAACCTCGCTAGGAATGTGAAGTTGGGATTCAGGAGACAACCGAGCAATTGATGGCGATGACAAGAAAATAGGCAGTGTGTTGTGGAGCAAGGAAACCTAAGTTCAAGGAGCGAATCACAAATCGTTCCAGTTACGTGTACTGTTGGTTGCTCGTGGAGGGGATATCGTTACAGCGGGCCGGGGCAACGAACTAATGCTGTCACCTCTCATGGGCGGTCTTTTTCTTGCGCTTCTCCAACTCTTTCTTCAGTATCCTTCCTTCAGTATCCTTCGCGTGATGCGCCAACACCGGTTTCTCGACCCTCTGGGCTCACTGCCGTCATTCCAAGTCTTTCGTTGATTACACCTGCTGGCAGGTCTTGCTGCTCATTGTATAGCAGCGCGATCTAAGGTAAAGGAATGGTCCAGTGACTTTAGATGAGGTCTATCTGTTTCTGCGGGTTTCCCTTCTGCAGTGCCTCACTAACGCCATCGTGGTCGGTTCGCCATTCCCTTCCCATCCCACCGGACGTTCAGTTTTCCCTGAGTCCGGCGGTCCGACAGTCTTCGTCCCACGGCATGCGCAGACTCTCGTTCGTACCTGATGACTCCGCTCCCGATGTAGATCATTCCTCGGGCGTACAGAGCCGCATTCGGGTATTTCTGCCACCCGAAGCCTCGGCCTTTGCTGCGATAGTTCAGATAGCGACGAAAGCGAGTGTTGATGAATCGCTGCAAGCGCCGAAAAGCCTCACTGCCATTAAAACTCGTTCCTCAAGTGCTTATGGGGCTCTGCCCCCGTAAGCGCCCGGGAGCTGGCCCAGAAAATTCTCAAAGGCAGGTCGCACTGGTGGGATTCGGCTCTTCGCAGACTTTTGCCGGTTCGCTATCTGGTTCCTGTAGGTCGAGTCGGCGGGCACTGCACGGTTTGTGGGTGCCCGCTTCGCTAGCGCCTTCTGCAACCAGGCAGCGGCAATCAAGCGGCGGCTTCGGCTGGCCGTTTCGTTCCCGGTACTTCGAGCAGTCCGCCTGATTTCACATCGTAAATATAGCCGTAGATGGCTATGTTTGCAGGAACGAGCGGATGCTCGCGAATGTGCTGCACGTCATCACGTACGCTCTCCTCCCGATCGCGAATGGTGAGCCACTCGATGAATTCTCCGGCCCGCGATCCCGGGCCTTTTCCGACCTCCTGAAATCCTTTGTCGGTGAGGGCCGCCGTCTCCAGGCTATTCGCCAGCAGTCCACGCATCACGTCGTTGGTGAAGAATTCCATGCCGCAATTGGTGTGGTGAATGACGAACCACTCCCGCGTGCCAAGCAGCTTGTAGGAAATGACGAGGGAACGAATGGCGTCGTCACTGGCGCGTCCGCCGGCGTTACGAATGACGTGCGCGTCGCCTTCGGCGAGTCCGGCGAACTTGGCCGGATCAAGTCGCGCGTCCATGCAAGTGAGGACGGCAAAGTGTCGCGCCGGCGGCATGGCGAGCTTGGCTTTATCACCAAAGTTGGCGGCGTATTTCTGATTGGCTGCAAGTACTTCCTGAAGAATTTTGCTCATAACGGCTCCTTGCTTGAAGAATTAGAAACGTTTTTTGTGCTATGGGAGGTCGAAGAGCTACACCCGCAATTGCACAATTTTGGACCGGAGTTTTAGTGGATTAGCCGCCAACGCGAGTTCGCGTTCAGCGGCAACTACAGGAGCAACAGCAACAGAACTGGAGGCAGACAGTCATGACGTCTTGGAAAAGAATGATAGTCAGAGGACGGAGTTGCGGTCAAGCCGCGCCGGGGAATACTGGGGAATACTGAATCCGAGCCGTTCGTGCTGCGGTCCAGAAACGGGCCTCCGAGAGATGTCGTAGCTGGATGTAGAATCAAGCCATACTGGTGGTCTTCGGTCTTTGATCTGAGTCGGCGAGCGGACACTAGATCTGCATTCCTTTCCTGTCGGTATAATGGCTGACGCTCATGAACGGGGTTCCAGCCGCTATCCGCTGGTTATTCGACTCGGAGCATGGCGCATTTGACCGCCTGGTTCCACGCTGGCTCTTCTTGCGGGCCCTTGGCTGTATTTATTTTTCCGCCTTCTTCTCGCTCGTCTTTCAGATCCGTGGGCTCATTGGACCGGAAGGGATTTTGCCGGCAGACGAGTATCTGCGACTCGTAGCACATTCGTTTGGGTACAGCCGTGGCTTATGGTTTGCGCCCACTTTGCTTTGGCTTGCAAGCGGCTCGCATATGCTAGCCGCCGTGTGCTGGGTGGGCATGGGCGCGTCGCTCCTGTTGGCTCTGAATGCGTGGCCGCGTGGAATGCTGTCGATCTGTTTTGTGTGCTTCCTTTCGTTCGTTAGCGCTGCGCAAGACTTTTCCAGTTATCAGTCAGACGGCATGCTGCTCGAAGCGGGATTTATCGCGCTTTTCTTTGCTCCACGCGGATTCCGCCCCGGCTTTGGCCTGGCGTCGCAGCCAGCGCGCGCCAGTCTGTTCCTGCTGCAATGGGAGTGGTTTCGCATCTACTTCGAGTCAGGTGTCGCGAAGATTATCGGGGGAGACCCCGAATGGCGCCACTTTACTGCTATGGACGAGTACTATCAGAATGGTCCGTTGCCCACATGGATCGGCTGGTACGTGCAGCATCTGCCGCACTGGTTCCATGCTTCGACTGTTTATGCGACGCTTGCGCTCGAGCTGGGTTTCGTGTGGATGTTATTTCTGCCGCGCCGCTGGCGAATCGTATGCTTCTTTATTGTGACTCCGTGGGAGCTGGCCATTATTCTCACAGCCAACTACACGTTTCTGAACTACCTGGTTCTGACGCTAGGATTCCTCTTGTTGGATGATCGCTTTTCCCTGTACTTACTCCCGCAGCGATGGAAGAGACGCTTCGTCGTGGACCCGCCAATCATAGAGCGCAACCAGAGGGATTCTGAAGCCAGTGAATCCACTGAGGCGGCAGAGGCGTCGAAAGGCCCAGAACGACACGAGCAGAGCCAAGTGCAAGTTTCAGGAGGGTTCCGTTGGCACCGCAATATGATGAGACTGTCTTTGATCGGCGTTGTGCTTGGCTGGATCTTCTATGCAACGGCGGCGGAGTTGATCTGGATGTTCTCCGCACTGCCACTACCAACCGCGCCGGTGGCAGCGCTCGAGCCCTTTCGGATCGCCAATCGATACGGCCTCTTCGGCATCATGACCCGAGGTCGATACGAGATCGAGTTTCAGGGTTCTGAGGATGGAAAAACCTGGGTAGCATATCCGTTCCGTTATAAACCACAGGACCTGAGCAAGCCACCTGGTATTTACGCGCCCTATCAGCCGCGATTCGACTGGAATCTCTGGTTTGCTTCGTTGGGCTCATGGCAGGACTACCCAATCGTGCCCAGAACCGAAGTGCAGCTGCTTTCCAATGACTGGGACGTTCTCACTCTCTTTGCGAAGAATCCGTTTCCGCACGAACCACCTCGTGAGGTGCGCGCTGTGATTTGGCAATATTGGTTTACAACAATGTCTGAAAAACGGACACATGGTCTGTGGTGGCGCCGTCAATTCTTGGGACTATATGCTCCGACGCTTCGGCGGGAGCCAGATGGCACTATCCATGGCGTGGAGTTGCCTGCGGCTGGTCCAAGGGAGTGAATGCGGGCAATGATCGCGCATCATTTCACTCCTTCAGACTAACCGCCGTCCCACCTGGACAACGCCATCTTCGCCGCATGATAGCCGCACATGCCATGCACTCCTCCACCTGGTGGAGTGGACGCGGAGCAAATGTAGATATCGCGCGCCGACGTGGCGTAATGTTGCCATGTCGGTCGAAACAGAACCTGACGAAGGTCCATGGTCCCTCCTCCGATATCGCCTCCTACAAGGTTAGCGTCCATGCTCTCAAGGTCTGCGGGAAAAAAGACTCGCCGCGCCAAAATACAATCGCGGAAGCCGGGAGCGAAACGCTCGATCTGATCCTCCAGCTTCTCAAGCATATTTACCCTGGACCCATTCGGCACATGACAATAAGCCCAGGCCGTGTGTTTGCCTGCCGGAGCCCGTGAGCCATCGAAAAGACTAGGCTGGGCCAGTAGAACAAACGGACGATCGGCCTGCTGTCCGATTCGGACCGCCTTTTCCGCGGCGGCAATCTCTTCAAAGCTTCCGCCCAGATGCACCGTTGCTGCTCGCAAGCAACCGGGAGCTTTCCAGGGAATGGGTGCGTTCAGCGCATAGTCCACTTTGAAGACGCCGCCTCCGTAGCGGTATCTTTCGAGTCTCCTCTTGTAGCTGTCCGATAATCTTTGGCCGCCAACCTTGACTAGCTGCCGCGGGGTCAGGTCACAGAGAAGCAAGTCATAGTTCGCCAATGCCGCCAAACTGTGGACCGGCGCTGAAGTTTTCACCTTGCTTCCGAAAGTCGAGAGAAACCCGCATAGCGCGTTTGTAAGTGACTGCGCGCCCCCGCGAGGAATCGGCCAACCAACGGCATGTGCTGGCACTGCCATCAGGATTGCGAACGCCGCGCTTAACGGTTCATCCAAACTGAGGAAAGAGTGGGCGGCCAAGCCCGCGAACAGGGCCCGGGTTCGTTGGTTACGAAACCGGCGAGCAACAACTCGGGCGGGCTGTAGTGCGACCATTCCAAAGCGCGTCATCAGCCATGGATGTCGGGGAATGAAAGGAACCGGGCGCAGTACTTCCGAAGCAAATTCAGTCCACTGCGTGACGAACGGACGCATGAGCTTATCCCATGCCAGTCCGTCCACCCCAAGGGAATCCTTGGTTTCATCCAGGTCACCTTCCAACATCACCACCGTGCCGTCATCGAGAGGATGCGCCAAAGCAGCGGGCGAGTGAATCCACTCCAAGGCGTGGTTGGTCAGTGGTAGCGACGAGAAGAATGGCGACCCTGCGCCGAGCGGATAGACTGCTGAGCCGAAATCATGCCGAAAGCCAGGTAAAGTTAACTCCAGCGTGCGCGCAGCCCCGCCCGGTGTCGACTCCGCTTCCAGCACGTCCACCTGCAGCCCAGCCTGGGACAGAACGATAGCCGCTGCCAGTCCATTCGGGCCGGCGCCGATGACACACGCCTTACGGCTCATCGTGGATCACCATAAACGCAAGCCTCATAAATCGCCGCTGCCCTTAGCATAAGTTATTCCCGCGAACCGTGGGCGGTTCAAGCAATCTCAGATCTTGGGCATCATCGGAGAGCGAAATCGATGGGGCCGCAGACGTTGCTGCAAAACAAGCGTTAGCCGAGCGCATACAAGAGCTGGCCGCCAAGTATTGGACGGATGGAGAAATCTTATCCGTTGCCAATGGCGTTCTGCACCGGCTGGGATTGCCCCCCAAGAGAGTTCAACCGCGTCGCAACACAGCAAAGGCGCGACCGTCATTTTTCACGTCCCGCGCCCCAGCGCTCCGAAGCCTTCACGCGTCGATACCAGTCTCGTTCCGCCAAGCCCGGTTCCACCTGGAAACGTTCCGACCGCCGTTGTTCCGCCGAGCAAAGTTCCGCCCAGCATTGTGCCGCCGGGCAAAGTCCTGACCACTCCGCCAGAGCCGCAGCTCACCCCGACACAAACCGCCACCGTTCCCGCCGCCGAGCCTTCCGCACTGGCAGCCAAAGTCACATCTCCATCATCCCAGCCAAAACCGCCCACGAGGTCGAACTCCACAAGGTTGATCCTCGTCTCCACCGCCGCGATAATCCTGGCCACAGCGACCTTCTTTTTGGTTGAAAACATCACGCTCCGCCAGTAGCGAAGACCCCATCAGCCGCTCTCGAGTCGGCCACAAGGAACTTATCCAAAACCTGGTTAGGGTTATCGGAAGTGAAGTCCGCGGTTTTCGGGACGGATTGTCAGCCGCCAGGAAAACTGGGCCGGCTGGCTGTTGACGTAAGATCGTTTGTGACCGGAATGCTATCCTCCGTAACTTATGCACACCTTCCGCTTGATTTGCGTCGCCCTGGTCGCCACATTGTGCTTCCCTCCTCTTCAGGTTTTTGCCCAACAACCATTTCTCACTGCTCGTCAATGGACGATGCTGCGGGACGAGTCGAACGGAGCTGTTCCCTACGAAAACCTCCGATACCTGACGACGCTTCATCGCGTACCGGCAACGACGCAATTCGAGCAGGCAGCAAACTTCATTCTGCAGCGCGCCCGCGAGTATGGCCTCACCGATGTCCGTAGCGAGCAGTTCCCCATTGATGGCGCGAAGCAGTACGGACTGATGCGCTCCTACTTCGGCTGGAGGGTAGAAGAGGCGCGCCTCTGGGAAATCCACCCCGACCATCTTCTACTGGGAGACTTCGCGACCGACCCCATCCGCCTCGCCGACTACAGCCGCAGCGCGGATGTGGAAACGGAACTCGTCGACGTCGGCAACGGCGCGAGCGAAGCTGATTACAAAGGCAAAGACGTTCGCGGCAAGATCGTTCTCGCCGACGGTGTCCTTGCCTGGGTACAGCAACTCGCCATCGCTGAGCACGGTGCGGCAGGCATCGTCAGCGATATGCCCAACCAGACCACGGCATGGTCTGGCCTCGACAAAACGGTGATTCGATGGGGCCATCTCGATGCGCGCCAGCCCGCCGGATTCGCGTTCATGATCTCGCGGCAAACCGCCGAAGCCTTGCGCGCCCGCCTCGAAGCGGGTACCGAGATCGTCCTCAACGCCCACGTGAAAGCCACTGTCGGCCCGGGCCACTGGACCGTTGTGACGGCGACGATTCCGGGCACCGACGCCGCGTCTTCCAACCCCGCGGCAGAGATCATCTACAGTTGCCACCTTGACCACCAGCGTCCGGGCGCCAATGACAATGGCAGCGGATGCGTGACCATCCTCGAATCGGCTCGGGTGCTGGCTCATCTCATCGCCTCAGGCGCATTGCCAACGCCAAAGCGAACCCTGCGTTTTGTCTGGGGGCCTGAGGTTGAAGGAACCATGGCGTTTCTCGCCAGCCATCCCGAAATCCGGCAGCGCGCCCGCGCCAACATTCACATGGATATGGTCGGTGGTGACTTTTTCAAAAATAAGTCTGTGTTCCACGTCACCGCGACTCCCTGGTCTCTCCCAAGTTTCGTGACTGATGTGGGCGCAACGTTTTTGGAAGCGATACGCGCACCTTCCAGCGGATATGCGGCAGGAGATTTGCCCGCCGAAGTTGGCGTTGTCGAAACCCGCGGGGGTCAACAGGGCTCCCGAAACGAGTTGATCGCCGACGTAACTTCGTACTCAAGCGGCAGTGACCACGATGATTACGACTCCTCCACCATCGCTGCCCCGTCGCTCTATTTGCGTGACTGGCCGGATATCTACATTCATACCGATCATGACAGTCTTGAGCAGATCGATGTGACGAAACTGCGCCGCGTCGCGCTCCTGGGAGCGGCGTCCGGCTATGTTTACGCCACCGTCGATGCGCAGCAACTTTCGGTTTTAATCCCGTTTCTCGCAGCCCAAGCCGAGTCTCGCCTGGCACAAACCTTCGGAGCCGCCCAACAGATAGTGAACGACGCTCAACTCGGAGTGGATGTTTCCTGGTATGAGGCGCGTAACCTGCTGCGTCAAACATTGGGCCGTGAGAACGCGGCGCTTGATTCGCTCGTCGCGTTCACGGGCGCGCCGGCCAATGCAGATGCTGAAGGTGTCAAAGCTCTAAATGCTCAAGCCGCCGCTTTCGAAGATTGGCTCAATGCACGGGCCAAGGCCCGTGTGGCAAAAGGAATTGAACCAACTGCACCGTGGGCAGACGCAGCCGAGGCCCGACGTGTCCCGGTCCGAATCGGTGAGTTCGGCCCGCTCACTTTTCAGAATGACAACGTTTTGCTGGCTCGTCTCGGCAAAGATCGCTACGCGAAGATTCAGCTCATCAACAGCGAAGCGACGCCCATGCTCAAGGTGCGCGATCAGTCCGATCTCTATGCCTACGAAATTGTGAACTTCGTGAATGGCAAGCGCACGGTCGGCGAGATACGCGACGCCGTATCGGCGGAATACGGCCCGATTCCGGTAAGCCTCGTCACCGATTACCTGCAAGCGTGCGTGGAAGCCGGCGTGATTACGTGGAAATAACGTATGCGCGGCCAGCCTTGACCCAGGCGCTTCTAACTGGCGAACCTGACTTTGTTCTGGTCGGTGGGCCCTCATTGGCCACGTTCGCGGCCACGCCACATTCGAGCAGATAAGAAAATACAATAACTCTCGTGTAGAGTGGATTCGGGAACTGGCTCAGGCAGTCGAGTTGCACGCGCGGCGTTATCCTGCTTTGCTGGAGGCGCTTAATGCGGGCGCATTCTCAAAAGAGCCAGGCCGCGCCTTCGATTTTGGTCTCGACTGCATACTCGACGGAATCCGCATGCGGGTTAACCAGCGCAGGGCAAAATCCCATCGTCGACGATAGGGGTCTCTCCGGCCGTTTTCAACGGTTGCATCAGGCCGAGGCACTCATTCACACGAAGCAAGGGCCAATTAGCGGAATGCATCGTCGGCCAACCGGAAGCTATCCAGACGGGCTTGGAGGAGATCAATGGCAATCTCCTCTGAAGCCGACTTAGGGACAACTTCATGTCTCGGTGGCCGAAACCAGCAATCGATCCAGTGTCGGGCTTCGGATAACTTTCGCATAGCCCATCATTCGGGAGATGGCTGCGATACTTCAAGGCGACCCAGGGGCGCTCAACTAAGATAGCTCGATGAGCATTATGCGGCGACCGCAACCCATCGAATACGACTCGGTACGGGCTCTGATAGAGACAGTGGCGAATGAAACATTTAGCGATCTTTTTGCTCCGAATCCTGTTCCCCTAAAGTTCGAAGACGAGGATTGGCCGTTGGCATGGGTGGCAGTTTCTGATGAAAAGATTGTGGGCGTGATCATAACGAATCAGGAATGGGTTAACGACCTGTGGGTATTTCGCGAGCACCGTAGACAAGGTATTGGAAGCAAATTGCTCGCACAGGGTGAAGTTGAGATCGCTGCCCGTGGCCATCAGACGTGCCGCCTTCGCGTCGTTCGGTCGAATGCGGTTGCCGTGCAATTCTATCTCAGTCAGGGATGGCAGATTGCGCGTGAGTTCGAGCACGAGAAGTATCATCATGCCATGCTGGAGATGCTTAAATCTTTGCCGGAGAGCTCTAGTAGCGCTCTCTGAGCGGATGATCGGTAACCGGCAAGTGCGGCATACCTTCCACAATATGAGCGATGGAACGCGCTCCATATCGAACCTCACCGACGGCGAGATCCAACTATGTCCGCTGACGCAAGCAGATGCAGCTGCCCATTTAGCCGGCGAGGATGAGGAGATGGCAAAATGGCTCAGTGGCGGACGCAGCACGGCTGCCACGGTGCAGACCGCCATCGCCAAGTTTGAGGAGCAATGGCGCACCGGCGGCCCGCGCCGCGCCTTCGGCGTCTTCAATTGCAGTAACGATCAGCTGATCGGTTTTGTCGAAGCGAACCTGGAGCTTCTTGGTAATCCTGAGGAGGTCAATGTCTCTTATGGAATTTTCCCCCCATGGCGAGGACGGGGACTCGCCGGGCGTGCCATCGATCTCGTGGCCGAATATCTTCGCAGCGCCACAGAGGCGAGAGGAATCGTCTTGCAGATCGCGCCGGAGAACGGTCGCTCGATTCGCGTCGCCGAAAAAGCAGGCTTCGCCCGAGTAGGGGTGCACGAAGTTGAGGAAGGTCGACGGGTTCGGTACGTGCGTAAGCTCTAACCGGAGAAGCCCTCCGTCCCCGGCTGAGCTGCCATGCGTGACTTCAGATACTGATAATAAGCCCGTCGTGTGCGACTTCGTATCCATGTTGTTTAGCGAAGGCGGCCAGTTCAGCGTGCGGCGGATTACCTTCGTGAGCAATGTGCGTCGCGAATACGCGGCCATTTGGCTTCAGGGCTCCGTCAGCACGGAGACGGCGGGCGTGTTCAACAACATCGTTGGCGCTTAGATGGTCACTGCCGACTTGGTCCTTGCCATATGTGTGATCCAGAACGACAAGATCAAATTGCATTTGCTGATTCCTGAATGCTTTCCAAGTCTCTTCCAGCAATGTGCCGGTATCCGTGCCGTAGAACACAGAACGACCGTTCGCCGAGATGGAGTAGAGCATTGCTCCCATACCTGGGGCATGGTTCGCGGGAAAGGCCATCACTGAATATGGACCTACGGTGAAGTATTCCAGCGGATTTACCTGGTGAAGTTTAATGTTGAGTTCCTTCTCGGCTTGCGGCGCTAGCAGACTGTAATCTGCGAGATCCCGGCCAAACGTTTCTGCAGCCCGCCGCGTCGTCTCATGCGACGCGTAGAAATCCAGCACGGGTGCGCCCACTACCCCAAAGCCGGGACTGCGAGAAAGGAGGTGCGACAAGTCGAGATGATCTGCATGCGGATGAGTTTGGAAACAATAGCGGACATTGGCCAAAAAACAGCCGTGCATCTGAGAGGCCGCCATCACATCGGGGCCAAGGTCAATCAGCAGATCTTCGTTTATCAACGCCGCCGAGCGCTTGCGCAGACTGGGCCCGCCGAGAACGCGCGCTTGAGCGCAGTTTCGACATTTGCAGAAAGCCTCCGGGAAAGCATTTGCAGCGGCAGTCCCCAGAAAAGTGATTTTCATCAGTGCCATTCTGGCAAACTGCTCCAGTCTAGCTGATAACTGTCGATGCACCGCATTAATTAAACGGATTTGAGTTGGTTACTGGATTGTCGGCAAACCTTCCGTAATCTCAAGGATTCGGCTCGATACCGATATGGTCATTGACCGCTGATCGAATCCGCTGCTTGGAGCCAAGATATCGTTCGGTCGTCTGAACTGAGACATGCCCCAAGAGGAATTGGATCTACTCCAACTCCCCTCCCGAAGCAGGGCCCGCCGAAGCCAGGCTGGGCAGAGTTCTGAACACACATCAGAGGTTGGGTGAGCGGGCTTGCACGTGCAGTTCTCCCCGATTTGCCCTTGATGGGAGGTCCGGTATCGGGGCACGCTTAAGTTAAGAGAGATCTCAAGTTAGAAATTGATAGTCCCTTGTAGATAAAGCTTTACTTCGCCAGCGATCTTTACGCGGTCGCCAACTAGCGTGCACCACATTCGAGCGCCGCGAGAACTGAGTTGCTGCACTCGAAATGTTTGCTTGTCAGTGCGTCCGGCCCAGTATGGCACGAGTGTGCACTGGATTGATCCGGTCGCAGCATCTTCGTCGATGCCTTCGGATGGAGCAAAAAACCTGCACACATAATCGACGTCATTGCCACCGAAAGCCGTAACAATTACTCCACCACCGATGCCCATATCAATCTTGGCCAACGCAGCTATGTCGGGTTTAAGGTTTCGCACGATCTCTGCGTGATCAACGACAATTAGAAAGTCGCGAGGGTCGCGCATTACCTCTCCCATCTCCAGACCCAGAGCGGACAGCAGTCCAGTTGGGATTTCGCAAGATACCGCCAGCCTGGACGGGAAATCCATTTCAAAGCGCTCGTGATCACGATTGACAGTCAATAAGCCACTGACTGTATGAAAGCGAACCGGCCAGGTGTCATGTCCTTCCAACGAAAGTGCATACGCAGAAGCCAAGGTTGCATGGCCGCACAGGTCATCTTCCACCACCGGTGTGAACCAACGCAGGTCAAAATCGCCATCAGCACGGGCGACCACAAAGGCCGTTTCGCTGTGGCGGTTCTCCGCGGCGATTTTCCGCATAACATCGTCGGCAGGAAATGCGGGAACCAGGCATATACCCGCAGGATTGCCCGCGAAAAGTTCGTTCGCGAAGGAATCGATGTGGTAATACGGAATTGGCATGCTCACCAAAATATCACGTGGCAAAAACCGCTTGCTGCGCGGTGGGTCGGCAATCGGGAAGTTCTTCAGAAACGGGCTTCGAGGATGTTCGGCCCACCAGTTTCAGAGGAATCACACTTTCCCTTCTGACTCTTGGCCCGTGGAGGTTTCAACTTTCCGGCGAGAGTGTCCCTCCCTAAAGCAGATTACTTCTAGAGTCAAGGTAGTCAAGGTAATCACCGAACTCGGTCAGAAGCTGATCTTGAGGATCTGACCATTGTTGCCCACGAACCACCCGGCATGCGGATTCGCAAAAGCAACTGCCCAGTAGCCGCTCGCGTTGGGCAGTTTGAACCAGGTGCGCCCTTCATCGGGAGTCCAAGCTGCTGGCCCCGAGTCAAAGTTCGGCTCCGTCTCGGCGGTAATTACGACCGACCGATCGTGCTCGTGGTTGAATTGGTTCTCGTCGCCTCGATTGTCGCGGTGACCACTGCCGCGCACATAGGCCAGGCAGAAAATGGTCCCCTGCACGGGAGGCTTGTTCGTTAGCGTCCAGGTCTTGCCGCCATCACTTGACGTTGCCGCATCGGCAGAACTGTTTGTGGACAAGTCGCCGCCGCCCAGAATCCCATGCCAGGCATCGCGGAAGGCCACCGAGAGGCCGCCCGCGCTGGGCGAACTTACAAGCGGGGTATCATAGGCCTTCCAGGTGTCACCGCCATCGCGGGTAGCCAGGATTCTCGCGATCGTTGCGCCGCCGCTGGTAATCCAGGCATTTTCTCGTCCCTCTGTCGCGATGCAGGTTCCACTCGAGGAAAACGATGCCTCCCCTGGCAAAGCAGGCGGCATATTGGCACTGATGGGCTGCCAGGTCATTCCGTCGGTTGTCCGAATATCGGGAAACACTCCGTTCACTGAATCGCTGTGCGTGATGCCCCGGTCCGGAGTCCAGAACGCGAAACAATCATAGAATGCATTCACGGTCTCATTCGTGAACTGCAAGGTCCAGTTGGCGCCACCGTCTTCCGTTTTGTAAATGCGAAAATCGGTGGTGTTGTTTCCAATGGACATTAAGTAAGCGACCTTATCGCTCACGCCTTGCACATCCCGGAATTGCAGGCTCTCGGCTCCCGGCACCACACCGGCTGTCCATGTCTCACCGCCGTCGGTCGTAACCACGTATGTCCCGCCCGTTCCACTTGCCCATACGACGCGTGAGTTCACCGGACTGACCGCAATCAGCAATTGCGTAGTCCCGCTGCTTTGCGGAGTGAGTTTGGGTTGATGAACTTTCCGGTTGTCTTCGGCAAACCCGAGAGTTGCGGAAACAGCAACCAATAGAATGACTACAAAACGCTTCAACATAGAATCCTCCTCAGATGACCCCCTGTCAGCGTGGAGAGTATAGGAACGTCGCGGAAGGGTGTCAAACGGGCGCGTTTTGGAGTCTTAACGAAGCCCAGTGTCTCAATCGTCGGGGATAGGAGGCCATCCAGAACCCTTCGGGAAGATCCAGGGATGATCTCCTCGAAGGACTTCTGGCCCGGAACTACTTTCAGTTTGCCCATCGTTCGGCAGCAAAACGCCCTGAAAGGAACACGGCACGTGCGACGCAGGTTATTATGCATGTCGCGTTTTATCTCACTTTTTGAGGAGCACTCTGCATGGAACCGTACCGCGTTCGGTCGTTGGTATTGATCGCCGCAGTTCTAGCGCTGGCGGCACCAGCCGCGCTTGCCGAAGAAGCAATCTTGGTCACTGTGGACGCGACCAGAACTCAGCAGAAACTGCTTCACACGCATTTGCTGATGCCCGTCAAGTCTGGGCCTCTAACGCTCTACTACCCGAAATGGATTCCCGGCGAGCACGGACCTTATGGACCCATCGCAAATCTCACGGGCCTCAAATTCGAGGCGGACGGGCAGACCATTCCGTGGCAGCGCGATTTGCTGGATGTTTTCACCTTCCACCTGGACATCCCCGACGGTATCAGCCATCTTGATGTCAACTTTGACTATATCGAGCCCGACGGCGTCTCAGCGACTGAAAAATTGCTGGTCCTCGAATGGAATGAGGTCGTACTTTATCCGGCGGACATCCCCGCCGAGAAGCTTACCTATGAGGCCAAACTTCTAATGCCGGATGGGTGGAAATTCGGCACAGCGCTTCCCGTCGAGAATGCAGCCCAGAACCGAGTTTCATTCAAACCGATATCTCTAGACTTGCTTGTGGACTCGCCTGTAATTACCGGAGAGTTCTACCGGAGCATCGACCTCACGCCGCCGGGCGAACCCATCCATCACGAAATCGATATCGCTGCCGACAGCGCAGAAGCCCTTAACATGAACTCTGAAAACCAGAAAGAGATGATCAATCTGGTGGCCGAATCGGGCAGACTCTTTGGTGCTCGCCACTATCGCGACTATCATTTTCTGCTTGGGCTGAGCGATCATGTGGCACATTTCGGCCTCGAGCACCACGAGTCGAACAACAGCCGCTTGCCGGAGCGAACCCTCCTTATGCCCAGTTCCAGCATGTCGCTGGGCGGACTGCTGGCGCACGAATTTGCCCACTCCTGGAACGGCAAGTTTCGCCGACCTGCGGATTTGACTGTCCCTTACTACGAACAGCCCATGAAGACAGACCTCCTATGGGGCTATGAGGGGCTTACAGACTACCTTGGGCCCATGTTGGCGGCGCGCAGCGGCTTGTGGACACCAGACCAATACCACGAGTACTTGGCCAGCATTGCGGCCATGCTTGGCCCTGGACGCCCTGGCCGAACCTGGCGCCCATTGCTCGACACCGCGGTTGGAGAACCCGGGCTTGGCTTCGCGAGAGGCGGCTGGCTGAACTGGCGGCGCGGTACCGATTACTACGACGAGGGCGATCTGCTCTGGCTTGAAGTCGCCACGATCATTCATCGCGAGTCTGGTGGCAAGAAATCAATTGATGATTTCTGCCAAGAATTCCAGGGCGGACCGAATCACGGCCCGGAGGTTAAGACCTATACCTTCGACGAATTGGTGAAGACGCTGAACGCGTTGGCGCCTTTTGATTGGGCCGGATTTTTTCACAGCAGGTTGACTTCCACTGCTGCGGAAGTCCCCCTGGGGGGCATCGAAAACGGCGGCTGGAAAGTCGAGTTCAACGACAAGCCTTTGAAGTTGGAGGGACGCCGTGGCGATGTTAGCGATGTCTATTCCATCGGCCTCCAGGTCGGCAAGGACGGGGTTGTGACCGACGCGATCATGGGGAGTCCTGCGTTTGAGGCAGGCATCTCTTCGCAGATGAAAATAATCGGTGTCAATGGCCGCGTCTACAGCGAGGAGTTGCTCTCGGACGCGATCAAGTCTGCGAAGGATGCCTCACAACCGATCACACTCCTCGTCGTCGTGGACGATTATTTTCGAACATGTACTATTACTTACCATGACGGCGCACGTTACCCGCACCTGGTGCGTCATGCTGAGCGGGCGGACTATCTCGACGAGTTAATCAAGCCCCAGGCCGCGCGCCATTAGAAGCCGCCAGCCTGATCTCTGACCACGTTCCAGTTGTGGTGCTGTAGCCTGCGTCAGCGCGCTGGGTGGATGCGACGATCCTGGGTAGGTGGTCGGCAACCCGGAAGTTCCGCTATAAACGGGCATCTGGGAAGTCTCAGTCGCAGACGGCGCGGCTTAGAAGTCTGGAACTCGGGGAATTCGAGATTGCGCACGATGTTGGCGAGCGTCTTTTATCATTCACTATCTGGATTGACAAGTCCGTCGAATGCAACGCAGCTTCCCATAAGCGTTTCAGGACGCCGACTCAATCGAGGCTCATTTTCTTCGCTGATTGCGAGGCGTAAGGTGGTTCAGCCTAGCCGCGCTAAGGATCGGGCGTTTATCTCATTACAGAAAGGTACTCCGCCCAGGGACCCACTTCCTGCTTATAACGCTTCGCCATGACCCGGCTGACCTGCAGGATATGCGCAAGATCGTGCGAGGTCCATGTCGCCACGAGTTGCCGCAGCGTTACTCGACCCAACGCGGGATGGGTACCCACCAATTCCAATTGGGCTGGCTGCAAATCCAGAGTTCGAAGCTGCACGAGATTGTCGGCGCGCCGCTCGGCAAATTCGTCCAGCAATGCGGAGATCGGTTTGCCTTGGCTATCGCGGAACTGCGCGTCTCGATCGAAGGGCTCAAAGGGTTGATGGGGGCCATGCTCCAGGATGATCATCACGCGCGCCACCCAATCCGTTTTCTCCCCGTGAATCAGATGACCGATAACCACGTATGGACTCCACGTGCCGGGCCCTTCGGTGGCTGTGGTCCACTGTTCCGGGAGGCCGCGCAGCATAGCATCGAACGTCGCAGGAGTCCGCGTCAGTACGGCGAAACATTCTTCGAGGAAAAGGCCGCTCATGAATCCATGTTAGTTTCGCCGAATCCTTCCGGGCGAGTTCATCGCTGAGGCTGCTCCGCTCCTGCGGAAAACAAGCCCGTGGTGATATACCTTTCTCCCGTGTCGGCTAGAATCACCACGATGATCTTCCCGGCGGCGTCTTGCCGCGCGGCTATGGCAAGAGCCGCGTGGACTGCCGCTCCGGATGAAACGCCGGCGATGATTCCTTCTTCGCGCAAGACGGCGTGCACATGAGAAGGCATGTTCGTCTGTTACGGCGATCACCTCATCGAGAATTGCACGGTTCAAGACTTCCGGGACGAATCCGACGCCGATTCCTGGAATCTGGTGATTCCCCACCGGGCCGCCAAGAAAGGATGGCAGCGTTGGCGGGCTCCACGCCGATGATTCGGACACCAGGTCTCTTTTGTTTAAGAACCTCGCCCACACCCGTGATGGTTCCGCCCGTGCCAATGGCGGACACAAAAGAATCGACTTCGCCTTGTGTATCCTGCCAGATCTCCATGGCCGTCGTGCGTCTATGAATCTCCGGGTTAGCGGGATTTCTGAATTGATCGAGGATGACGGCACCGGGGAGTTCGTTCGCGATCTTCTGAGCTTGCGCAACGGCGTCGATCATGAGAATTCCGGGAGTGAGCACAACTCCCGCTCCTAGCTGCCTGAGCAGCGCCACTCTTTCTACCGACATAGTCTCAGGCATGGTCAGGATGAGTCTATAGCCTCGAATTGCGCAGACGAAAGCTAATCCTATGCCCGTTTTTCCGCCCGTTGCCTCAACGATCGTCATTCCGGGTTTCAGCAGACCTCGCGATTCGGCATCTTGGACAAGCGCAACTGCAACGTGATCTTTTACATTCCCGCAGGGATTTCGCATTTCCAATTTCGCCAGTACGCGGCCTGGCAGATCCTTAGCCAAGCGCCTTAGTTCGACGAGCGGAGTTCGTCTTACTGTGGCGATGAGATCCGCGTGGGTCATGACGTGAGCCTCTTAACACCGAGAAGGCAGATTCATCACGGCTTCGATAATCGGTGTGACATGACCTCCGACGTAGATTCCGTCAGTCCCGTTTTCGCCGCGTAGTTTTACGTGCAAAAGGCTACGGCGGCCCATTCTTGTTCCCTGTTCGCTGACAAAACGCGTGCCAGCCGAGCTCGATAGCAGGCCTTGTCGAATCATGAAAACAGCAAGAGGACCTGTGGAACTTCCAGTGGCCGGATCTTCTGGAACTCCGTAATCAGGAGCGAACATCCGCGAATAGGCGCCGTCGGGTGTTGTGGCAAACAAGAAGACGCAGAAGACTTCGTTCGCGCCGCCCTTTAGGACTTTTAGGCCAGTCAAATCGAGCGATGCTCGATCAACCGCGGCTTTATCTTTCACCGCGATCAGTAGCGTCGGATTGCCGGCGCTCAGCAGTTGCGGTTTGAGCGGAAGAAGATCCTGTGGCTCCAGGCCTAGCGCTCTGGCGCACAGAGCGCCATCAAAGCACCTCCCTTCGTGAATCGGCGGGGTCCGCAACCAAATGAGAGGACGTTGTCCTGCCTCGATTCGAATGTGGACCGGACCCACCTCCTCTTCGAGCATGAACTCTGTGCTATCGCTCGCGACAATGCCCTTTAGCACCAGCACAAATGCAGTACCGACGGTGGGATGTCCCGCGAATGCCAACTCCTTTGCAGGAGTAAATATGCGCACGCGGGCTGCACAGTCTTTACGTGTTGCCGGGAGGACGAAGGCGGTTTCCGCCAAGTTGAGCTCTCTCGCGATCCTCTGCATGGTCACGGCATCAAACTCCGACGCGTCCGGGAAAACGGCGAGCGGATTTCCAGCCAAAGGCTCCGCCGTAAAAACGTCGACAACCGTGTATGCGTGGGACCCGTTGAGCGCCATTATTCGTGAACCTCCGCGATAAGATCGATTTCCACACAGGAGCCAAAGGGCACTTGAGCAACTCCGAAGGCGCTCCGGGCATGCTTGCCGCTGATTCCAAAAACTTCGGCGAGCAGTTCCGATGCACCGTTGGCTACCAGATGCTGCTCAGTGAATGTCGGCGCGCTGTTGACCAAGACCATCAACTTGACGATTTGCCTAATCTTATTGAGATCGCCGACAGCCAGATTTAGCGTCGCCATCAAGTCGATTGCTATACCGCGCGCAGCTGTTGTTCCGATCTCGGTGGTGAGATTTGCGCCAAGCTGTCCCACCCAGGGTTTGCCGTCCTTCTTAGCGATATGGCCCGACAGGAAGATCTGATTGCCGCATCGCACGAAGGGGACGAAGGCTGCGACGGGTGGTGTGACTTCGGGCAACTTGATCCCCAACGACGCGATTCTCTCATATACGGACATGAGACCCCCTGACACAAGCCTACGTTTACACCAGCCGCCATGTACAGTGTCAGAAGACGAGTTTTATTACCATAACAGTTGCATTCTTGAGATCTGCTATGTTCAAGACGTATGCGAAAACCGGCCCAAAGCAATGTCCCGCTGTACGTGCGGATCGCCGAACGCTTTACCCACCAGGTTGCCAATGGCGTTCTTCGTCCTGGAGATCGCGTGCCCTCACTCAGAAGGCTCAGCAAAGAACAGGGCGTGAGTCTCTCGACCGCCTTGCAGGCGTATCTGTGGCTGGAAAATCACGGGTATCTGGAAGCCCGGCCGCAATCGGGTTTCTACATTCGCACGCCTTTTGCAAAACTGATTCCGGAGCCGCAGGCCGAGTCGATCCAAAGTCAACCGGCTGCAATGGGAAGCAACGCTGTGTTGGAAGAGGTGATCCGGTCGGCCGGCAATCCGGCATTCGTTCCGTTCGGCGCGGGATGCGCAAGCGCGGAGTTGTTTCCGAACCGCAGGTTGAATTTAATCCTGCGCGGAATTCTGCGCAGGCGGCCGTCACACAGTGGGAATTACGACTTTCCGCCGGGCGTCGAGGCGCTCCGCCGGCAAATCGCCAGGCGTTCGCTGACGATCCGGTGCGAGGTTGCGCCGCAAGATGTCGTGGTCACCGCCGGGGCCCTGGAAGCGATCAATTTGAGTCTTCGCGCGGTAGCAAAGCCCGGCGACGTTATCGCTGTGGAAAGCCCTCTTTACTTCGGCATTTTGGGGAGCGTCGCATCTCTGAACATGAAGACCATCGAGATTCCCACGCACCCTCAACAAGGGATGGATTTAGGGCACCTGGAGCGCGCCATCCGCAAGCACAAAATCAAGGCGTGTATTACCATGACCAACTGCCACAATCCACTTGGCTTTGTCTTGCCGGACGGGCACAAGCGCGACCTGGTGGATTTGACGGGCCGGTTGAACGTCGCCGTCATTGAGGATGATTTGTACGGTGACCTCGCCTATGAGAGCCCGCGGCCTTTGACGGCGAAATCTTTTGACCGTAAAGGTCTCGTGCTGCTCTGTTCATCTGTTTCCAAAATCTTGTCGCCCGGATATCGCGTCGGCTGGGTTCTGGCAGGGCGGTTCCGCGCCGAGGTGGAGCGGCTAAAGCTGGTAACCAGCATGGCCGCCCCGTCCTTGCCGCAGTTGGTGGTGGCGGAGTTTCTGGAGACGGGCAGCTACGACCGCCACGTGAGGAAGTTGCGCGCGACACTCGCTTGCCAGATGGAAAGCGTGCGTCAGGCGATCGCCCGCTATTTTCCGGCCGGAACGCGCATCAGCCGGCCTGCGGGCGGCTACATGTTATGGATTGAACTGCCCCCGAGTGTCAATGCTCTTAAACTGCATCGGGCCGCGTTGCTAGAGAGCATCAGCATTTTGCCGGGGGGCCTCTTTTCCGCGACGGGCCGATATAAGAACTACATTCGGATAAATTGCGGACACGTCTGGACGAAAAGTCACGATCGGGCGCTTTTGACGCTGGGTCGCCTATGCGAGCGGGAGATCTGATTTGCAGCGTAGCAGCGTCAATGGCGGTCAACTGTACTGGTAATAAACTCGCTATTCTGCATCTGTACTGCATATACATAGAGAGGATAGGATCAGACGATGCTTTTCGAGATCAAGCCTACGGACCCGATTACCTTTACTGCACTGACGATACTGCTCGCTGGCGTCGCCCTGATGGCGAGTTTCATTTCCGCACGAAGAGCGAGCCGGATTGATCCGCTCGTTGCACTGCGCCATGAATAACACGAAACTAATATGGCCGTCGGTTTGTCCGATAAAAACCGCCATGCCAAGAAGGAATCGACCCCACAGGTCGAGAGCTTGCTACCGGAGCAGAAGGTGCTAGCGAGGAGACACTTGCGATATGAATTGAAACAGCTCGGCGTTGTAGCGGAGCGCAGTGAGGGTGTTTGTGTTACGTCATCACACCCGTATGATTGCGAACCAGGATGGCTCGGTCTACTCCATGAGATGTTCGGCCGCAAACGCAGTCTACCGAGAGGACCAATGGCAGCGACGTTCGAAGCATACCGAACTCGAGTCCTAAGCTATCTTGGCGATGAGGAGCCCATCGGTGTCCAACAAGCCACCCCATCGCAGCTCGATCGGCGTCTGCGCGATGTCGCGCCCGAGGAGTTGATCCGGCGCCCTGCACCTGAAAAGTGGTCAATTGCCGAGATCGTAGCGCACTTAGCGGACGCGGAGCTGGCGATGGGGTGGCGATTGCGAAACATGCTGGCGAATCCGGGCGTGGCCTTAACGTGGTGGGACGAGGCGGCATGGGCGGAGCGCTTGGGTTACGCGCAGCAAGATGCGAGCCTTTCGGCAGGGGTCTTTCGGGCGCTGCGCGAGAGCAACCTGCGACTGTTGGAGTCGGTCCCGCGCGCACGGTGGGTGGAGT
>Ga0307476_10000312_pt1 | contig 41792 bp, 39 predicted proteins | sample atmos_gasesECM2C_2_FD_203314 | JGI IMG/M metagenome (GOLD analysis project Ga0307476, IMG submission 203314) | Hardwood forest soil microbial communities from Morgan-Monroe State Forest, Indiana, United States - atmos_gasesECM2C_05 | ecosystem: Environmental > Terrestrial > Soil > Temperate... | reverse complement strand
TAAAGGTCGGCAAGTTCCCCTTCACGGCGAATTCGCGCGCGTCGATCGTCGGGCAGCACGAAGGATTTATCAAAATCGTCTCTGACGCCGACTACGGCGAGATTCTCGGCGTACACATCATCGGGCCGCAGGCAACCGAGTTGATCGCCGAAGCCGTTGCAGCCATGGAACTCGAAGCCACCGTCGAAGATTTGATGTGGACCATCCACGCGCATCCAACCCTGGCCGAAGCCATGCTGGACGCGGCAAACAGCGTGTACGGGATTGCTATCAACGCATGAAGCTTCTTAGCCAGGGATCAAACGGATGAAAACGAATGAGCCAAGACTTGATCTTGATCCGTGTGAATCCGCGAAAATCCGTGGCAAATCGAACTTGATCTCCTTAGTCCAACTCGGTACGGTAGATTACGCCACCGGCCTGCGCCTGCAACAGCAGTTGGTTGCGCTGCGTAAAGAAGAAAAGATCGGCGATGTTTTGCTCCTGCTCGAACACTCGCCAGTGATCACGCTAGGCCGCAACGCAAAAGCTGCAAATGTGATCGCCTCGCCCGAACTCCTGGCCCAGCGCGGCGTCGAGCTGTTCGAATGCGACCGAGGAGGCGACGTCACCTTCCACGGCCCCGGCCAAATCGTAGGCTACCCCATCTTCGACCTGCGCGGATTCGCCACTCCCGACGGCAAGCGCAAAACACTAGGCGCAGTCGAATTCGTCCGCCGCCTTGAAGAAGTTCTGATCCGCACCTGCGCCGACTTCGCGATCCCCACGAAGCGAGTGCCACGCCTAACTGGCGTGTGGACGAATTCGGAAGCCACAACGAGCCATGTGGGGACGGCTGCCTCGGCCGTCCAGCGAAGCGAAGCGAGCCCAAGCGCCTCTGCCGCCGAGGCCAAACTAGCCGCCATCGGCGTCCACATCTCCCGTTCAGTCACCTCGCACGGCTTCGCCCTAAACGTGAACACCGATCTCAGCTACTTCAACCTGATCATCCCTTGCGGCATCACGGGGAAGCCGGTCACTTCGATGCAGCAGGAACTCGGCAAGCCGCTCGACCTGAACGCAGTCGCTGAATCCATCTCCCGCAACGTTGGCACAGTGTTTTCCAGCCAGATGCTCTGGGTCGAGACTCTCGATGCTCTGCTTGGGAATACCGTCGGCGTTCCGATGCAGCGACCAGTAGAACTCCGTCAGTTTCACCAAGAGGACGATTCCACCTGGGCCTGAGGGTCTAGCCCAATGCGCCACTCTCGCGATAGCATTACTAATTGCAACCAGACGCAGGCCTCACCATGGCAATCAAGAAGAAGAACTCGAAGAACGGTGTGAATGGAAACCGGGGGCGTAACGGTGCATCTCGGTCCAAGCTCACCGACGTCCGAACTTACTCCATCCCCGACCTGCGCCTCGAGCATCCCGACCTCTCAGTCCGCCAGGCCATAGAAAAGGACAAAGACGGGACGGAGCATGTTCGCTACGAAGTCAGCGGCAATCTGAACGCACCGGTCCCGCCGATCCGCGACTCGAAGTATCTCGACAAAAAGCAGTGCATCGAGATCTACCGCTACATGTTGCTCAACCGCAAGATGGAGGTCGCGCTCGAAAATCTCTACAAGCAGGGCAAGGTAGTCGGCGGAGTTTACTTCGGACTTGGCCAGGAAGCCTGCTCCTGCGCCTCCGCTTACGCGCTCGACCAAGACGACTGGTTCGCGCCCATGATCCGCAACCAGGGCTCGCTCCTGGTCCGTGGCTTCCGCGCCTCTGACACAATGATGCAATACATGGCCAAGGCCGATTCACCCACGCACGGCCGCGACGGCACTTCGCACTTCGGCGACATCGAGAAACGCAACATGGTCTCGCCGATTTCGATGCTTGGCGATCTGATTCCCGTGCTCTCTGGCGTCGCGCTGGGCGCGCGCCTCCAGGGACGCAACATTGCCGTCATGACCTACATCGGCGACGGAGGCCAGTCCACCGGTGTCACCTACGAAGGCATCAACTTCGCGGCAGTGCAAAATCTCGGCCTCGTGCTCTTCGTCGAGAGTAATGAGTGGGCGTATTCGACGCCATCGGAGATGCAGTACCGCTGCAAAGACCTCGCCGAGCGCGCCATCGGATATGGTATCCCCGGCGTGATCGTCGACGGCACTGACGCTTGCCAGGTCTACGATGCCGCCCGCGACGCCGTCGAGCGCGCCCACCGCGGCGAAGGCCCCACCCTGATCGAAGCGAAAATGATGCGTATGAAAGGACATGCCATCCACGACGCTGCGGCGTATGTGCCCAAGCCGATGTTCGATTTCTGGAAGAAACGCGATCCGATTGCCCGCTTCGAGAATTACTTAGTGAAAGAAAAGAAGTGGCTCTCGGCGAAAGAGAATGCTGAATTGATTTCAAACGCAGAGCGGGTGATTGAGGAAGAGCGCGAGATCGCAGTGAATTCGCCGATGCCAACACCCGAATCAGCCCAAGGTGGCGTCTACTGCGAAGACGGCTGCCATGATATCAAGCCGAAGTATGGAATGCCGAAGATGAAGAAGGGAACGGGCGTGTACAAGCAAACGGAAGCCGCCGGGCATTTGAAGTAGACGAATCCGCAATGATCCAAGCACGTCCGTGGCAGAAACTTTTATGCAACTAACCTACCTCGAAGCCATCCGCCAGGGAATCTGGGAAGAAATGGACCGCGACCCGTCCGTTTTTTGCCTCGGCGAAGACATCGGCATCTACGGCGGCGCTTTTAAAGTCACCGATGGTTTCATCGACCGCTTCGGTCCCGAGCGCGTCATCGACACGCCCATCGCCGAGTCCGCAATTGTCGGCGCGGCCTTCGGAGCCTCGCTCACCGGCATGCGTCCCGTCGCCGAATTCCAGTTCATGGACTTCATCGGCTGCGCCTTCAACCAGATCAGCAACATGGTCGCGAAAACGCATTACCTATGGGGCGCGCCTGCCCCGTTAGTCCTTCGTGGCCCCAGCGGCGGATACGTCCACGGCGGCCCCTTCCACTCACAGAATCCTGAGATGTGGTTCGTCCACAATCCCGGCCTCAAAGTAATCTGCCCGGCCACGCCCTACGACGCCAAAGGTCTCATCAAAGCCGCCATCCGCGACAACAACCCATGCATCTTCTTCGAGCACAAATATCTCTACCGTCGCATCAAGGGTGAAGTTCCCGCGGAAGACTACGTCGTCCCCATCGGCAAAGCGAACATCGTCCGCGAAGGCCACGATCTGAGCATCATTACTTATGCGGCCATGGTGCACACGGCGTTGGAGGCTGCCGAGGTTCTGAAGAACGACGGGATCGATCTCGAAATCCTCGACCTGCGCACCGTCTCTCCGCTCGACCGTGAAGCCATCGCGCAGACCGTGAAGAAGACGAATAAAGTGATCATCCTGCACGAGCACTCCCGCACCGGAGGCCTCGCCGGCGAGATCGCAGCCATAATCAACGAAGAAGCCTTCGACGATCTCGACGGCCCCATCATCCGCATCGCAGGCCTGGACTCGGCAATCCCGTTCTCTCCGCCGCAGGAAGAGCACTATCTGCCGAAAGTAAGTGACGTAGTCCGCGAAGCTCGCCGACTGAAGGCATATTGATAATCGATGCCCCAATCGTCAAAGAACCCGCGCGAGAGGCTGACTCGTGCCATCCATTCTTTGCATGGCCTGAGCTGTGGCGACGCGTTCGGCGAGCGATTCTTCCTTCATCCCGAAGTGGCCCAGTCGTTGATCGCCCAGCGCATGGTTCCTTCACCGCCTTGGCGATACACCGACGACACCGCGATGGCGATTGCCATCACCGAAATCCTTGAAGAGCACGGCGAAATTCGGCAGGAATCTTTGGCGGAAGGTTTCGGAAGGAACTTCCTGGCTGATCATCAGCGCGGGTACGGGGCCGCCATGCACACGCTGCTTCCAGAACTGGCGAGCGCTCCATCCGCTTGGAAAAAAATAGCGCCGGCGCTGTTCAAAGGGGGAGGTTCGTTTGGCAACGGAGCCGCAATGCGGGTCGCGCCTCTTGGAGCTTACTTTGCCGATGACCTTGCCAGGTTGACCGAGCAAGCTGAACTCTCTGCCGTGATCACTCATAGCCATCCGGAGGGAATCGCAGGGGCGATCGCGGTTGCCCTGGCTGCTGCGTTGGCATCGCGACACAAAAGCTCACCGATTACTCCGCGTGATTTTCTGCAGGGAGTTTGTGAGCGAACTCCCGAGAGCGAAGTCCGTCGCGGCATCATCAAGGCCCTCGCTCTTCCAGTCGGCACTACCGTCGAACCGGCGGTCGCCGTGCTGGGAAATGGCAGCAACATAAGCGCCCAGGACACGGTCCCCTTCGCATTGTGGGCCGCTGCTTACCATCTCGATGACTATCAAGACGCCCTTTGGACAACGGTCAGCGGATTAGGCGACCGCGACACGACCTGTGCCATCGTCGGGGGCATCGTCGCGATGTCCGCTGGTGTTGAAAATATTCCACCCTCTTGGATTCAATCGCGCGAACCGCTTCCGGCCTGGTTCCTCTATCCCGAGCCCCAAGACTAGCGCCTCACCTACTCCATCTGCCACAATAGTTCCGTCTCGGAGGAACTCATGCTTAAATTCATTCTCGGAGTCATCGTCACTCTTCTCGTAATTATTCTCGGCGGGCTGGGCCTCGCCACGCTCGGCTTCATGCCGACCTATGCCAACGTCGCACCACCGCGCTGGGAGCATCACCTGGCTAACGCCGCAGTCGATGCCTCCATGGAGCGCCACGCTCCTCGCGTCACCAATCCCTTGCCGCCGAGTGACCAAAACTTTGAGGATGCGATGAAGCTCTACACCATGAATTGCGCCCTCTGCCACGGCGGGCTCGATCGCAAGCCTGCTTCGCTCTCCAACTCGTTCTACCCGCCCGCGCCTAATCTCATCTCCGATCCGCCCGACGACCCCGAGTGGCACCTCTTCTACACGATCCGCACGGGCATTCGCTACACCGGCATGCCCTCGTGGGAAAAAACTTTAAGCGAGCAGGATATGTGGAAGATCGCCAGCCTCCTCTCGCACATGGAAAAGCTCCCACCCGCGGTTCAGGACTACTGGAAGACCAGCTTCGGAGTTGCTGCCCCGGCCGGTGAAGAAGAGAAGAAGTAATCGAGAGAGAAACGCAGCCTCGCTTGGAATGCCGAGAAGGGTAGTGTCTTAACTCGGTTCATGCACCTACGCGCTGCGCTCAATTTGCATTTCGGGTTTCACAACCTGTGGCAAGTCCATACCGCGCTGCGAGTGACCACGTGCATTGAAGCGAAAGTCGAAAACCATGTGCGGAGCGTTTGGAAGCTATTGGAGGCTACTGCATGAAGGAATTGGCACCCTAACATTAACTGGCCGTCTGAGACTCCGGTTTTGCGATGAGTCCCTTGTCGGCAAGAATCTTGATATACCCATCTAGTTTCAAAGTGCAACCGACAAGCTCTGCAAATTGGCCGGAGTTTAGATGGAGTTGCTTACGTATGGAATGTTCAGGCAAGAACTTGCTGTTCCCGTGCGAACGCATGGTTCGCGCAACAGTTACGCCGTTGTACACGAACCATGCGTAGTGATGCTTGGCATCGCGGGTCTGCAAGCCAAGTTTGTTTTCAATGATGCCGAAATCGCGGATGTTCATTTTCGAGCGGTAATGTAGCGATCCAACACGTCTCTGACGCGTAGCAAATCAGCCCCTAATGCTACGTCGCGAGCATGGAGGTGGTCATATAGTTCTTGGATCGATCGTCCGAAGTGACCAAGGGCCTCACCAGTGTTTTCCCCACAAGCAAAGTCGTCGGTCTCGGCCCAGGTGAGCACCACCTGTCCTTCGTCGACGGATACGTCAAGAGGGATAGCCTTAACGAGACGAAGGTTTGGGCCAAGCGTTCCAGCAAACAAAATTGACTTTACGGGACGGGCGCTAGGCATTTCATCCAGCAAAGTGACGGACAGTTTGGCACCCTTGGTTTCCACGGCGATCTGGACGGTCTTGCCCATCTCATCCGGGCAGGTCATTATGAGTTGCGATGAAACGCCTTTGTCATTGTCCGCCTCACGAAATGGCGTGCTAATTCCAGGCGGGCCTTGCATTGCTGACTCGACAATGGGTGTTATTTCCGCGGTGGCCACTGGACTCCTCCTACTGGTAAAGTCACGGCATTCATCGTCACTCGATGAAGGAACGCATCATTCGCGAACAACTGAAACTCATATTTCCCCGGCTCTGGCAATATGATGCCGCCGATATTGACAACCAACTCGGCTGCCCCTTCGCGCTTTATGCTTTTTGCCTCTGCCTTCATGTCGGCAATTCTGGATTCGTCCTTTAGGTTAACAAGACGGATGAGAATGTCATAATCCCCTTCGGCATCAACTAGCTTGGCATAAATTCCAAGCCGAATCACAGCTGGAAACGCTGGCACGGCGACGTTTTCAAAAATCCCAATCAAACTTTTCTTGCCAGTGCCGACCTCAGCGATTACCTGATCGCACACAAGCATGGCCACTACGCTTGGGATCGGGGCATCTGCCATGGGTTGTTTCCTGCGACGAGCGGGGAATACACCTTGGGGTCGTATTGCAAGCGAAGGAGGATTCTGGCAGTGTGTGTTGGTAACTGTCAAGGTGAAGCTTTTTGCATCCTTTCGATTAGAGTCTCATTAGGAGACAAAAGTTGCACGACTAAAGCCCTGCATGAGTATTGCCAATTAAGGCACGACGAAAAGATTACGAAAGTCTCAAAATCGGCGAGGGCTAAGACACTACCCCGAGAAGACCTGGCTCTTCAACTCAGACGCAACCCGTTATAATATTCGTTTGCGTCCAGCCCTCAGTTCCGAACCGTGGGCCGCGCGGAAGGAAATCATGCCGACTGACATCATCATGCCCCAGATGGGCGAATCCATCGTCGAAGGTACCATTACCAAGTGGCTGAAGAAGCCTGGCGACAAAGTCCAGCGCGACGAGCCTCTGTTCGAAATCTCTACCGATAAGGTCGACGCCGAAATTCCCGCGCCTGCCTCTGGTGTGCTGCAGGAGATCAAAGTCACAGAAGGCACGACGGTCGGCGTGAATACAGTAGTAGGAACCATCGCTGGGGATGGTGAAGCCGCTGCCGCGAAACCCGCCCCAGCGCCCGCGCCGCAAGTGAAGGAAGAGACGAAGCAAGAGAAGAAGCCCGCCGCCGCAGCACCCATCCCGACTTCCAAGGCCAAACCTGCGCAGGACTCGACCGCCGACGAAGAAGCCCGTTCCTCGCCTCTGGTTCGCAAGATCGCCCGCGAACACGGCGTCAGTCTCTCCCAGGTCTCCGGCACGGGACTCGGCGGCCGCATCACCAAACAGGACATCACAGCCTTCATCGAGCGCCAGGGATCGCAACCTGCTGGTGTGGAGAAGGATTTAGTGGGGGCGGACGCATTCGTCCGTCCCGCCGAGCGAAACGAGGCGTCACAGTCATCAGCGCCCGCGCCAGTTGCTCCCCGTCCCGCTCCCGCGGCCTATCCCGGCGACCTCGTACCCATGACCAATATGCGCAAGATCATCGCTCAGCGCATGATCGAGTCGCGCCGCACCAGTGCTCACGTCCATTGCATGTACGAAGTGGATTTCACCCGCATCGTTACCCTTCGCTCTAAACAGAAGACCGGATTCGAGCAGCGCCACGGCGTCCGCCTCACCTTCATGCCCTTCTTCGTGCGCGCCGCCATCATTGCCGTGCAGCAGTGGCCAATCATCAACGCCTCGCTGGAAGGCGACAACATCCGTTACCACCGCAACATTAACGTGGGCATCGCCGTCGCCCTCGACTGGGGACTAATCGTCCCCGTCCTCAAGAATGCCGGCGACCTCAACTTCCTCGGACTGCAACGCGGCATCACCGACCTCGGCGAGCGCGCCCGCAGCAAGAAACTCAAGCCCGAGGACGTCGAGGGCTCCACGTTCACCATCACCAACCCCGGCCAGTTCGGCGCCGTATTCGGCCTGCCCATCATCAATCAGCCGAACTCGGCAATCATGGGCGTCGGTGGCATCACCAAGCAACCCCTGGTCGTTACCGACAAAGAAGGCAACGATTCCATCGCCATCCGTTCCGTGGTCCACCTCACTCTCGGCTACGACCACCGCCTCATCGACGGCGCCGTCGCCGACCAGTTCATGGCTCTGGTCAAAAAATCTCTCGAGGGCTGGAACGAGGAGATCGGCTAGCGTTCATGAAGCGGAAGGCTGGCTGCTTGTGGCGGACGGGCGCTTGCACCAGGTCGAGGCGTTAAGGCATTCGACTGTTCCATCAATTATTTTGGAGATACCGTCGCGGAATTTGTCAGGCTCAATGATCTCCCGTGCAGCCACTGCGTCCGTCATGGCCAGGGCATTCTGCAGAAACGACATCGCAGCATCTTTTTTCTCCGCTCCCGGCTTGTCGCCAAAAAGCCCCTCAATTCCACTAACTAGAGCGGGAACAAAGGCGATTCCTCGCAGCAATTGAGACAAAAAGTCCATACCTTCCTCCTGAAATATGTTTCCCGCCTTCCCGGATCCGCCGCTCGAATTTTTACGGTGGCGCCTCGTTCTTCAGCTGAGGCTGGCCAGAATATCGTTGAGTGTCGCCAGATTGCCGTCTGCGCTGTCAGTAGATCTGACAATCAAAGCCAGGCAGGCCTTAAGTTCGGCGGCCTTGGTCAACGCCAATGCCAACATCCCTGGCATGTCAATGCCTCCCCCGCCAGCGCTTTTCAGCGTGTTCGCAGTGGACGAAGTTGCGCTCTTAAGATTAGTGATAATCGTCGTGCTCGGTGTTGTGCTCATAGTTTTTCCTCTTTTCCTGAAAATGAAAGTTACTTCAGCCAATACTTGTGCAGCGCGATGGCCATGCTGACGGCAGCGCTGATCGCCCCGTTCACGATTCGGTTGTGTACGCTGTTCCTTAGGTCGTTCCGCTCTAGCACTGCCACTTTGTCTTCCGCAGTCTTCATGCGCCCCGGTTGCCCATTGCCCACCAGCGCATCCATCTTGGTTTCCAGCCGTACCAGCTTGTCTAGTACTTCTCTCTGAAACTCGATATCGATCGCCTTTAACATCAACTCCCTGTCGTTGACTCCCATACTCGCATCCCTCATCGCCCGAAGATCCCTAAAGCGGATAATCAACGTGCAACGCAGCCGAATAACGTGAGTACCTCGGCGGCGAAGACCCGTCATACAGCCGCAGAAAATAGTCCTGCGTCTGCGCCAGCCGGACCAGGTTAAACGATTGGCTGCTGAACCGCCCCAGCAGATTCCTGTCGTTCGCCTGCCCCCAGCCATAATCGTTTTCTCGAACCTCTATGCCGTACCCGCTCGGCGGAGTCATCCCAGCATCCACCTGCACCGTCGTCGATGTCACGGCGGTGATCTCTGCCTCCGTCAGGTCTGTCTGGTAATACGCACCGACCTGCGTTGTTTCCAGCAACGGAGGCACATCCTGCAGCGCAATCGTAGCAGCGCTAGCCCCATATTCGATCGCCAACGGCGCAGCCAAATCGTTCGCGAATCCAATCATGTAGAACCCGCGATCGTTTGCCGGATCCACAATTTGAATTTCCACCTCTCTCACAATTGCCGTAAATGCTGCGTTCCGCGAGGGAACATTCACCGCAATCGCATCACCCGGAAAGATATCCGCGGCCGCACCCGGCAAGAAATCGCTCCATGTCTCGTAGCTTCCCGACCAGGCAACTCCCGTGGCGTCGTCCAGAATCGCCAATGCTGCATTCTCGCAGTCCACATCTGTGCGCGCCCCGGGAGTTTTCGCCACCCGCACGCTGCCCCTCGTCCCATCATCTGCGCCATTCTGCAGCAAGGCCACACTCGCACCGTTCTGCACCTGTGCCACAGCCCTTCCAGACCCCCGATAGCTCGCCACAATCAGCTGATTCAACACGGGAACATATTGCGGATAAAAATCCAGCGAAGGATCGCTCGTAATTTCGCACGCCGCTCCATCGGAAAGCGCACCCACGAGTAGCGTCACGTAACTCGCGCTGGGCAACGCCGTTCTCACCTCCGCAAGAGATATATGAGCGACATATGTGTAAGTGATGCTGCACTGCATGCTCGCCGCATTCACCAACACATACGTACAGAACCCCGGCGCATTCTCAACCACGTCGTCGTACAACACGGTCGCCGGCGCCACTAGGGTTTCCGGATTGCTCGGATCAATATCCTGCACCTCCAGTACGAGCCGCACGTCCGCCGCCACCGCTGCCCCACCTCGTCCGCTTCCCGCAACATGCAAAGATGAGTGATAAGTTTCCCCACTGCGGTAGACTTCCATCGAATACATGTAAGTCGTAAAGAAATACTGATGCCCGGGCATCGTGGTCATCACCGGCCCCGTGAGTGACCCGTTGATAAGAGCCTGGATGTTCGAACCCGCACCCGACGGCGTGACCTGAAATCCTGCCAGACATCCTGTCACCGAGATTGCTCCCGCATACAGCCCGCCCAGCACTCCCCGCGACGCAGCAGCAAAGCTCACATCCCCATGCTGCAATTCCAAGGCACCGCCAAGTTCGATCTGCTCAATAAAGCTAACCGTGGTCTGCCCGTCGACACCGGTCCCGCCCGCGATTTGTAGCGTCTGCGCCACCACCGAAACCGCCGCCGCAGGATCGTCCACCACCCACGTCGTTGGATCGAGACCGGGCCCTAGATACTCCTCGTCAATCAACGCAGGCTTAGCCTGTGCGAACGGTCTCTGCGAAAGATAAAACTTCAAACTTTCGCCATTGCCCACAAAATAGTCTCGGACGTAAGCTTGTGGCTCGTTTTGCCCAATCACTGTCAGCTCATTCGCCATGAAGTTCGGATTGTTCAGCGCCAAACCCTCCGGCGAGAAGTTAGCGTCGCTCTCATTCAGCGCATAAGTAGCCGCTCCAACCGGGGCCAGAATCAACGCCCCATTCATCGTTTGAAAGCTCGCCCGCGCCGCCAGTGCGATTTCCGCTGCATGAAAGGAAAAATTCTGCTGTGGATTCACCTCATACGCGGCCAGCGTGTCCATATCCTGCACACCGGCCGTGTCGAACCACCCCGGCAGCAAATCTTGCGCCAGTTGCCGTAACGCGCTACCCGCGCTGCGCTCCACGAAAGGAGATCGGTTCGGCAGCGCCTTTTGATCGAGCAAAACTTCGTCGCTCTGCGCTACCACATTGTAGCGATACACTGGCGCCTGCTCTCCTCGCCCCAGATACTCGTACTGTGGTGCCACAGTCACATAGCCTGTGAACACGAAGCTGCCATCCGCTTTGGTCAGAATCACCCGCGCGCCCGTCACTGGAACTACCAAACCAGGCAAATTGGCCACCAGACTGAACTGCATCTCGGCCGGCTGATTGAGCTTGCGTTCGACCGCAAGCGGTTTGGTTCCATCCAGACCCCCGGCATAGTCCTGGGGCCCATGGCCCTGCAGATTGTCGATTGTCAGGTTCATCTCAATACACCGCCGCCATCGCCGCCGGGAAATAACTTCGATAACACAGGACCGTTTGCCCGTCGTTGGTATCAGTAAACGGCAGCGCTACGAACGACGCATGTAGTCCCAAAGCCGTCAGCGGTCTTGCAATCTCCGAAAACTCTTCTCGAAGAAACTTCTGCGACGAGCTCTTCGCACTATTCCCTTGCGCGCTCGCCCCTCCGGCAGTCTTGGCCGCCCCCCCACTCTTAGGCGGCTTCCATCCCGCGCCAGATTTCAAAGTGACACCGCCGGGCCCCGCTCCCGGATTCGGACTCAACCGTGGATAGTAAAAACAAACTCGCCCACCAGACTCCGGTTCCACCACAAACAGCGCCGACCACTCCTGGAAGAACGATCCCCCTTCCCGGTCCACGAAGGCAGCCACTACCTGCGCCGAGGCTCCCGTTGCAGGCGTTCCCGCCAGCAGTGGCTGCGCCAGAATCACCGAAGTCGATGTGACTTCCACCACCCGCCCCACGTTAAACGTCACTCGCCGGACATAATTCAGATCACGATTCACCGCAGCTGGATTGCTCACGTAAGCCGCCGAAATTCCCGAGCCGACGTATCCAACTTGCTGTTGATAGTCCACATCTACCGCAACCAGATTTCCCACAGCAAATGCAGTCGCGACCCCTTCACTAATCACGAGTTCACTCGCCGTCGAACCCGCTAACACCGCAGCCCCCGGAATCGGCGTTCCCCCCGAAGGCGCCGGCGCCGCGCTCGGACTGGTCGCCAGCACATTCATGTGCTCCGATCCACCCGCCAGCGCCATCTGTAACTTGCCCCATTCCCGGAAGTCGAACTCGACCCACGCTTCGATCGGCCCTCGAAACTGCAGCGCTGGCAGCGCATTCGCTCCCGATCGCACCACGTCGGTTGGCGTGTCGTAGTACCGGTCGAAGTTCTCGATCCAGCCCAGGTCAAGCCACGGACTCGGCGGCGAGTCGAGCGCAAACACCCCGTTCCCCGCTGGATCAAAAATCGTCGGCGTCTCTGTTGTCCGATTCACGGGCGCAAAGTATGCCCGCATCTGTCGTGTCACCGGAACCATGGCCGGGCGCAGTGGAGCCGTGCTCATAAAAGCGTTACCTCCGAAAAAAAGAAGACCGTAAGCCCCGCCCGCCGCTCAGCGCGCCCATCCTGATAAGCTTGCTCATACATCGCCCGGCGTACAGAACGCCCCTGATAAGCCAGCGTGTTCTCTTCCACTCCGCTCGTAGTGGCCTCCTGAAACACCGGTTGATTCCAGAACACGCTCGTACCCAGGTCGGCGCTCGGTGACTGCGTGTAATCGAATTTCTCGGTATTCGTGGGCTGGCAGATCGCGAGCAGTTCGGCGTCGAGTTGCCCCAGCACCCGTCCTCGATCCACCATGCTCTGCACGGTTCCCAGGGTGTAATACGAGATCACGCATTCGAGACTCATCAGTGCCGAATCGCCGGCATGCCCGTCCACAACGGATGCCGAACCCCACTCGATGTAGAACGCATTCGGCTGCGGCTCAGCCGACGCGGGCGGCAGGTTCTCCACTACCAGCACCGCCGGCACAGTAGCGCCATTCACCGTCACCGTTCGCGCCGGATTCAGTCCCGCCAGCCTCTGCTGCAGCGCAAGAAAAAAACTGTCTTTGGCAAATTGCATGGACACCAGCTTCTAGCTGCTAGCTCCTGGCTTGGAGCCTCCAGCTTGAAAGTTTTGTTGTTGTTTGGAATTGCGAAGTCAGTAATGCTCGGTCTCCGCCCGCCCCTGGGAAACGTAACCCTGGCTTGCATCGAAGACGCACAAGCTAGCAGCTAAGAGCTGCTTCCCTCACTCCACCGCAGTCACGACGTAAAAATATGCTGTCCCCGCGAAATTCTCAGTCACCACCGCTTCAATATGAAAAAGATCTCCATCGTAAACCAGCCCCATGGCGGCGTCGAACAGATCCTCCGCCGAGCCCATCCCGAGCGCGGATAATTGCATTTCAATCGCCGAAGCTGGCAGCGTAAATTCAATTCTTCGCGCTGGTCCAAGGTTCCCTGTCGGTAAGTTAGTTGCTACCACCGGGGTGATGATTACGCTCTGCACTCCGGGATCGACCAAACCCAACTGCCCGGCCGCATCGCTCGCCGTCGCCGTGGCCGGCAACAGCAAACTCACCTGATCCCCGCCAAGCGCCGTCAGCATCGCGTTCGCCGCCCGCACCAATGCCGCCCCACAAATCCCGCTTCCCATAATTCCTCCTGCTTGTCGGCTAACGGCTAATTTCCAGCTGCTTTTCCCTACGCACCCTTTTGCGACACATAAGGTGCCAGCAAACTGCGCACCATCTCATCTACCAGCGTGGGTCCAAAATATTGCAACCGAAGCTGGTTGATCTGGCTCGATTGCACATTCAGTCCCGGCGTAGTCTGCGCATTCTTCACAATCTGTGCGCACGCTACCTGTACCGGTGTCGGAATTGCGCTCCACCCCGCGTTGTAAACCACATCCACTTCATTGAAAAACAACCCCAGAGCGTTCACTGGAAAAGTAAGCTCGCCGCTGTCCGCCCAAATATCAATCGTCGTCGGATCAATCGCCGTCCACATCCCCGGCAGCGAGAACACCAGCGCAAACTCCAGACTCATCTCCGGAAAAGGCCACTCCCCTCGTCGCGGAATTCCGTAACGCCCCTGCAGCGTCACAATCGGCGTAGTAGCGGGTGCCACCGTCACCAGTGGCAGATAACTCACCCGCACCGTGTTCAATTCTGGTGGCATCTTCAGCCGCTCTTCGTACTGATTCACCCCTAGTGTCTCCCGCCGGCAATGCGCGTCGATGATGGCTGAAGCCGCCGTAATCCACGATGGATCAGTCGTAGCATCCAGCCCGTAAGTCAGGTAATCGCTAGTAGCGAGATAATTCATAGTTGAGTTCTCAGTTCTCAGTTCCCAGTTCCCAGTCGCAGCCCCCAGGAAACTGAGAACTGAGAACCGGGGCTCAGAACCGGTTCGCCGCCATTCGCGGCGTATAATTTTGGAGCTTCACCTTAGGCGACGTGAATGTCGAACAGTTTCTTGCTATACCCCCTGCGCGTTGCCACTCACTACTTCGTGGCGGTCGCCGGCGGGATGACAGTTGGGCTCATCCTGGAGGCCACGGTTGGCCGCCTTTACAGGCACACCACCGCTGAGCCGTTCGTTCCTTGCATTGCGATCACTGCGTTCGTGCTTGGATTGCTTGTGAGTGATCGCATCGACCGAGTGCGGCTTGCGAGTTGGACGTGGACAGTCGGTTTGATGTGGCTGCTCGTTGCAATTCGCGAACTCACTCACTCCTGGGATCCGCGCTGGGCGCACACCAGAACAGCATGGGAGTACGCCAGGTCGCAGCTGTTCCCAGTCCCCATCTACGACAGTTGCGGTGGCACCGAGTGCCTCTATCAATTCTTCTATGCCATCCCGTTCATAGCCTCGGTCGGGTATTCGTTGGGAGGCTTCGCAAAGAAGCATTTCGGACTCGAAAAACCTGCAAGCTATTAAAGGCTGCGAGTGTTCTCAGTTCTCAGTCGCAGCCCCGAAATAACTGAGAACTGAGAACCGAGAACTGAGAACTGGTTTTCGCTTACCTCTGCACGTTCACCTGGTAATGCGCAAAGTTCGCCCCCTTCACCACAGGTGCGCCAAACTTCACCACCACCATCTGCTGCGTCAACGCATTCGGCAGCCCCAGCTTGAACACCCGCGGATTCGGATCGGTCAGCCAGTGATACTCGATCAGATCCTCGGTCACGATGTATGCTGGCAACACCGCCGTCCCCGAACCCGGAGTCCCCGTGTAAGGAACTGCCCAATCCGGAATCAGTGGCAGATCTCCAGCCTGCGTGCTCAACGCCTTCACCCGCAACCCGCCCGTGATTTCCACGGTGTTGAGCACCACGTTGAACTCTGCCTTCATCTCCCGGTCGATCAGGTCCAACAGCACCGGATTCGAATAAATCGCCGTCGGCCTCACCGCATACGCCGCGCTCGAAACCATCTGCGCAATCGTGCTCTTGATGCCATCCACGATGCTCGCAGAGGTTGCGATCGTGCTCGTGTTTCCGCCGGCCACGATCTGTCCGATCACGCCGAAATACTGCAACGTAGTCGGCGAACTGAGTGACGTGTCGCTGCCGTTCCACAGCGCAACATCGTGCGTGCGCAGCAGTCCGTCCACCGAATCCGCCAGGTCCTTGGCTTGCAAATAAGCGAACTGGCTTTGTTGCGCCGTCATCTCCAGATCGAACAGGTTGTAGTTGATCTGCGAAACCAACGCCTTCAGAGGCACTGCCAACTCCACGCGAGTCGGCGATCCAACCGTCGGCGTAATGTTGCGCGGATCGACAAACGCCTGCGTCGCGGTCGGCGCATTGATCGCCGTCTCCTCAAAGAACCGCGAAGGATGCCCAGTCGCCGGCACCTGCTTGATCCTCTGCCCAAACACCCCGCGCCGCCGCACGATGTCGAGGATCTCCGTCTGGTACCGGTCAATTTCAATCGCGCCCGGCCCAAGGTAGTCAGCCGAAGCGTACAAATCCACAAATTGTCCCTTCATGTTTTCTCCTCTGTTGATTTTTCCTGCAATTGGAATTCGATTGCGTTGTTCACCAAAAGAAAAGGCACGACCAAGTCGTGCCCAGCTCATTTCGGATTGTTGTTGCCTAAGGCCTAACACCGAAGACCCAACACCGAAGACCCAACACCGAAGACCTGCTACTCGATGATCCCCGCCCGAGCCAATTCCGACTTCACTGCGATCCTCTGCTCCACGCTCAGGCTCTGTAGCGTCTTGTCCAGCACGCCCTTGTCCAGCTTCTCGGAGCCAGACTCGTCGCAACTCTTGGCCAGGATTGCCGAAACCAGCGGCGGAAGGGTTTTCCGCGCCATCCGAGCCGCCTGCGCTTTCAAGTCCGCATTGGATTTTTCCAGCTCGGCTACTCGCTCCTGCAAATGCCGCCCCCCATCCCCGCGCGCCGACATCTCATACGATGGTTGCTCTTCCACCGCCGCCACTATCCGGTCCACCTTCGTGTTCAGCGCCTCTTGCTGCGCATCCAGCCGCCCCAGCACACGATCCAACGATTCGGCCGCATTCGCCAGCCGCTCCGCCGTCGTCATCAACTGCTGCACCATTTCTTCATTCATGCTTTCTCCTCCTCGGTGTGTTCCACCGCAACCTCTTTTCCAGGTACTACGTCCTAGGCACTAGGTACTCAACTCAATCCAAGTATCCTGGTATGCTGCTTTGTCCCTCCGCAGAATCGCCGCTCCTGTGAATGTCACTCTCGACAGCGTCCAAACCCTCGCCCTTGTGTCCGCGATCTGCACATCTGTCACTTCGTACGACAACCCAAGCCCGGCCGGTCCCGCCGCCACGCAAGTCTCGGCTCGTATTGTCGGATGAAATTCTTCAACGTGCTCCGGACCGCTTTTCGCGCTCCGTCTCGCCGCAGCCGTTAGAATGCGAATCCGTCCAACTGCAGCCCGCAGCGAAGCTCTCAATCTCGAGCCTTCCCCCCTGCTTCCGGTCTCCCACGGACTCACAGCCGCGTGGATCACACCGGCGTTCACGAGCCTCGCTCGCAATGAATCAACGGGTCTGTGATCGCCGCCAGGTCGTGATTTGGCGATCTCCTCCACAATCTCAGGGAAATCTCTGGCAAACAGATATCCACCTAACTCCACGTTTCGTCCCACGATCTCCGCCCGCGTGATCACCCCTACCTTGCGCCTGACATCATGCCGATCGAGAGAAGGCGAGTAATCCACCGCCATTCCAAGGAGTGAAGGCAAGGCAGCCTCAGCCGCTCGCCTCGTCAGCACGACCAGGTGACCCTTCGCGCCCGATGGCGCCCGCTGTGAAGGAACATCGACCATCGTCAATACTCCAGAAAACGCCGCCCGGTTCGGATGCCCCACAACTTCCGGCATCGCCATCGCCATGCTCTTCAACTCAATCATCTCGATGTCCCTTCCCTACGCTGTCATCCTGAGCGCAATCGAAGGCCCCCTGCAAACCTTCCTTGCCACCGCAGTTGCAGGGCGTTCTCCCTACGAACTTGTTTTGGACTCTGGTCGAGCCGCCGTCTCCAGATCCCTCAACCCTCTCATCCTCCGCACCTCATTCACCGTCAACACCCCGTTCTGCAAAAGAATCTGCTGAATCTGCGCCTCTTCCAGCGGATCCTGCGTATCCAGCTCCGCAAACACAAACTCCAGATCGTTCCATCCCAGCCGTTTCTGAATGGCGTCCCGCGTCAGATGTTCCGCCAGCAACCGCGCCGTCGGGACAATCGCCTGCCGAAACGCGAGGTCGTTGTATTCTTCCGCAGTCGACCGATTCACATCCGCCTCCACTCCCAGATAAAACGGGGGCAGATCAAACGCATCAGCAATCACGCGCAGCAGAAATTCCTGCCACTGCAACCGCAAGTCAGCATCAGTACCTCCACCGAACCGCAGCACCTCCGGTTTGCTTTCAACCGAGAGAATCGGTACGCGCCCCGTCCCTTCAATCTCATCCTGCCACCAGCGAATCAGCCGCTCGTGATGCTCCGGCGTCAAATCCTGCAGCCAAAGCGCATACTGCACCACCGAGTTCGAAGCCAGCCGCGACGCATACCGGTGCGCCCCCAGAAAAGCGTTGATCGTTTCAAACGCCACTTCCAGCCGGCCCAACCCAAACGGTGTGTGCGTCCGCGGATTCAGCCGGATGTAGATCAGTTCATCGTCATCCAAAGTGATCTGGCTTTTCGGCCCCGACTGCTCCGTAACCTGCAAGTAGCGCGGCCCGTGCGGCGAACCATCCCAATCCAGATTCATCCGGATCGACGATCCATCCACCGGCCACAGCAACAGCGGACGTTTAATATCGCCCGAAGTCTGCACCTCGACCGCCCCGTATCCGCCCACGATGATGTCTTCCACTACCTGCTCTGAAAACGAACGAAAGGAGTCATCGGGATTGGGCGCATGAAAATTGTCAGTGAGAATTTGCACGCGATCGACACCATCTGGAATCGCATCGAGCGAAAGCCCCTGGCTCGCCTGAATCCGCCAGCGCATCCCCGCGATGCGATCCTTGATGCAGTTGATCGCCCGCCGCGGCACCGGAATCTCCGAAAACCGCCGTAGGTTATAAGCCGTAGGCTTCGGCATAATGTCGCCTGGTGGCCCGTAAGAGTTGAAGATGGAGGGCAGCGGCAAAGTCCGCCGCTTCTTCTCAGCATTCCCCAAAGAAGCTGCCGAAGACACTCCCGCAATCCGGCGCAAAGCGCCGCGCAACGTCTCTTTAATATTCATAAGATTTTTCCGTAGCGCCGGCGCCCTGCCGGCCGAAAGTCTGTTATGTGAGGACAGCCGCCCCCGGCCGTCCCCGGAGCGCAGCTCGATTCTTCGCTCGCAGCTCGCGGTCAACAAAAAAAGCCCCGCCGCCGCGGAGCCTTCGTACGCACAATCGCAATCGAAGTTACAGTGGAGTAAACATGAAGCTGAAATTAGCTAACAACCAAAGAGCTCCGCTCCATACGGCAACCCAGAGCGTGGTGTATCGACGCATCCCCCTGGCAAAAGATCCCGTGAAAAATGCTGCCACCGAAAGCAGGAGTCCCACGCTGGGAAACCGAAGATGCAACTGATGGAAAACACCGTCCCGTTCCAGAAACAGCAAGCCCAGCGTCAACGGAGCCATCATCAACAAATAAAGACCTGGCTCGACAACCCCAAGAACACCGCCAGAAAACCCATTTTATCCCGCGCATCCACCCCTTCAGTTCGGCTGCGCCCGCCATAAAATACCGATGCCACAACCAGGCAAATGTTTGCGACGGATATAACCCCGATCAGGACTTCGACTGCGGAAAGATGTACGTCCTGATTCACGCCCTCAACTCCCGCCGCGCCACCTCTGCAATCATCGGCATCTCTGCCGCAACTGCAATCCGAATCTTTTCGTCCTCCATCATGCTCAGCGCAAACTGTACGCTTTCCTGTCCTCGCTCAAGGTCGTCGTCAATCACAGCCGTCAGCACCGGCGCAGCACCGGCCACTTTCGACATGACCAGCGCAATCTTCGGGTAGCGGGCAGCAAGCAAGACTGCCGCGTCCACGCCCGCCTTCAACGAGACAGCCTGAAACAACTTAATCTCGCCCTTCACTCGATATCCAAAATCAAATTGAAACAGATCACCCGGTTTCGTATAAGGCGCAACCGGAACCGGAAGCACAAACTTCTCCACCCCAGCCCGCTCAAATGCACCCTGCATGGCAGCCAAAATTCGCTGCCTCCCACTCACCACGCGCCTACCGGCAACCTTCGCCGCTTCCAAATAAATCGAAGCCAGGGCCTCAATCTCCACGGTTGGATCCTCCGCCAGGCATCCCTTAGCCGGCGAAAGCTGAATCACATTTGAAAACGAGTCCTGCAGCCTCCGAAGCAAACCGTCGCGATCATGCGCCGTCGCCAGTTGCGCGCGAATCTCCCGTTCCAGCGCCTCCAGCATCTCCACATCCGCCTGCGGATCCAAACACCGCACCCGCCGCCAATCCCGCGTAAATCGCACCTCCGCGAATCCACCGTCGTTCGCCCGCGACTCGACCATCACCACGCCAATATTGACAAACTCATCCTTAACCGCGTCCGGCACATACCGCAGCAGGAAAAACTCAAGCTGTTTTTTCTCAGCCATCATCAGTTCATCAATAAAAAGATGTTCTCCGTGACTCCGTGGTGGATGTTCCTTAGTGCTCCCTCCACCCCGGAAACGGCCTCCGCGGCGAAACTCGAAAAGCCTCAATCAACTCCCGCACCATGCCTCGTCGCACGATCAAAGTTCGCACCAGCTTCTCCAATTCGTCCCACTCCCCGCCATACCACTCCGGAGGAATTTCTCCCGCCAGAGTCCACACCACATCCTCTTCCATCTTCTCTATGCGCGAAAGCCAGGGCTCGAACGACTCCCATCCCTGCACGCTCTCATACACTTCATTCCGCGCATATACCCCCCGCAGCGGATAATCCGGAAACGTCCACTCCCCCGCATTAAAGCAATACCCCTGGTCGATGAACGCCGCCGTATACTTCCTCTCCCTTAGCTTCCTCCAGAACGCCGCCTGCCGCCCATTCGCGTTCCCCGTCCACTTATCCACCACCAGCATCCCGGCAAAAGTCTCCAGGTTGCGCACCATCCCGAACATCTCCGCGGGAAGATAATCGAACACTTGCCCTTCCAGCGGACTCACCGCAAAGCGCGATCCGAATTGTAGTCCCGCCTGGCAGGGGATGGTGTTATGCGCCAGCTGAATACTCAACTCAGCCGTGTGCTCCACCAGCCACGCGCGAACTTCCACCACTTCCGTCCCCGGCACCGGCAACCCGGCCCGCTCCGCCAGTCGCGTCGCTAACATTTCATTCGTCAGCACCCGCAAATGCTGCGGGTTATTCCGGAACTTCACCACATAAAAATTCCCATCCGAGCAGCGCATCAAATGCCCCTGCGCCCCGCCCCGCATCCTGCGAACGTGTTGGACTGCTTCCACCAAGTAAGTATGGCAAGCCCGTGTGGCGCGGGCGCCCTCGCCCGCGAAAGCCCCGTGGGGGCGCTCCTACTTCACGCCACAAAGCCTGCCATCTTACTCCAACTGACCCAATTCGTCTGTGACGGATGACCCTCCGACTGTTACTCCACCACTAGGCTAGCCACTTCCAGCCCTCTCTTCTTCACGCCCCGTCCCACATCCTCCCGGCGCACCGCCAGCGCGATCGCCATCGCCATCACACAATCGTCATGCGCCCCATCGGCCGCGGCCGCATTTCCGTCCGCACGCCTGATGAAGGTCCGGCACTCTTCCAGCAGCCGCATACTGTGGAACAGTTCCGGTTCCGACATCAGTACAGCCGCCATATTTTCGATCATCGCGGGACGGCTCGCCGCTGACGTCAGCCATCCCAACTGCCCGCCCTTCTCGAAAACGTCCTCATACCGCAGATAACTCAGGTGGGCCAGCACCGCCGCTCCATGATTGTTCCGCTCCACTGCCACTAGAGCCTGCTCGTATCTCAGCCCCAGATCCGCAACTCGCTTTGCCAGTTCGTACGGCGGAAAGTGCCCGTGCAACTCCGCGCACTGCATTCCCATTGTCCGCTCGATTACCTGCGCGCACGCGTAGTCCCCGTCCGATCCTCCTCCTGCCGAATCCACCCCCAAAATGTATCGCCTCCCTTTCTGCGGCGGAAACCAGATCGTAAGCCTCCCGTTGTCTTCCGAGTCCGTCGCAGCCCCAGCCAGCCCCGCCGCTCGTTCGATTGCCCCTACTTCGAACACACACTCTCCAGAAACCAGAAAGCACGAACTTGGATCCTCGGCGTATTCCTGCGCTGCCAGGTCGCGCAACGTCTTCCACTGCCTGCGACGCCAGGAAATCTGCCCTTCGCTCAGACCGTGCCGTCTTGCCAAGTCGCTCTCTTCCGGGGTCAGCGGCAGCACCTTCCCTTTCTTCACGATCTCCCGATAGCTTTCGTCATACCACCACGGATAGAAGTGCTGCGTGTAGCCGGTCTCATTTGCTTTTTGCCATTCCCCGTAGAACACGCCGGCCGCCCCATTCGGCGTCGATTCCAAAACGATCTCGCCCTCCGGCACCACTGCTGCCCTCAAAGACGCCAGTGTTTCCAGCCCACCGCGGGGCCAGCGGGAGACCTCCGAGCAATGCAAATTATGGATGGTCATACCCCGCCCCGCGTTGTCATCCGCCGTTTCCACTCGATACTCGCTATCGAGGTGTGGAAACACGATCTGGCGGACATTGGAGCGCGACTTCACTAGCGCGCCCTTCAGCATCGCCTTAGGCAGGTTCTCCCAAAAGCGTTGCACAATATTGAAAATCGCTTCCGCCGATTCCTGGCTGTGCGCCACCTGCACGGTCAGCGTCCCCGGCCGCGTGATCGTTTGTACAAAGTATCGCGCCGCAACATACGTCGTAATTCCCAACTGCCGCGCTTTCAGCACAATGTTGCGCCGGCTGCATGTCCGCGAATACTCCTGCTGCGCCCGGTTCAACCGCAGCCACCGGCTCCCCCCTGTCTTAGGACGAATTTTCAGCAGCCTCGTGATCAACTGGTCTCTCACAGTCTGCTGCCCCAGCTTCCGATCGAGACATGGCCCGAACTGCTGCAACAGATAAAGATCCCCCTCCACAATTCGCCTTTCCTGGTGCCTTTGCTTCTTAGCTTTAGCTGAAAGGCGTGGAGCGGTTCGCTGATCGATGACAGCGCTCAGCAGCCCTCACACTTCTGTCGAGTCTTCCTTCCGCGTCCTCGCGTACTGCCGAATCCCATCCCGCAATATCACGCTCCGGTCCGTGAGTTGGTGCAACCCCTGCCAATCCTTCTTCAAGTCACGTTCCGGGTCGTATCCCGCCTGTGCCAAAAATTTCCAGCGTTGGTCATACGAGCGATCGCGTTTCGCCCCGTGAAAAAGGTGGTTCACCAATCCGGGCAAGTAACCGACATTCCGGCGGATATACATTTCCGCCCGCTCTTGCCACTCCCGACATCGTCGGATGTATGCCGGCGAATATCCCGAGTACAAAGACCGCTGCACCTGCCCCACCAGTGCCGATGCCATGTGCCAGTCTCCCTGGCCCAGAATCGCGTGATCGATCAGCATGCCAACTTTTTCCAGTGCGCTTCGCTTCGCCGCCCACGCAAACCCCGGATGCCAGAACTGCCCGCTGTGTACGCTGTAGTACCCATACGCCGCCTTCTCTTCCATGAACGCCGGTTCATGCGGACTCGGCCGGTCCGTCACCCACTTGTATAAAAATCCAGGAGTCGTCGTCAGCGGCTCATAGTCCGGTCCCACATCCTGCGCGTGACTGAACATCTGCAGCACATCGTAGTGCTGCAAAAGCTGCAGCGTTTCCTGCGCCCAATCCGGACGGCTGAACTTCACGTCCGCATCAATCCACGCAACATACTTCGCCTCGGTCGGCAACCGCTGCATCAGCAGGTTTAGCGCGTTCTCCTTGTGCCAGATCTCGCTCGCCGTCCGCAGCTGTAAATGCCGCGGATTGCCGGCCTGGGTCACTTCAAAGTGCCGCTCGCCAAACGCCACCTCCGCGGTATACAGGATCGCCCCCGCCGCTTCGCATTCCCGCTCGAACATCCAGTAGTTCCAGTAGCGCGACCGCCAGCGCAGTGGATTCTCTAGCATCGTTACCACATGCAACCTCTCCGGAAGCACATGGATTCCCGGCCTCGCCTGCGAAGGATGATCGATACACCCCGCACACTCGCACCGCACATGATGTTGCAACTTCCAATCATCACTCACAAAGCCATCCCTCGGAACAATTGATTGTCATCCTGAGCAAGCGTTCTTTGCGCAGCGAAGGATCCGGGCGAGCCGCGCGATGCGTCGCGTTTTCTTGCGACGCATTAATCGCGCGTTTGGCGCGCATCCATACCCACGGCACTCCCCCGCACCCTTACTTCAAAAACCCCGCGCTCGCCCAGCGCGCAAACGGCTTGTGCAAATGAATCCGCATCCCTGCCGTGGCATGGTCCAGTTCGGCGTTGCCAGTCTTCGCCGTCATGGTCGCGTTATACGAAGACACGAACTCGCTGGCACTCAACGGAGGCTGCTTCTTCATCTGCGTCGCCGCCATGGCCCTCGTCCCCGGCGATGCACTCGGATCAACCAGAGGGACAATCGCCGCCAGAGACTGGATTTCCGAAAGCATGATCCCAACGACCGCCGTGATCTTCGCCTGAGTTGCCGCGTCCTTGATATGCAACGCCGGCAGAAGACCGTTCATGGTCGATTGCGCCGCGTTGATCGCAGTCCGAATCTGATTCAAGATCCCAGGCTGCGTCGCGGCATCCGCTTTTTGGTAGGCCGCAATCAAGGATTGCAGCAATTGCAAATCTGCGCCCGCCTGTGAGCCCGCGCTCTGTATGGTCTCCCGGTCGTTCGCCGAAACGCTCTCCCCCTGCAGCGTCGCCACCAGTGCCACAATATTTGCGGCCGCGGGAACCAGCGCCGCCACAATCTGCTCCCCCTCGCCGATCCACGCCGTCGAGCACGCCGTCCACGTCAGCGTCCCGCACAATACCCCTGCCCACAATGCCTTCCCTGTCGCCGCTTTCCTCATGACCTTATTTCCTCCGATCCAAATTCACTATCACAAACGAAAAGGCACGGCTTTCACCGTGCCCCTGACGACCGAATGCTTTCCGGCTTTCTTATGCTTATGGTATTTCTCTTGCCCGCTGCCTGACCCTCAATTCAACTTCGCCAGGAGCTTGTCCGACTCACACCGCGAGCCCCGGCAGACTGCCAGCTGGCTATGGCGAGGCAGCAGCATTCAATGTAACCGCATTGCAACTGCTGATCCCCGCGTTGCTATAGGCCATTGCCGCAACCGTATGCGCCCCGATGGTGGCACTAGTCCAGTTAAAATCGTACGGACTGCCGCCGGTAACTGTCGCCTGCAACTGCCAATCAACGTAGAACTCCACCTTGCTGATCCCGCTGCTGTCCGAAGCCGTGGCCGCGACCGTAATTGGATTTTCCACCGATGACTGGTCCGCCGGAAACGTGATCGCTATCGTCGGAAATCCGCTTGTGTAGATCGTATCCATGGCACCGTGCACGTCCGCACCCGCGGCCTGATAATCAGCGAAGGTCCTCAGCGTGTTGTCGCCGCTGTTGTTGTTGTCATAAACGAACTGCGTGTCGTTGCTGCTAGAAGCGTGGTAGGTGTTGTAATCAGGCGGAGTATTGTTGGCGAAGAGGTTTGGCTGATTCGTGGGGTCGTCCTGAAAGTATCCCACAGGGCCGGTGCCTGTATCCCAGATCACCGTGTTGTGATGAAAATAGTTTCCTGTGCTGACGATCTGGCTTCCCACATTCGGCGCCACGGTATTGTTTCCGCGATTCGCGGCGAGCATTTCCCAAGCCGCGTTGGTGACGCCGCTGGGCTCCGTGACTACATTGCAGTAAGCCTGGACACCGGATGACGTTGAGCTCGCAATTCCAAAAGCGCCGCTAGTCCCGGCCAACCTGACCGCATTGTTGCGGATGGTGCAGCCGAGTTCACTGATTTCACAGATGATCCCGAAACCATAACCTGACCCTGGTACAGCTGGCGCTGATAGCAAAATAGGTTGAACACCAATCGGAGCAGTGCCAGCAATGCCACCATGAACGTTACCGTTTATATCCGTATATTGACTGTACGCCAACGGAACGCCTTGGTTTGTCGTGGAACATGAACCCCCTGAACAGGATTGTGACTGATCCCACATCACCAAATAGTTAGTGATGTTATCCGTCAAATAACAAGACCAGATATTGCCCGCAAGAGTGCAACCATTGTTCGCAGTCGGAATACCGCTCACGATTGAACCAAATGCCTTGTTGCTCAACCACGCGTAGGTTATGTTCCACCCTTCGGTACCTAGTGCATTGCCCTTCAGCGTGTTAGAAATGTCGTAAGTGTACCAACTGATTGATCTAATCCCGTTGGTAAATGCGATCAAGAAATAACGCAGCATGAATGACTGTTGCATCTGATTATCATAATACGTGCCTGAGCTATCCCACCCAGTGCCGGAATATCCACCTTCTCCTATCCATTGGGGCTTAGCTAATTCTGCACTCTGTTCCGTTCCAAGCAATGCCTGAAGATATGAATTAGTGTCCGTCTCGACCAGATTACTCGTTACGTTGCAAGGTGCCTGGCAAGGTTTCATATGCGTATTGACTATATCTATTGCGTTGTGCATTCCAACGCCATCGCAACCCGACCCGCTCTTTGGGGAATCATTGCAGTACAACAGGTTCTGCGTGACGTTGATGTCGCCGGCATCGTAGGTGTGAGCTGAAGTGAGAACGATACTGGCCGACGGATCAATGGCAGCCGACAAAGAAACACTCGTCACAGTGGCCCATACCTGAGCACAAGTCTCTCCGGTAGCCGTGATCATCCCAACTCCCTTGATAAGACAACGGGTGTCCTCGGTCATTCTTTTCAGTTGTGCGTAAGTGCCAACGTAAAAATTACCCTGACAATGTGGCGATGTAAGTCCCGGAGCTAGCTGACAAGACTGGTCTACCTCATTCCATATCTCCCAATACTCGGGAACAGAGTGCGTGCCACTGTAGCCGCTCGCGTTGACGTGGGTTCCTATTGCTGCCACGAAATTACGAAACCAAAGGTTGGCACCAGTACCGTCACTGTTTAAATCCTTTGCTGGTTGACATCCACCATTCGGAAAACTCGTTGCACAGGCAGGAGTCGGAGTCGTGTTAGTAAGTGCAGTCCTTGGTGTACCACCGATGGTATAAAGCGCCGGCGCTCCTGCGCCACAAGCGTTGTAAACATCTCCAAGAAACACGTCGAGCGGGGCAAAGTTATAATTGGTTTGGCCAGCCCCGGTTCCAGTTGAAGTGTCGAACAAACTCCAAATCAAAGTTCCTGCTGATGTAGTGGCATCCATTAACCGTGTCATGCCGCACTCAATCACGCCGGTAGAGCTTGGAATATTACCACTTCCATTGAACATCATCGAAAATGGCTGTGCACCGAATGTTGTGAGTTGCGCCGCCGAGTCATTGTTTTCGGCGAGCGTGTTCCCATCAATAAGCGGGTTGACGCTGTTCACGTCGAAATGGATCCCGTTGCCGATGTTGTTTTCGACGATGTTCGCACGCACTACCGCCGCAGCCGTGTTCCCGAACTTCATTCCGCCTGCCCCGAAGCCGGGAGACACGTGAGCATAGTTGTTCAAAGTGACCGTATTGCCCTGAACTACCAGTTTGGAGGGTGTGATTGATGTGCCTGCTGGTAGGCCACCACTAACTCCGAATTGCCCGTTAGCGGTCAGAACGTTGTTCAGTAGCTGCATCCCGAAACCGACAAGAATTCCAGATCCGTGGTTAAGAGTAATGTAGTTGTTTGTGATGCTCCAGTTAATCGCGGAAGTGGGGCTGGCGGTGAGGCCATAAACCGGGGTAAGAGCGCCGCCCGCTCCAAGTGTGGACGCAAACTCTTCAATGGTGAAGTTCTCGACGGTCACTCCGCTCGCCGCACTGGACGGGGAAAAGACCGTGCTCAAAACTCCGATCTCCACCGTGTTGCCGGAAACGAATGTCGGAGTCAGAGCGGAGGGTAGATAGACCGTGTTGGTCGAGTAATTAAACCACCAGGTCCCGGCTCTCAGAGTGGCTTCGGACGAGAGGTTCATATGCTGATAAGGGCTGCCGTTCACGTACAGGTCTTCCGGATAGTTACATCCCGCCCATCCGGTGTCGCAGGTATAGCCGTAGATATTGCCTTGCTGGGTAAATCCTGTGGCATAATAGTTGCCATCGCCGTCAGGACCAAGTATCTGTCCTGAAGTCAACTGCACGCTACCACTCAGAATCGCAGCGCAAGGTGCGGAGGTCGGTGTGCAGCTCGGCCCCACGAACGTTTGATTGTTCTTGGCCGCAATCTGGCCGCCGTTGCTGGTGTAATGCCCGTTCGTACCGCTGGTCAAGCGATACATGCCGGCAGCGATATTGATCGTGTCCCATGGCGACGACAGCGACTCCGCGTGAGCAATGGTCAGGCAGGGAGCTGCACTGCTCAGGCAACTGTTGGAATCGTTGCCCATCGGGCTCACGTAATAATTCCCTGCCGTCCCCACGGTAAATCCGCTGCTGCCCGGGCCTGCACCATACTCCGCATACCCCTGGTACACGTGCGCCCCGATCTCCCACCCGCTTCCATAACTGTTCTGGTTTACGCCGTTCAGGTCGAGCGCATAAGCTGATCCCAGATCCTGCCCTGCATCCACCACCGGAGAATTCTTCGTTGGACGGAAATCCAGAGTCATGCTCGTCGCAGGAAACGTGTAGTAATAATTTCCGTCCGCCCCGGTTTCCTGCGTTCCACCCAGCAGCCAGTTCACCAACCCCGTATTGGTCTGGATAGTCGCCCCGCTCGCCTTGAAATCCGCAATCAGATTTGTGACCTCTGTCGCGCTCAACTCGCCGGCTTCGGTCGTCGCGTTCCAGTGCCAGAAAATTCCCCACGGTACTCCCCACACCGATTCTTTCCACACCAGCGCCTGAACCTTCTGATTCAACACCGCCGGCGCCAACCCCATCCATGAAGGATTTACTCCAAAGCTGGTTATGTTCTGCACGTTGAATCCATCCGCGTACGTATCTTTAACGCCCAGGTCTTCCTTCAACGCCCCGCGCGCCCCGCTGTAAGGCACGCTATGCGTGATCCCCTGCATGGTCGTCGTCTCATATCCTCCGGGATACACATACACCGGCGTCGCTGGCAGCCCCGTGAGATTCGTAGTCATCCACTGCCGTGAGAGTGTAATCTCGTCCGTTGTCAGCCGCGTCACATCCAACTGCAAGTGGTAGACCGCGCTCCTGACATCCTGACCGCTGACGTCCGCCAGATCCTGTGCCAGCAAGGCCGCCGCCGTGTACGCCGAACACCCCGTCCCATAAGGACCTTGACACGGTGTGAGGTAGGAAGTCGTGAACTTGCCGGTCGCCGCCAGTGCCTGCTGCAATCCCAAAATCGTTCCCTGCGTCTGTCCTTGCGCCAGATTGTAGCTCACGCTGTCGCTTGCGCCTGTCACCGTAATCGTCAGTGTTTTGCCACTGATGCTCAACGTCGCCGTCGTGCCACTTCCCGTGTACTGAATGTCCAGCGCATCCGTATTCGTATAGTAGGTGTGGGACATTGAATGCGACGTCACGTCCCGCCCCGCATTCACCCATCTCTGAAACTCCGCGATCAGCGTCTGCGCTAACGGATACCCCACCGTAATCGCCGCGCCCACCGGAACTCCCGCCGCATCCGCAATCGGCAGCACCGTGCCCGCATAATATGTGTCCGCTCCCGGCGTCATTCCCGCATCGTCCACGGTCAACGTCACCTCTGCCGGATACCTCTGATACACCTGCACCGCCGGCGCCGTATCCGCCGCAATGTTCCCCGCTCCCGCCGTCGGTCCGCTGCCGCTCGTGTACTCGACATCCGTCGATCCCGCCACCGCCAGGCTCGAAGCATAAAAATGACAGTAGGAATAGGAGACAGCCCCTGTGTTATCCACCAGGGCCCCATCCCGATTCCCGTAACCTTTGTCGTTCACCATCGTGATCGCAGTCGCGGCACCATCGAAGCGAAATGCGTCGTAGTTCAGGTGCGCTTCCGAGTTGTAGATCTTGATATCCCCGGCCCCGGGCGCACTCTCATCCACATAAAATCCCAGGGGCTGCGTCCCTTGCGGAATCATCGAGTCCGTCTCCATATTCGCGAACACCAGATGATCGCTCGCCCCCTGCACATACACGCCGTACTGATCGAACCAGTTCACCAGCAAATGCTGGAACGTCAGCCACGACTGCCCATTCACGTTGATCACCGGCACATTACTCAGCCCCATCGGAACAATCGCCCCAACGTAGTAGCTCGCAGGATTCTCTGGCGAAAAGACGTAGACAAATCCACTCGCCAGATAAAAATCGCCCCAGGCCGTCAGATTCGACGACACCGCCGCCACCTTCTCACCCCACACTGATCCGAACAGGCAAAAATTGATCGCCGTGTAAGTTGCTGGTACCGGCGCTTTCCAGGCGTTTCCCGTTACGTGCACCCACGCCGACGAAGGCACGGAGTAGTACCCAGTCAGATTCGGTGCCGCCCCGGTGCCATACGCGTCAAACGTAATCGGATTTCCCGAACTCCCCGAAGAAGCAGTCGCCAGACCCTCATTCCAAACATCTCCTCGCTTGAACAGAATCGAATCCCCCGGCGAAAACGTCTGCCCATTCACGTGTCCAATCGTCTGCCATGGCGTCGAAACCGAAGTCCCATTATTCGAGTCGTTCCCCGCGCTGGAGCTTACGTAGTAAGTCGTCGCCCTGGCCCCCGCGCTCAATATCAACATCAAGAGAAGGGCCCCCGCGGGCTTTGTCATCCTGAGCGCAGCACGACGATCCGCAAACCGAATCGCCTTGCGGAGTCGAAGACCCTGCCCCGAGCTTGTCGAGGGGACCCCTCGCACCTTCCCGCCCTCACCGGCTTTGCTAGAAGCTCTCACGTCCATCTCTCTCCCGCTTAACTCGCATCTCAATAGAAAAAGCCACCAGCTCTCGCCGATGGCCTCCAAAACCCGCCCTGCCTCTTACAAGTAAATGTGGGGACAGCCGCCCTCGGCTGTCCTTTCGAGCGCAGCTCGATGTCTCACTCCGTCGTCACCCTTCTCGTTCCGCCTCGTCATCAACCTTGTCAGCGCTGTCTCCTGTGCCATAGTTCGTCAGCCCCGCGTCGGCCGAAGGTGCCGCACCGGGCTGTGTCACTCGGCTCTCCGCAGATGCCGGCGCAGGCAGCTGCCCGCCTCCAGCTTCCGTCCCCCCCAACTCTGTGACCGCAGGATTTCGATCACTCTGCTCAAACGCCTGTGGAATCGATGGTGTTGCTGCTTCCGGATTAACCGCACTGCTCATGATCTTCTCCTCCGAAAATATGTGTGGATCCTCTTACTGATACATGTGGGGACAGCCGTCCTCGGCTGTCCATCGAGCGAAGCTCGATAGGTTTTTTCCCCCTAACATCTGATCCCTGGTCCCCCAACAAAAAAGGCCACCGGCTCTTCGCCGATGGCCCTCGAGGCCCCGCTCCCGACTCTAATGAATCTCCCAAGCCATAATCGTCGCCTCCGTCGGATTATCCGCCGGAATCGTGATCCCATTATTCAGCGTCCCGCCCGACGTCACGCTCTCCGCCGTCCCGCTGCTCCCACCCAGAAAGGTGAAGCCCGCTGAGGTCCCTCCGTAAATCTGTGCGCACGAACTCGTGCAACTGCTTGTGATTGCCAGGTAATACTTCCCCGGCTGCAGCGTCGCGCTCGCAGTCCAGTTCAAGGTCTTCCATCCCGTGCTCGGCGCAAACGTCGTACCCGCTGTGTTCCCAATGTGCGCCGCAATGCTCCCCGAGCTGTTCAACACTCCAATGTCATATGTGTTGCTCGTGTTGTCCGCGGTAGAAACGTCGTACGTCACCTGCGTCGTAGTCAGCGGAAACGTCAGCACCACGCCCCACAACTCCGCCTTGTTCGCCGTACTCGAAAAGCTGACCGCCGTCCCCGTCGTATTCGTTGTCAACCATGGAATCGAGTACGACACGCTGCTGCTCACATTCGACCCCGGCATGTCGAGAAACATCTGCACCGTCGCACTGCCCGAACTCGCCTGCAGCACGCGCCCCAGGATCTGCGTCCCCGTAGGGCGCGTCGCCCCCGCGTCATGACAAAAGGGATAAAGTCCGCTGCTCACCGTACTCGAAGGCACAACATAGTCCCCCACCACAGTCGCACTCCCGTCGAAACTGCAATACGCCGATCCCGCCCGCGCCAGCGTAACCACTCCCGATGTCCCCGCATTCGCTATCACCACACCGATCGCCCCGCTTGTCAGAACGCTTGAAGACGCCGCCGCGCAGCCCGCAGTAGTAAGCACAGCCAAACCATTAATCACCGTTCCTGCCGTGTCGTTGCAAAGTTCGTAACTCTCGCTCGCAAACTTTCCCAGCTCGAAACCGCTGCCGCTCGTGGAATTTCCCGCCACGTAAACCGTCCCTGGCCGCAGCCCACTCCCGCTCCCCGAACTATTGAATGAACCTACATTGGACGTCTGGTCTGTCCACGGCTTCAAATTACTGCTCGCATCCATCACCCACTTCAGCCCGTTGTTGATCCAGAAACCCAATCCATAGGCACTTCCGGAAGGCGAACTTTCGCTGCGCAACACTGCGTAACTATCGCCCGCGTCATATCCCAGCGATATTCGTTGCCACGTCGAGCTGTTCGTATAGCTGGAGTACACATGCAGGTTCTGCGCCGTCGTCCCGTTATATTCGCCCAGGTCATTCGCATCTTCCTGAGAAAGATTCGAGAAGTAGGAACTGGTTGCCGTCGTCGCCACCTTCTGCGGAGTCCCCGCGTTCGCAGAGATATAAAAGTTTCCGTCATTCGAAATCCCCAGCGCCGAAGTTCCCGCTCCCGCCGCCCCCATCGCCGTCCCCGGAATCGGGGAACTCACCATCCACGGCCCCGCCACCAGCAGTTGCCCGTTCACTGTCACATTTCCGTTGACGCTTACCGGCACGTTGATTGTCTTTGACGAAGCCGTCAGTCGCTCCAGAAAACTCGTATTGTCTCCCGCGTTTCCAATGTAGTTCGAGATCGAGACCGGCGCCCCGAATGCCAACTGCGCGTTGCCGGGCGAAGTCGCCGCACCGTTGTCGAGACCAACGTAGGTGTCGTTCGCGTCGTAGCTGGGTCGCATCCCAAACGAGGACAAGGTCTTTGCGGAATTTGAGTCCACTAGCGTGATCTTGTGAGTGCCGGCAATATCTCCAGACTGTGCTGGCCCCTGCTCAATAATAATTCTCCCCTTCAACCCACTTGCCTCGGCTCCGGGAAACCCTTCATCGAGCAGGGTGGCGCCAGGGACCGTGCTCGCATTGTCAGTTTCGAGGCACGACACCCACGCTCCTCCTGTGATGTTCACACACTGCTGTGCGAAAAATTTTGGGATCAGCGTTCCCCAGCTGCTCACCAGTTGGCTCACAGGATTTGCCACCGTAGGCGCTGCATTATCTCCAAGGCGGTCGAAATGCACGCCCGATGGCGATGCGCTGCCCCCAACCGAATCCCCCGTCTGCGTCACCACCACCGAACCCGGCCAGAACACACCCGCGCCAGTGCCATTGCCAAGCGCAGGCCAGTAGCTTGGCGGGCTCGTAACCGTATAACTCGATGTACTCGTTGACGCCGTGTCGGTGAAGGCGCAGATGTTGGCCGAGCCTACCGTCGAACAGGCAGAACCAACCGTCAGTCCCGTCGCCACCGAGCCGCACGTGGTTGTAGCTCCTCCCGTACAAACCGCCGTGTACGGCGCGGGCTCGTTCGCAGGACCCGAGGTGCGAATCACATCATAGGTAATCGTTCCGGTGGCGCCGAATTGCGGCCACACCACGGGAATGCTCCCGGCGCCGTTCGTAAGTGCGATCCCCGCGAGGAAAGGAGAACTTACTAGACCGCCGCCGCAAGAACCTCCCGTGCAATGCGCAACGATGTAGTAGTTGTACTGAGTCGATCCCGTGTTCGCAAAAAGCGGCGATGATCCCACAGGTCCCACTGAATCCTTGACCGAAGCAAATCCGTTCTCTACGATCAATCCCGCCTCGCCGGTCCCCAGCGGATTCGAGTTCGCGCATCCCGCCACTTCAAAATAAACGTCATCTAGTTCGACATTGGGCACATTGCTGTAAACTCCCGCGGACCGCACTGCAAATTGTGCCTGCGACTGGATCACGGAATCGGAAATCCTCATCGTGTTCGCGTTCTGATTGTCAACTCCATTGGCCGAGCAGCCCAGGTTCATGTTGGTGTTCTTGATCCACAGGATGCCCGCATTTCCGCTGCCCCCGGCTCCTTTGATCGCCACTGAGCAGAACGTCGTGTCGCAGTGCGACCAACGCGATTGCTCGGTATCCAGGCCGTCGATGACCGCAGATTGGTCGTTGTCCACCTGAATCAGGGAACCGAACGAATACCCGCTGGTTTTACTGCCGACGGGGTTGGGATTAGTCGATCGTATGTCAATAAAATGAGTATGCTGGCCAGCATCTTCGATCATCGGGTAATTGCAGTTATTGCATCCCGCTTGCCCGGTAAAATTCTTGATCGTCACATCCCAAATGTAGTTAGGCTCGGCTACGTTTCCCACCAAAAGGCAGGAATCGGACATCGTGCAAGTTACATAGGATCCCGCGAAATCAAGCTGTGTATACGGAGTAGGAACCGTAACTCGCGCCTGCCACGTGTACTGTCCGGGAGGAATCACCACCGCTCCCAGTTGGTTGTAGGAAATCGGCGGATACGACGCGGCGAGAATCGCCTCCTGCACTCCCTGGGAGGCTGATCCAATCGTGTAGCCGGAACCGTGAACATTCGCAGCCGTGAAAGTGATAGTCCCGCTTGATCCGCCCGCCTGCGTGCAGGTGGTTGAGTTGATCAGCACCGCTTCTGGCGTCCCCACGCCTGAGATGTAGACATAGGCGTAAAAGGTAGCTTCCACCACCCCCACCGTCAGCCCGCGAGGACAAGGGTTCAACGTGACTGTGTTCGTTCCCGCCGAGAGGCTTCCGCTCGGATTCTGCGACCAATTATCACTGGGTGCGACATACCGAATGCCGCTGAGGCTGTTCACACTGAACTGCGTGCCAGCAGGCTGCGCAATGTTCTGGCTCGCCGCCGGACTCACCGACACCCCGCCGGCTCCCCCACTCGGCGTCGCTGGCGAATATTGGCCTGACGACGAAGAATACGTCAGCACCTGCCCGTTCGCCGGCGCAGTCGACCCCACCGGCACGCTCTGAATCTCCGTCGCGTTCGCGCTCGACCCACAAGATCCCCACGTCCCATTTCCTAACAAACAGTTCAACGAGGAAGCCGCTCCACTCCCAAGCTCATTCGTCGGCACCAACCCGCTGACCAGATTCGCTTTCGATGCCGCTGTTAAATCCACATATTGTTTTGCCGCCGCTTGGAGTGGCGCCGTCGGACTTGCACTCAAGGTTAGCGGCCCAGTCATCGCCCCGCCCGCCGTAGGCAGATAATTCCCCGCTCCTACGCTTGCGATCGCAGCATCCACGTACGCCTTGTTCGGCACATCCCCCGTTCCCACCGGCGTCGGCACATTCGGAGGCACTGCAAAACTCTTGGTCCCGGTCACCGTCTCCGTCCCCGCTAAATGCACCACCGCGTTGTCATTCGCTTTTGCAGTTAGCGCAGAATTTACGTATTGCATCGATACCGGCTGCCCCGCTGTTCCTGATCCCGGCGTAGTCCGCACCTGGGCCAGCGTTGCTGGAGAACTCGTCGGCACCACCCAATACTCTGTTCGCACCTCGCCCGGTCCCAATTGATACACCACCGTGTAGTACACGCCCGCCGGATTAGCCGTCGCGTTCGTCGCCAGCGCCACACTCAACGCGCCGTTCGTTCCCAGCGTCACATTCAACACCCCCGCCGCCACCGCCGCCCCGTTCGCCTGCACAAACGCAGGCCACGTAATTACGAGCGTGCCTTGGGCTTCACTCCCATCTGCCCGGTACACGGTGTCAACCACGCTCGTAAGCGCTGGCCCGCTCTGGGGAGCGGCGTACAGCCGGGAGCTGGTTGCCGCTACCACCATGGTCATCACCAAATAAAAAATCCGCCCCGCAGGACGGTCTGTTCGAAACATACTTCCTCCTCAAATTGCCAGGGAGCCGCTGAATCAGCTCCCCGATCTCTTCGACGATGTCATCCTAAGGGAAGCGACGTACGTCCCCCGAGTTGTCGAGGGGCCCATGCGAACCTACACGCGTCGCCCGTTTGAAAAACCGAAGCCCGATAGCGGAAGCCCGAAGCCCGCTCTTAACTCCGCCCGTTCAAGAACTCCTCCACACTTCTCACGTAAACCTCAGCAAAATCGGCGGCCGGCCGTTTCTTCTCGATCAGATCCATCGCGTCCTCAACCTTCCACCCCATCACTCCCAACAGCGCCAGCGTCATCATCGGCGCCCGGTGCACTCCAGCCGCGCAATGGATAAACAGCTTCGCCCCATTCTCTTCGAGCGCCGCCAGCGCAAACTCCACGCCACGCGCAAATACGTCCGGAGACTTAGGCTCAAAGTCATCGTCGATCGGGTTCCAGCAAACCACGATCTCGTGCGGCTTCGCCAGCGGCGTATCGTCAAACTCAATCTGCATGTCGATGATGTGCGTGATCCCCTCTCGCGACACCTTCGCCATGTTCTCCGCCGACCAGATTCCGCCGCCGACCGCAATTCGGTCGGTCACCCACGTCATATCCATCCCAAACCTGCGTAATGCTTCGTGCTTGACCCTGGAATCCCGAAGATGCCCAATCGGCGGGACGTTATCGACGACGATAAACCCGTTGCCGCAAACCTCCAACCGCGCACCCGTCTCCAGCGTTTTTTCCCGCCGCGATCCTACCCGCGGCGAAACCGACAACCCGCCCGTCTCTCGGGAACTCCAACTCCCGCGCTTCATTCTACGGTATCCTCTCGGCTCTTTCGCACTGCCCCGGCCATCTATTCCTCATTCCCCACCAGGATCGGCCCGGCCTCTTCGGCACGCTCTCCCTCCGTAACTTCCTCCACAACCATCGGCCTCGTGGCCGCGTGCGCGTCTTTCCCATCGCTCGTCAACTGGACCGGAACCGGCTCCTCACCGCAAATCACTGGTTCCAGTGGCAATCCCATCCGCGTCAGCAGAGTATGCGCCAGCGAAGTTTCTATCGGCCTCATCGCAGTCTGCTCGCTCACCGGATAGATCCCCGCCGCCTCGAACAAATACTTCGCCGGCGCCAGTTGCCCCGTCTTCGCGACTTCGATCACCCCGGCCGCAATGGCCACCGCCGAGTCCATCACCAGCTCGTTGATACTCTCCCGCACCTCAACCACATCCTTGCCCTTCTTTTTCGCCGAAGCTTTCTCCCTCTTCGCCTTCGCCGGCTTCTCCGGCGGCGTCCCCTTGCCTTTTCCCTTTGCTTTCTTAACACTCACGGTTCGGCCCTCCCCAACCCTCTCGGCATCATCCGAAATGGGTCGAGCAGGTTCTGTAGGCCTGCGTCAAAGAGGCACTGGGAATCCGCCGGCTTCAGCCCCTGCCTCGTCGAAGCAGAGTTCTCCCAAAAAAACGAAAGGCGCGCTCTTTCAGCGCGCCCGATACTTGATAGAGCATTTCTTTTTTTCTTTACTCTATATATTTAGAATAGCATTTTGCAAAGGGTGTTTGTGTCACGTTTTGCAAATTTATATTTGCCATGTCATCAGCAACTTGCGCACATTTCCACCGAATTCCCCTCTTGACAAGATTTTACTCATTGCGAAAACTCCCTTCTCGAAGGCAGCCCGGACAGCAATCCTACCCGGAGGAAGTCTTCACTCAGCAGGTCAAGCACCTCTGGCAATCTGCGCGCAACCTTGCTGCGACTGCAATGGAGAATGCGTGCAGCTTGTTCCTGGCCGTATTCTTGCAAAATGATTCTCGCGACTAATTGCTGATCCCAATGCTCCAGTCGATTCAAGCACTTCTCCACATCACGCACGAAGATGACTCGGTCCTCGAACGTAGTCGCAGTGTAGTACGTAACCTTCGCGCGGAAGAATTCCCTCCCCACCAGCGACGGCAACCTCCCGGTCTCTATCGAAAACCGCATGTAGCGCCGCAGCAATCCCACCGTACGCTTTCGGTAAAGCCACAAATCAGGATTGCGGTCAGGAGGACCATCTTCCAGTCGAGCATCGTCCAGCTGACCATCGCCCGTAACATTCAATCCCCCCGGAAAGTCGTGAACCGGCAGTTCCCGCCATGGCGTGCCCCTCTGCAAGGAATCGTCGAGAGACTCCTCGTCCGCCGAGGCCAGTGGTGCCCCCAACTCGAGCGCGTCCTTCGGGGCGGAGTCATCCGCCTCTGCCCCAATCCAATCCACAAAACCTCTCATGCCACACCTCCCGGCATATCCAGATCCAATTCCTCATCTCCCGCATAGCCCTCTAAATCCCCGTCCTCCCCATCCCAGCGCGGTCCTCGCGGCAGTTGTGCCGTGTCTGGAACCTTCGAAGCGGGTGGCAGTTGGGCCATCTCGCGCGCGCAACCCACGCAATAAATTTGCCCTCCGCCCACCGGACGCAGCCACAAACCGCCGCAGCGTTCGCAATATTTCAACTCAAGTCGCTCTTCTTGCGCAGACGTGTCTCTTGCTTTTGCTCCTGCTTTTGACTTCATTACTCCTCCTAAGCTCCGGGTTCGCGTTGCGGACCGGGGCCGGTGTGGTTGAAGCGCGTTTGCCGAAGCCCGAAGGCTGCAGCCGAAAAAAAAAGCCCTGCGTCGGCTGCCGTTCCTGGGAACGGAAACCAAACGCAGGGCTCGTTTCTCTTACGATGACCTGCTTGGGCTATTTACTTGTTGGACTGCTGTTTAATTCTGCTTCCTAAAACGTACACATCCGGCGAAAAGGAGCAACCCGCTTGCCGGCAACCTGTTACGGTTCGATCGCCACCCCGGGTTCCAGCCCGGAACCGGATTCGTGCTGGCGAAAAAATCCTTCCTCATACCCCGACTTCAACACCCGTCCATTTTGCAAAACCACACTGACCCGTCCACTGAACCGCAACAGCTTCAACAGCTGTTCCATGGAACCGGAAAGCACCTCGCCCCCACGCACCTTCCGGCGAAATTCCACAAAGTTCTTTGCTTCGTTGCAGTTATCCACACCAGTCATGACGGCAGGTCCCTATGAAAAGTTGGGTTATACAATATCGCGATCGTATAGCTGCGAATTTTACGAGTCAAGGTTGTTAGACCAAAGGGTCTGTGGAAATCCCTTCGCTTAGCATCGGGCTATACCTGCCGTGCTATACTCCCACCCATGAAATTTCGAGTATTGCAGGACAATTTGCGCAAGACTCTCTGGGAGCGCATCGAGGAAGGCGACCTGACCGGCCTCCGTCTGGCGCAGCAAACCGGCTTCAAGCAGGCTCACATCTCTAACTTCCTCAATCGTAAGCGCGGCTTGAGCCTTGAAGGTATGGATCGCGTCCTGGCCGTCCAGCATCTTTCGGTCCTCGATCTGCTGGAGCCCTCCGAAGTTAACAAACGTGCCTCCATCCTGCCTCCCAGCAACGATGAGTTCCAGAATGTCCTCGTCGCCGATCCAACCGTAGCCGCCACTCATCCCCTCATCACCAGCATGAACGTCAAGGAGATCCTGAAATTCAAGAAAAACTTTCTTAAGAAGTTAAAGCCGGAAACCGAAGGTGATCGCCGCCAGTGGGAGCGCTTCGTTCTCATCAAGGTAGACGGCCGCGAAGGCATGAGCATGTACCCCCGTCTGTTGCCCGGAGCCATACTGCTCATCGACCGCCATTACAACTCACTCAAGCCGTATCGCAAAGGCGAGTTCAACATGTACGCCGTGCTCAAGGATGGCAGTTGCACTGTGAAATATGTGGAAACAGCCGGTAACCACCTGATTCTGCGGCCCCACAACCAGGATTTCCCCATCGAAGTCCTGGCCATGGAAGACGGCAAGCCCGCCTCCGATTACTTGGTCGGCCGCGTCTGCCACGTAGGCATTGAAACCTAAAGGCAGTGGCCAGTTGCCAGTGATCGACCCGAAACAATTTTCGGTTCTTGGGAAATCACCGAAGAGCTGACTGTTTGAATACTGGCCACTGACCACTGGCCACTGCCCTACTCACTCAGGCTGTCGAACATTTTCCACAGCTTATCCGCGGCCGCGCGATAGATTACGTACCCGTTGCCGGCGTCCGTAGTCTCGCGAAACAACAACTCTCCTCGACCATCTCCGTCAGCATCCACGGCATCAATCAACTCCAGCCGCGGGGTTACGTCCAGGTGAAACTTGTCCGTCACTCCCGAATACAGTTTGCGCAGATTCCCATAAATGTCAGTGCGCGCCACCAGCGTAATCGAATACTGTTCCGCAGCGGCGGTCGCTCCAGGCGCGGGAGGAAAGTGCGCCTCCCCACTCAGGATCATCACCACCTGGTTGTTCGCCCATACATCGAAGGCATGGAACTGGACGTTCTCAAAAACCGGCTGAACCGGCTTTGGGGCAGGTTTGTGGCCCGCCGCAGCCGCCTTCGTGGCAGCCGGTTTTGCCGGAATCCGATTCTTGGCCAGCGCATTGGCGTAAGCCCGAACTTCATCTCCCGCCAGGTCGAGCATCTGATTCCGCCGCTCTTCCTCTTCACCCGTCTTCCAGAAGAACTTGTAGGGCTTCGGATCGGGGCCACTCGCATCGGAAATTGCCGGCACCAGCTGCATCGGCCCCAGGCTGGCGGCGGCTGCAGGTGCCTCAGGTTTGACAGTCTTCGGCGCGGGCTCGTCTTCTTCCGGCGCAGCCTGCGTAGGCTTGCCTCTACGTAGCGTGGGCCGATAGTAATTCTCCCCCTGACTCTGCGATGTTTGAGGGGAAGACGTTTGACTGGAAGACGCCTGACCGGAAGGCGTTTGACTGGAGGACGTCTGACCCGAAGATGTTTGCCCGGAAGCTGATTGCCCCGGCGCCGTTTGTCCTGGCGAAGCCTGCCCCGCCGTCGGTGCCGTCGCCGGCTGCTTGGCACTCTGATCCCCAGCCTTGTCCGGTGTGGGTGGAACTGTGGGCTTCTGCGGATCCTGACTAGTCGGCGCACCGCCAGCCGAGCCGCTCCCCGAGGGCGCAGACGCCGAGGGCGCACTTGCGGCCCCCGGTTTGTCGGACGACCCTGTCCCGGCGGGGGCATTAGAGGCAGGGGCGTTCGAGGCAGGAGCAGTAGAAGCGGGAGCACTGGAAGTCGACGCCGTACCAGGGCTCGATCCCGCCCCCGGCTTCGACGCGCTTCCTCGGGTCAACCGCGGAGGAGCATCGCTGTCGGTGCTGTTCAGCCCCACGGGCACGTCTTCCGCTTTTCGTGTGGTCTTTGCCGCTTCGCTTCCATTCGGCAAGTAAGACCCCGCGCCCACCCACGGATTCACGCTCCCCGGATTCTGACTATGCAGCGCTCCGCTAACTGTAAACAGTCCCTGCGAATCCCCCGACTGCTCGACCTCATAAACCGTGCCCGAGTCCAGCGCCATCGGCACCGGATCTGCCTTATAGGCGCTGGCATCGTAGAACTTCCCATCGACCAGAATTGCAATCGGAATCAGCGTCCCCTTGCCGTTGCTCGCCAGCTGCAAAAGCCCCACCGCTCGCGGCCCTTTGACGTTTTTCTTCTTAGGTTCTGGGGGCTTCTCCTGCGGAATGTCCTCCGGGCGCTTAAGCTGTGGTCGCCCCTGCGCCGCGCCCAGCGGGACCATTGCGACGAAAAACGCCAGAATGACGATGACGGCAGACCCTGATCTGCGGTATAAGAACTTTCTGGACATAAGTTGTTCTGCCCTCGGCATAGCCGAGCCTGAAAATGCAGACGCCGGCTTAAACCCAAACTTCCCTGGAAATGAGGCGCACATGAGCATCAAAGTCAATGATAAGGCCCCCGAGTTTACTTTGCAGGACGAGAACGGTAAGGAAATCTCGCTGAAAGCTCTGCGCGGCAAAGTGGTGGTGCTGTATTTCTATCCTCGCGCAGACACTCCGGGCTGCACCATCGAGGCCTGCGAAT
>Ga0307476_10000311_pt1 | contig 42094 bp, 36 predicted proteins | sample atmos_gasesECM2C_2_FD_203314 | JGI IMG/M metagenome (GOLD analysis project Ga0307476, IMG submission 203314) | Hardwood forest soil microbial communities from Morgan-Monroe State Forest, Indiana, United States - atmos_gasesECM2C_05 | ecosystem: Environmental > Terrestrial > Soil > Temperate... | reverse complement strand
CGGACTCATGGCACATAAAAAAGGACAAGGCACATCACGAAACGGCCGCGACTCGAACGCGCAGCGGCTGGGCTTCAAGGCATTCGGCGGGCAGATTGTCCCCGGAGGCACGATCATCGTGCGGCAACGCGGAACCCGCGTAAAACCTGGGCTGAACGTTGGCCGCGGCAAAGACGACACGCTTTTCGCCAAGATCACAGGCCGCATCAAGTTCCTGAACAAGGGCTCGATGGGTAAGTTCGTAATGGTCGAGCCGATGGAAGTTACGGAATAGTTCGCTTCCGTTCGCGAATCGAGCGTTGTGTTTTCGCAAGCCGCGGCCTGCTGTCGAGCGCCGCTCCCAGCCTCGCCTTCGGGACGAGGCTTTTGTTTTTTTCTTATTCATCATGTTCATCGACGAAGCTAAAATTCGCGTGAAAGCCGGCGACGGCGGCAACGGCTGCATGGCCTTTCGTCGCGAGAAATATGTTCCGCGTGGCGGCCCTTCGGGCGGCGACGGCGGCAAGGGCGGCGATGTCGTCATGGAATCCAGCGAGCGCCACAACACGCTGGTGCACTTCCGTTTCAATCCCGAATACAAAGCCGAGCGCGGACGTCACGGCGAAGGCTCGAACAAAACCGGCTGCGAAGGCGCCGACGTTCTTCTGAAAGTTCCCGTAGGAACGATTGTCTACGACGAAGAAACCGGAGAAAAAGTTTTCGATTTCTCCGCTCCCGATCAGCGGATGGTGATCGCCTGCGGCGGGCGCGGAGGACGCGGCAACGCGCGTTTTGCCACTTCGGTGCATCAGGCTCCGCGTGAACATGAGCCCGGTCGTCCCGGCGAAGAGCATAATTATCGCCTTGAACTAAAACTGCTCGCCGACGTGGGCCTAGTCGGCTTTCCGAACGTGGGCAAGTCGACTCTTATTTCCCGCATCTCCGCAGCCCGCCCCAAAATTGCCGACTATCCCTTTACCACGCTCGAACCGAATCTCGGAGTCGTCGTAGTCGGCGATCCGCGGGACGAAGTAAGCTTCGTGGTCGCCGACATTCCCGGCCTGATTGAAGGCGCGCACACCGGCGCGGGCCTGGGCACGCAGTTTCTGCGCCATATCGAGCGCACGCGCCTGCTGGTTCATCTAGTCGATGTATCGGACTCGAGCGGCCGCCCTGATGTGGTGAAAGACGTGGAAGTGATTCGCGGCGAACTCGCAAGCTTCGGCGCTCACTTGGAAGAAAAGCCGATGATCATGGTTGCGTCAAAAATCGACGTCGCTAATAAAGACAAAGTTGCCACCCTGAAGAAATATTGCAAGAAGCACAAGATGAAGCTCTATGAGATTTCAGCCGTGACTGGTCAAGGGATCGAAGAGCTGAAATTCGCCATCGCAAAGGAAGTAGAAGCTCTGCGAGAGCAGGCGCTGCAGCAAGCCGAAGCTGCTGACAGCCACAGCGCCTAGTCCTCAGTGCTAAAGCTCGCATGTTGATTGGTTTTAGACGGCGCGGCTGGAGCCGTCCCTCTTTGCAAATCAAGCCGACCTCATCAAATCCTACGCCCGCGGCAAATGCGATCCGTGTTGGAAATGATATTGCAAAATCCTAGCTGCTAGCGCGGGAGGCATTTTCTCGCCGTTCGAATGCACCGTGCGCACGATTTCTCCCTTGCAAATTACTTCTGTCGGCAAAAGGCCGGCAATCTCCGGCGGGAGCACCAGGTTTATTTCCAGCACGACATTTGGCTGCAAAAGGTCTTCTGCTTGAAACAGCAAACCGGAGCGGCTGATATTTCTGGTTTCGCCGACGTGCCATTTCTCTTCGTCGAGGCGGCGGTATTTCAAGGGCAGGTGAAGCTGAAAACGTTGTGCGCGCGACAAGGTCGATGGATCGCGTCCTTGCGCCGCCGAAGCATGAACGGTTTGAACTGGCATGGCAACCTCACGGGGGATTGGGGTGGAATCCAGCACTTCGCGAACTTTGTTTTTCAGGTCGCGAAGGGTAAAAGGTTTCTGGAGCAGGCGTACGCCCGCGTCCAGCGTGCCATTGTGCCCGATCACATTTTCCGTGTAACCGGACATGTAAAGCACTTTCGTATTGGGGCGAATTTCAGAAATGCGCCGCGCGACCTCGCGGCCGTTCATTCCGGGCATGATCACGTCGGTGAGCAGGAGGTGAATCACTCCGTCATGCGCGACGGCGACTTGGATCGCCACCGCTCCGTCGGCGGCTTCTATCACGCGATAACCTTGTTTTTCGAGGAACTGCCGCGCCAAATATCGCAAGTTCGCTTCATCTTCCACCAGCAGGATGGTCTCAGTTCCCATCTCAGCCACAGCATTCTCCGCGGGCGCCGAGGCCACCTGCGCAACGCTGTCCGCATGTTCAGGTACGCGGGGCAAATAAATCTTGAACGTCGTCCCTCTGTTTAACTCGCTGTAAACCCAAATGTACCCGCCGCTCTGCTTGATGATGCCGTACACCGTGGATAGGCCCAGCCCGGTCCCCTTCATTCCTTTCGTAGTGAAGAAAGGCTCGAAGATGTGCGACTGAGTTTCCGAATCCATTCCTGCGCCGGTGTCGCTGATAGCGAGCATCACATAATCTCCTGGCTTGAGTGGCGTACGAAAACGCGCATAGTCTTCGTCGAGCAGAACGTTTGAGGTCTCAATCGTCAACTTTCCGCCTGAGGGCATGGCGTCGCGCGCGTTCACTGCGAGGTTCATGATGACCTGCTCGATCTGCCCCGCATCGGCGCGCACCGCACCCAGCGCAGATCCCGGGACCATTACCAGATCGATGTCCTCACCGATCACTCGCGTGAGCATTTTGAAGTTCTCTGTGACAACGGCATTCAAGTCGAGAATCTTCGGCGCCAGCATCTGCTTGCGGCTGAACGCGAGCAGTTGCCGCGTGAGTGAGGAAGCGCGTTCTGCTGCGCTTTTGATTTCCTGTGCCGGTCCGCGCAGCGCCGGGTCGGGACCGAGTCGATCAAGCAGAAATTCCGAATACCCTGAAATCACCATCAACAGGTTGTTGAAATCGTGCGCAATTCCGCCGGCCAGTCTTCCGACCGCCTCCATCTTTTGCGATTGCCGCAGTTGCTCCTCCAGCGTGCGGCGTTCGGTCACGTCCTCGGCAAACAACTCGAAGGTCTTCCCTTTTTTCCCATCGCGTACAGCGCGCCCGGAAACACGAACCACGGTTCCAGTGCCGTCTTTGCGCTTCCATTCGGAAATCAATCCAGTGAAAGGAACTGCAGCCAGCAGATGATCCGCCAGCTCGAACCACTGATTCGTATCGGCGTAAAGTCCTCCGAGATGCTTGCCCCTGAGATCCTGAACTGAGGAATATCCCAGCATCGTCAGCAGCGCCGGATTCGCATCCAGCACCAGACCCGCCGAATCGCAACGGCAGATTCCGTAAGGAGCGTTCGTCACCAATGAGCGGAAATTTATTTCCGAGCGTCGCAGCCCTTCCTGCGTCGCTCGCAGCGCCGCGTTGAACCAGCAGATGAGCATCGCCAGCAAAACGAACAGCGCTAGCCGGATCATCGTCGACCGGTATTGCGCCGGTGTGTGTTCCCCAGTAAATGAAAAATACGCGCTGACGGTGAGGGCGAACGAAGTGGCTACCAACCCCGGCTTCCAGCCGCCATACCACGCGCTCACCATCACCGCCACGGCAAACACCGCGAGGCGGCTTTCATTGATGTTGGGAAGCAGTAGAGCTGGGATCAGCGCCAGGGTCGTGCTGAGCACCGCTACGCCGTAACGCAGGATGGGTGCGCGGGCGGGAGGAATGCGAAGTAGGGGGAGGGTTACTCGCATGCAAACCATACTATTGCTAAAAGTGTAACCTCGCGAGATTACATGAGTACATTCCAATCTCTCGTGGGCAAATGTTGATTTGCCCGCTGGGGCAGGTCCAGCCAGACGATGTCCAATCGGACAATGCCCCTGACCTTCTTCGCCAGTGGCGGAGCCGGGATGGCCGGACTTGCCAACCGCCCCTCGAAACGAAGAAACTAGCGGCTCATGAATATCGGTTTTTTTGGCGGTACGTTCGATCCCATTCATCGCGGACACATGGCCCTGGCGCGTGCCGCGCGCGAGCGCTACAAGATTTCGCGCATTTACTTTGTCCCGGCGAACGTGCCGCCGCACAAGCAAAGCCAGCCACTCTCGGCCTTCGCGCATCGCTATGCCATGCTCGCTCTGACGACCGCGCAGGAAAAAGACTTCCTGCCCTCGCTGCTCGAAGCTCCCGAAGAATATGTTCCGGACAGCGTGCCCAAAAATGTGGAGAAGGTGAAGCCGATCGATAAAAGGAAGAACAAGAGCAAAGAGAGCGCGTCCGCAAAGCCCAATTACACCATCGAAACGGTGAAGCGCCTAAAGCAGTCATTCAAGAAAGCGGATCGCCTTTTCCTGCTGATCGGAATTGACGCCTTCGCCGACATCGCCAAGTGGCATCAGCCTGAGGCGCTGTTTCGCGAGTGCGAATTCGTCGTCGCCAGCAGGCCCGGCTACTCTCTCGCAGATGTCGCCAACGCCCTGCCTGAAAGCTTGCGCCCGCGCGCCGAGGCGACCCGTCCATTTCAAAAGCAAGCCGCCACGGGGGACCTTGTGCTGACCGGCGTGACCATCCACCTGCTCGACGAGGTCTATCAGCCCGTCTCCTCCACCGCGATTCGCCAGGCCGCCACTGCCGGCAAATCGCTGGCACGCTTCGTCGACCCCACCGTTGCCGACTACATTAAGAAAACCGAACTGTACAAAAGTCGTTAGTCGTTATCGTTATTGTTAGCATTATCCTGCGCAAAATCGCTCAACGCCCGGAGTCATTTACAATGAGAACTCAGTCCACAGGGCAAACGACCAAAGACTGACAACAAACGACGAACGACTTACAAACTGAACGACTTTCTGCATGAAAAAAAATGATCTGAAGCGCCAGGTAGCTGCGGCTATTCAAGCCTGCCTCGACAAAAAAGCGGAAGAACTTTCCATCCTCGAAATGGAAAAGGGCTCCGGAGCATTTACCGACTATTTCGTTCTATGCAGCGGCACCAACCCGCGGCAGGTTCAAGCTATCGCAGACGAGGTTGAGCTGCGTTTGAAAGCCGCGGGCGTGCACCCAGCCCACGTCGAGGGCTACAAACAAGGCGAGTGGATCCTGGTCGATTACACGGATTTCGTCGTCCATGTTTTCTCCGAAAAGGCGCGCAAGTTCTACGATCTCGAACGCCTGTGGAAGACGGCGAAACGTCTTGAGCCCTCGGAGTTGGAATCGAAGCCGCGCTCCAAGCCGGTGCGTGAAACAAAAGTCGGGAAAAAGACGAAAGCGACACCGCGCAAGCCTCCCGCCATCCCTGGTCGCAAACGAGCGTAACTCGAACTGCGGGAGACTTCGCAAGCTTCCACTGAACCGTTGACTAGCTTATGTCGACTCCGCATAAAGCCGAGCCCACCAAGACCGAACCAACATCGGCCGAACCCAGCTGGGGAAATTCCTACCGCCTCGTCGCAACTGAAAAGTGGAAGGCGAAGTCGGCTGCGATGGGGAAAGCCGTCACCGAAGCCCTGGTGGAGTACGCCCACCCCAGGCCGGGCATGCAGGTTTTGGATCTCGCCAGCGGCACCGGCGAACCGGCCATCAGCTTCGCAGCGCGCGTCGGCGGGCAAGGGCACGTTACTGCTCTCGATCTCAGCACCGAAGTGCTTGAGATTGCAAAAAACCGAGCGCGGGAGCGCGGCCTGCAAAATTTCTCCACGCAACAAGCCGACGCACACACGCTCCCCTTCGGCGACAACAGTTTCGATCTGGCTACCTCGCGCTTCGGAATCATGTTCTTCCGCGACGTCACCCTGGCTTTGCGCGAATTGCGTCGCGTTCTACGCCCGAACGCCCGTGCTTGTTTTCTAGCCTGGGGATCGATCGATCAACCTTACTGGCGAAGCACAATGGGTGTCGTGCATCGGCATGTAGGAGGTTTTCTCCTGCAGCCGGATGGTCACAATCCCTTCCGTTTCTCGCAGCCGGGGAGTCTCTCCACGATTTTGCAAGCTGCCGGCTTCCACGATGTTCAGGAAGAAACCAGGACAGTTCCCTGGAAGTGGCCCGGTACGCCCGAAGAAGTATGGGAGCAAGCGCAAGCAGTGTCCGTGCCGTTCCGCCCACTGCTGGATCGTGTTCCTGAAGACCAGTGGCCGCAGATCCACGCCGACGTGATCGCTGCGATCAAGCAATACGTCCGCGGAGAAAACGTCGAGTTTGGTGCTTCGGTCGTGCTGGCATCCGGAAGCAATTAAACCTTGATTATCTAAACCCTGACCACCAAACTGTGAAGATCAAAATTGCCTGGGTAGGAAAAACGAAAGAGCCGGCGATCCAGGCGCTCACCGACGAATATCTCAAGCGAATCTCGCGCTACGTTCCAGTGGAAGGCTTGTGGTTACGCGACGAAGCAGCGCTTCTGGGCATGAGTGGTCGCACTGCGGAGAAAAATAAACTCACCCGCGCCAAGTCAACCATCGTGCTGATGGACTCTCGTGGCAAGCAGCTATCTTCCGAAGAGTGGGCGGTTTTTCTTGGAGACTATCAGGATCGGAATCCGCTGCCGCTGGTCTTTGCCATCGGCCCCGCCAATGGGTTCAGCGACGACGTTCGCGCCTCAGCTCAGCACACTTTCTCGTTCGGCAAAATGACGCTCGCCCACGAACTGGCCCGCGTGGTCCTGCTGGAGCAAATCTACCGCGCCTTCACCATTTTGAAAGGCCATCCCTATCATTCCGGCCATTAGGGCGGCGAGGTACGAAAGAACGGGGATGTCAGTAAGGATGCACTGCCCCAACATGCACCTTCGTGAGTTGTTCCCGGCTCGCCGCACGGCCTACAGTGGTTGAATCTGAACCGCGAGTAGAACTCTGGGAGCCCTAATCCATGAAAAACGTGATGGAACTGTTGCGCGCGAAAGAACAAGAGTTGTTGAAAGTAAAGCGCCAAGTCGAAGCCTTGCGCGTAGCCCTGCCCTTGTTGCGCAGCGATGACGATCCAACCGAGCCCGTCCCATCTCAACCGGTCGCAAGGGGAACAAGCCATCTGAGCTGAATTCTCTCCTCGGCTCCGGGCTTTGAGAGCAGGGGCCTACTGCGTCACCGTAGCTTGATAACTCACGGTTTGCCATTGCCCATTCCGCCGAACCCACACCCGCGTGTAACGATATGGTCCGCTGAAGTCTTCGCCGAGCTGGTGGCCTTTCACATCGGCGCGCGCGGTAACCACGGCTGTATCGCCATAGACTCGCACGACCATGTCCGTTACATTCATCGCTTCGTAGCGAAGTTGTCCGCTGCGCCGCGCAGAGATGGTTTCCTGTTTCGTTGTGACCTGCCCAAGCGGAGTGATGGCCACATAGTCCTCCGCAAGGGTGCGCAACGGAAACTCGGCGTCGCGTCGCAGGCTGGCCTCCTTTGCCTGGCGCTCCATGTCGACGATCTGGCGGATCGTTTCCTGCTCGACTGAGTCAAAGGCTCTGGGATGAGCCACGTGCTGCCCGCAAAATGCCGGCAAGGCCGCGAGCATACAAAACAATAACAAGAAACAATTGTTGATCACGGAGACCTCCGATGTCTGCCCTGAGAGACAGAGATCTGCTTACACCCGGGTACGCGAAGTTGGATGCAGGAGTTCCAACGAAAAGTTCAACATTCCGCGGAACATCGAAGCCACCCGAACCACGCTTCGCAACGCATTCTAGTAGAATCGAACCTCTGGCAGGACCGATGTTTACGAGTTACGAAACCCGATGTTATGAATGACGTCCGCCGCGGTCTGATTATCGTGAACACAGGCCCGGGGAAGGGCAAAACCACGGCGGCAATGGGAACCGCCCTCCGCGCCGTGGGTCAGGGCATGCGAGTTTTGATGCTGCAGTTCCTGAAAGGGTCCTGGCACTACGGCGAGCTGGACGCTGTAAAGGCCTTCGGCGACAAGTTCGTGATGAAACAGATGGGCCGCGGATTCGTAAAAGTGGGCACGGAAAAGCCCGACCCCGAAGACGTCAAGATGGTGGAAGCGGCCTGGGCCGAAGCCGATCAGGCAATTCACTCCGGGGGCTGGGACCTGGTGGTGCTGGATGAGATCAATTATGCCATCAGTTACGGCATGCTTGATCCAGCTAAGGTGGTGGAGAGCCTGAAAAGAAAACCTGAGATGGTGCATGTCATCTTGACGGGAAGAAGTGCGCACCCCACAATTGTCGAGGCCGCCGACACGGTCACCGAAATGCGCCAGGTAAAGCACGCCTACGAAAAGGGTGTAATGGCGCAGAGAGGAATCGAATACTAAGTACCTGGTACCAAGTACCCAGAAGAGCCCTGATCTTTCTGGGTACTAGGTACTGTCAACTATTATGGCTTGGTTCAAGCGCGAATCCGGGGAGCTCGATACTTCCGGCAAGAAGACGGTCCGCACCGAAGGTTTGTGGGTGAAGTGCGAAAACTGCCGCCAGATCATCTGGAAGAAAGATCTGGAAGAAAATCTGAACGTCTGCCCGAAGTGCGCCAAACACTTTCGCATCGACGCACGAACCCGTCTGGCTCTGCTGCTCGATGACGGTGACTATGAGACCTTCGACGGCAATCTTTCCTCGACCGATCCTCTGAAGTTCGTCGATCTGAAGGCTTACTCGACCCGCCTGCGCCAGGCTCAGCACGATACTGGACTGAAAGATGCCGTCATCAATGCCCAAGGCAAGCTGCTTGGCCGCGATGTCGTGGTCAGCGCCATGGAGTATGCCTTCATCGGCGGCAGCATGGGCGCAGTCGTCGGCGAGATGATTACCCGGGCGGTTGAGCGGTCGGTTGATTCGCACATGCCCCTGATTATCGTCTCCGCTTCGGGCGGCGCGCGCATGATGGAAGGCGTCGCAAGCCTTATGCAGTTGGCCAAAATCTCCGCCGCCCTCGCGCGTCTCGACAAGGCGAAAGTTCCGTACATTTCCGTGCTTACCGATCCGACCACTGGTGGAGTCACCGCATCTTTCGCAATGTTGGGTGACCTGAATATCGCCGAGCCCGGCGCTTTGATCGGTTTTGCTGGGCCGCGCGTGATCGAGCAAACGATCCGCCAGAAATTGCCCGCCGGATTTCAGCGCAGCGAATTCCTGCTCGACCACGGCATGCTCGACGCCGTAATCCATCGCAAGGAACTCAAGCCGTACATCGCTCGCGCTCTGGATTTTTTGGTGGGAGCGGTCGCCAGCTAGTTTTTCGCGCCGCCGATTGAGACGCTACTAACCAATTTCCGCTTTACCCCTAACTCTCATGAACACAAGTCGCTGCTTAGGTCTCGTCGGTGGACTCGGTGTCGGAGCCACCATCCGCTACTACTCTCAACTCGCGAAAGCCCACGACGCCGACCCGCACGGTCGCACTCTCAACATCGTCATCGCCCACGCCGAGACTTCGCGCGTCTTCTCCTACGTCCGGGCCAGCGATCGCCCCGGTCTTGCCGAATACCTCACCAGCTTTATCCGTCGCCTCCACGCCGCCGGGGCCGAGTTCGCTGCCATCCCAGCAGTCACTCCTCACTACTGCATCCGCGAGCTGGCCGACATCTCTCCCGTGCCCGTCATCAACATCTTTGACCCTCTTGTCCATGAACTCACCGCGCGATCGGCCCACCGCGTCGCCGTCTTCGGTACCCGCTTTGTCATCGAGTCCGCATTGTTCGGCGAACTCCATAACATAGAAGTCATCGCTCCGGCACCACCCGAGATCGACTTCATCCACAACACCTATCTCGAACTTGCGCGCGCCGGAAAGCCCTCCGCAGATGGCCTGCAGCACCGCGACCTTACCGCCCTTGCACAGACTCTCATCCGCCGCGAACCTCTCGACGCCATCATCTTCGCCGGCACCGACCTCTCTCTCGTCTTCAGCCCCGCCAATACCGATTTTCCCCATGTCGACTGCGCTGCCCTCCATCTTCACTCGATCCTTCAGCGCCTGCTTGGATAGCCTGCACGTGGTGTGCGAAACTTGGTCTGTGAAACAGTGGATTCAGTGCATCGGTATACCACCAGGCAGCAAGGTAAAGAAGTACGGAAAGGGCTTGCGCGGGATTCGATCTATGCTGGAACCATCGCCATAATTTCTTCGTCAATCGTCCCCGCGCGTGAGAAGTTCTCAAGCTTGATCACGAGGGTTTGACTCACTTCCTGGCCTTTTGCCACGACCAACATTCCCGCTCGGGTTCTAATCTCCTGCTGCAGGATCATGCCTTTCGTGAGCTTGGATGTTTGAACCTTTCTTAGTTCCATCTTGGAGCCCTCAGTTTTGACGCCCACCAATGCTTCGACCATCGCCGCGTCGAACTCGGTACGCCGGCAGCGAAGGCTCGCAATCGCCTGTTCGTCCGACGTCCCCTTCATTCTGAGGTTGTCAAAGGCAATTGCAAGTTTAAGGACGTTGGCCCCAAAAACAATATCTGCCGCAGGTGAAGCCGGCGCGTCAGGAATTTTGGCAATGAGTTCCTTAGCAAATTGTTGACCGATCATCCAGGCAACAGACTCAAGCCGGGGAATTTTGGCGAGGAGGTCTCGGGCAACTTGAGGATGCGCATCGAACCGTGCCTGATTTCCCGGGGAGAGAGGCTCTCCCCTATAGGCGGTCTGAATAACTTCGGAATCGAGGGTAACACAGCCCAACTGTGACAGCATGGCTGCGGCATCGAAACGCCATGGAGAAGGCACACCGAACTTGCCAATCAAGTGGCGGACTAGTTGCGCAATGCGCATTGACCTTCCAAAAGCCTCGGGGCTTGCGGCCCCCAGCACATCAGACAATACCTTGATGCTTCCCATGAGGGTCTTTTCGAGGAGTTCTTTCTCGGCCGTAATCAGGCGGTATTGAGCGACGCCGGTGGTGATGGCGGTTGCTAAAATCTCCTTCTCGCACGGCTTGGTGAGAAAGCGGAATATGTTTCCCTCGTTCACCGCCTCGATGACTGCCATCATTTCGGTGTACCCGGTCAGCAGCATCCTCACCGTGTCCGGACTGGCTTGGCGCACCTTCGCTAAGAATTGTGCCCCGCTCATACCGGGCATCCGCATATCTGAAATCACGACCGAGAACGGACCTCGCTCGCGCATGACGGTGAGGCCTTGTTCCCCGCCAAGAGCTGTCTCCACTTCGAACTCCCGGTAAAGCATCCTTCGATGGCTCTCCAGTACCAGGGATTCGTCATCTACGAAGAGGACTTTGTCAGCCATGGTTTTCCTCTAAATACATTTCATCCTCGCCGTCATGGAAGCGGCGAATCTGGCATTCAGATTCCCGTTCGACCCGAAGGTGCAAGTAGCTGCAACTGGCCATGGCATGGCCAGCACCTGCGTGATCACTTCATCGGCAGAATGCGTTAATTCATTACTTGCGCAGATCTGACGGAGGTTTGAATCAGTGCCGGGCGATCTAAAGTAACTGCGTTTCCAGCCGATGACCATCCAAGCACAGACCTACCGGCTGCACCAATCCGGCCATGAACGAACTAACTCCGATACAGGGCACCTACGATTATCGACTGGTCGCGCTCTCCGTGCTCATCGCGATATTTGCCTCTTACGCGGCCCTGGACCTTGCAGGACGCGTGAACGCAAATCGAGGTCGGGCACGCTTCGCATGGCTGCTGGGGGGCGCATTCGCGATGGGAAGCGGAATTTGGGCGATGCACTACACGGGAATGCTCGCCTTCCGGCTGCCGATGCGGGTTGCCTACCACGTGCCTACGGTGATTGCCTCCTTGTTGGCTGCAATCATAGCCTCTCTGATCGCCCTGTTTGTGGTCAGCCGGGATCGTATGACGCCGCTCCACGTTGCCGGAGGTGGCATCCTCATGGGTGCCGGTATTGCGACTATGCATTACACCGGAATGGCTGCAATGCGTCTGGCTGCAATGCACAGCTATCACCGTGGATTGTGGACTTTATCTGTTCTTCTTGCGGTCGTGATCTCAATGGTAGGGCTGCTGCTCATCTCGTATTCTCAGAACGAGAGCAGCGGAGGTTTGGCCAAGTTTGCCATCGCGTTGGTGATGGGCCTGGCGATTCCTGTGATGCACTACACTGGCATGGCCGCCGTCAGCTTTACGCGAATCAATCTTTCGCCGGATCTCTCGTGGTCCGCGGACATATCAGCGCTGGCAAGTTCCGCCATACTCATTGTAACGGCCTGCATTCTGGCGTTTGTTGTTGTCACCTCTCTGGTGGACCGCCGGCTCTCCGCTCAACAGTCAATCCTGGACAACGAGCGAAAAATGCTTCGCGCCTTAATCGACAACATCCCGGACTTCATGTACGTGAAAGACAGAAGGGGCAGGTTCCTGATTGCCAATCTACACACCACTCAAGCCCTCGGAGCGAGTAGCGTTGAGGATCTGCTGGGTAAGACCGACTTCGATTTTTTCCCTAAGGACATTGCGACTACTTTTTATGCCGATGAACAACAGGTGATGCGCTCCGAAAAACCCTTGTTCAATCGCGAAGAAAAAATGATGGACCGAAAGGGCAATACGATCGACATTTTGACCACAAAAGTGCCCCTGCGAGACGCGCACGGCGTGATTTCCGGAATTGCCGGCGTAGGGCACGATATCAGCAAACGTAAGCGGAACGAAGATGCATTGCGGGAAGCGGAACGGAAGTATCGCGAAATATTCGACGAGGCGATCGTTGGAATTTTTCAGAGCATGCCGAATGGCCGCTTCCTTAGGGTAAATCGGGCCATGGCTCGCATCTTTGGGTTTGCTTCTGCGGACGAGATGATGGCGGCCGTCACCGATATTTCCCAGCAACTCTATGTCGACCCCGGACGTTACGAAGAGTTTGCCAAGGTGATGGATAGGCTCGGAAGCATGTTGAGCCTGGAATGTGAGGCCTATCGCAAGGATCGCAGCAAGATCTGGATCTCCTGCAGTGGGCGGGCGGTTCGTGAGAACCGCGTCGTGGTTCGTTACGACGGGATGATGGAAGACATCACAGAGCGCAAATTCCTGCGGGGGCAACTTCTTCAGGCGCAGAAGCTAAAGTCCATTGGTCAGCTTGCAGCAGGGATTGCTCACGAAATCAACACCCCGACTCAGTACATTGGAAGCAACGTGCGCTTCCTGAAGGATGCTTTTCAGGATCTGACAAGCCTTCTGGCCGACTATGAAAGGCTTCTGGCTGCGGCGCGATCCAACACTCTGAGTAGTGAAACGATTCAGGAAGTTGCGGCGGCGGTCGAACGCGCAAACGCCGGCTATCTGCTTGAGCAGATTCCCCAGGCCATCGAACAGTCAATCGAAGGGCTGAACGGAGTGTCAACGCTGGTAGGCGCAATGAAAGAGTTTTCCCATCCAGGAATGAAAGAGAAGATCCCGGTGGACCTGAACCGCGCCATCACAAGCACGATTACCGTGGCTCGGAATGAATGGAAATACGTCGCCGCTTTAGAAACCGAATTCGATCCATCGCTTCCCCAGGTCCCTTGTCTGCCTGGTGAATTCAATCAGGTGATACTGAACTTGATTGTCAACGCTGCGCATGCAATCGCCGACGTTGTAGAAAAAGGAAGCTCGGGCAAGGGGAAAATTACGGTACAAACTTTAAACTGTCCGCATTGGGTTGAAATTCGGATCCAAGATACGGGGACTGGAATTCCAGAAAAAGTACGAGCCCAGGTGTTCGACCCCTTTTTCACTACCAAGGAAATCGGCAAGGGGACCGGACAAGGGTTGGCCATCGCCCGCTCCGTGGTTGTCGACAAACACAGTGGCAGCATTCACTTTGAAACGGAAGAAGGGACGGGCACAACCTTCGTCATACGGCTTCCCAAGGACGGCAAAGCTCTTTCCGCTGCGGCGGCATTGGCTTGAAGCTTCCCGCCAGAATTTTCCCCGCACGGGGCGACATTCGCCTCTGAGTTCAAACCGAAGCTGCTCTTTACGGGGCTTCGATCAGTTCCATCTTTCCATCGCGCGTGCGGTGGAGAATCATGACCTTCCCTTTGGGATCGCGGAACACGAAGACGTCGCGGTCGCGGAAGTGAGCTTCTTTAATGGCTTCCTCTAGGGTCATAGGGCGCATGGCGACGGCTTCGTCGGAGCGAACCAGGTGAACCTCAGTGGTTTTTGCAACCGCAGGATAACGGTGCACGACGACCGGCACGGCGGTTTTTTCCGTGAGGCCGACCTTGGCCTGCGCGTCTTCGCGCGGCTGCACGGACTCCCCGTTCCATTTCTTTACTTCTTCGCTCTTGCGCGCGGAACGCTTCTTCGATTGCCACTTGGTTTTGTATTTAACCGCCTGCTTTTCCAGGTGGTCGAGCGCTTCGTTCACGGCGATGATCATGTCCTTGGCTTGAGCCAGGCCGACGATCGGGCCGTTGCGCGGGCTGATGGTGATTTCAGCTTTGTGGCGATGCTTCTCGACCGCGAGAATCACCTTGGTTTCAAATCTGTCGCCCAGGATTTTGCGGATTTTTACGAGGCCGGTTTCAACTTCTTTGCGGATGGTGGAAGTTACTTCGTAGTGCCTGCCGGTGTATTCCACGTTCATGAAGCGCCTCTTTGCAAAGTTAGAAGTTAGAGGTCAGGGTTGGCAATCTTAATCGCTCTATTCTTACTTCTGTTTATTCCTTTACTCTGCGCTGATGGGTGCTCGGGATGCGCATATCTTCCCGGTACTTTGCGACCGTGCGGCGTGTGACTTGGATGCCCTGCGACTGCAGGATGCGAGTGAGTTGCTCGTCGGTCAGGGGGCGGCTGGGATCTTCTTCCTCAATCAGTTTCTTGACGCGACGTTTCAGAATCAGCAGCGAAGTGTTTCCGCCTTCTGGGCCCTGCACGCTCTCGCTGAAGAAATAACGCAACTCAAAGACGCCTTGTGGCGTGTGGGCGTATTTGCTGGCGACCGCGCGGCTCACGGTAGATGGATGCACGCCGATCTCTTCAGCGACCTCCTTGATCATCATCGGCTTCAAATGGTCGATGCCCTTCTCAAGAAAATCATACTGCCGGGCGACGATGGAGTAGCACACTTTGGTGATGGTCTGCTTGCGCTGTTCGATGTTCTTGATCAGCTGGATCGCGCTCTTGTAACGTTCTTTCACGTAGTCGCGGGTATTTTTGTCGTTGGTGTCGCGGGTTAGCAGCTTCTTGTAGGCGGGGTTGAGGCGAAGCTGCGGGAGGTCGTCGTCATTCATCAGGACGAGCCACTCATCGCCGTGCTTGATGAAGGCCACATCGGGCTCGATCAGGCGCGCCGTGCCTTTGTTGTATTGCAGGCCGGGCCTGGGATCGAGCGTGCGAATGTAATCGACCGCCTGCTGTACGGCATCGACCGGGCGAGAGATGGCCTTGGCAATCTCGCGATGCTGCTTGCTCTGCAAAGCGCGCAGATGCTGATCGACAATGGCGATAGCATCCTGCAGTAGCTGCGCGGTTGCGGTTCCGTTGCCATTCTTCTCGCCGAGCTTTTCTGTGACCTTGTCTCCGTTTTTATGCTCTCCATTTTTATGGAGCGCGAGTTGCTGCTGATGATATTGCAACTGGCGGAGAAGGCATTCGCGCAGACTGCGGCAGCCTACGCCCGGAGGATCGAGCTGGCGAATCACTTCAAGAGCTTCCTGAAGATCCGCGGCGGTAAAGGTCGATTTGTAAACGGGCCGCTGGCGAACAGATGCCGGCGCAGGCGCAGGAGCAATCGCGGCCGCGCCATCTCCATTGTTTGAGGTAATCGCCGAAGAAGGTTCGAGGGGCGCGATGGTCGAAGCGAGTGCGGCAAAAGAATTTCCGTCGATGGTAGGGGCGCTAGAAGCGCTCGGTAGTTCAAAAGCGGCAGAGCCGATCGGCTTGGACAAGTCACTTGTATTAGCCGATGCACGGAAGTTTGCGTCCCCCGGCATCGATTCATCAGAGAGGGTCGCATCCGCAGTAGTTTCGTCAGAGACTCCGTTGGAAACCGCGGCGTCGGCGAGTTCATCGGAGGCCAACCCTAGAGCCTGCGCCTCGCTGACAATATCTCTGGCCGTGGCAGCGTCGGCCTCGGGCGGCGAAGGTGGGGCCACGCCCAGCATCTCTTCGTCGCTGGCGATCAGGTAGCCGTCTTCGTTCAAGTTGCCGATGATCTGCTCCGCAGCCTCGCGCACTTCGGGTCGCAGGCTCAAAGCGCCGAGTTGCCAGGCCAGGTGGTCGGTGAGATTGGTCGGCTTCGAAAGGAAATTTTCAAACGACGGGCGCTCGATCTCCTCCATCTCACCGCGCGTGCGGTAACCGGGGTCGAGATAATCCTGGAAGAACGACCCGAAGTCGATCTCTTCAAACGGATCCTTCTTTTCAGCGGTGATCGGAGCTTCTTCGGTGGAAGTCTTGGCCGTGGCGCGGTCGCGGTCTTCGTCTTTGCGGCCTACTTCGTCGATGAGCGGAACGGATTCTTCGAGCTCTTCGAGAACCGGATTCTCGACCATCTCGGCATTGATCATGTCCTTGAGTTCGAGCTTGTTGAGCGCGAGGACAGAGACCATCTGTACCAGACCCGGGGTGAGGATCTGGCGTTGCGAGAGTTTGACGCTCAGTTTGTGCTGCAGCAATACCATTTCGTTAGTCGATGGTCGTTAGTCGTTTTGCGATTAGTTACTCCAGCTTGTCGAGCCGCTCATCGTGGCTGTCAAGGCGGTGTTCATGCATCTCCACAAACTCGCAGCAGCCTTGCTGTTCCTTCAGCAACTTCGGTGACTAGCTTTGCCGCCCGGTCAAGCTGGCGATCATGTTTTTCGCTTTCGAGGGATAACAATTCTAAATTGCGAGTCAGAGCTTCCAGTCGTTCGTCAATTGTCATCTCTATCCCCCTTCTTCTGGTGTTTCTTCCAAAAACTACCTAGGACGTCGTTGGTCGCAATCGTCGGTCGTAAGCATTCACCGCGTTCGTTGTAAGTCGTTCACCGTTGCTGCTGGCCTTTGATTTCGCCAATGACCAACGACTAGCGACCAACGACCAACGACCAACGACGTTTCTCTCACACCAGCGAAAAGCTTTCTCCCAGATACACCCTTCTCACTTCCGGATCGCTTGCCAACTGCTCGGGCTGGCCGTGACGGAAGATCCTGCCGTCGTCGATAATGTAGGCGCGGTCCGTTACCGACAGCGTCTCGCGCACGTTGTGATCCGTAATCAGCACTCCAATACCGCTGGCCCGCAGGCCGCTGATGATTTTCTGCAGGTCGAGAACCGCGATGGGATCGATGCCGGAAAACGGCTCATCGAGCAAAATGAATGTGGGATTGATGCACAGGCACCGGGCAATTTCCACGCGCCGGCGCTCGCCCCCGGAGAGGGCGTAGCCTCGATTGTGCCGAATGTGCTCCAAGCCAAGTTCATCGATAAACTTCTCCATCTTCTCGCGGCGCTCGTGCCACGACAGAGGCTGCGCCTCAAGCACGGCGAGAATATTTTCCTCGACGGTAAGCTTGCGAAAGACCGAAGCTTCTTGCGGGAGATAGCTGATGCCATACTGGCGCGCCCGCAGATACATGGGAACGTCAGTGATGTCCTGGCCGTCATACAGCACGCGGCCCGTATCAGGGGGGATCAAACCAACGATCGCGTAAAACGTTGTGGTCTTGCCAGCGCCGTTAGGGCCAAGTAAACCAACAACTTCACCCTGCTCGACCCGCAGGCTGACACCGTTCACAACGCGGCGGCCGCGGTAAGACTTGCCAATTTCATCCGTGGCCAGAGTGCGCATCAACGTGCTCGCATTTATCGTGCCACTCGCGTTTGTGTTACCACAGGAGTGTTTGCTTCGCCTTCTACGAGCACCCTATCATCGCGTCTAAAGAAAGTCAACGAAACCCCGGTAATCTTGCCCCGTTCGGCATCAAAAATGCTCGGCGGTCCGCCGGTGAGGACGAACTTGTCGTCTGCGGCTGTGTAAACCAGCGTATTTCCTTCCGCGCGCCGGCCCGGCTGATCGATCACAACCTTGCCTTGGGCGACCATGCGATCCAACCGGCCTGGGGTGGTAAGTGATTGACTGCTTGAGGTTTGACTCCGTGGTAGAAGGTAAACGTCCATCTCGGCTGAAGTCGCCGTGAAGCCTGTCCCGCGAGCGGTGACTCCTCCATCGTAATGCGCCTGGCGCTCAGGGTCGGAATAGGAAAGCCGCGCCGCACTTATGGCGATAGAGCTGGATTCGTCGACTTTTTCGTGAGAATTGGGGGTCGCTTGCCGCTTGCCGCCTCGTGGCGTGGGGGACTGCTCCGCTTTTGCGCCGACGGGCGGCGCGATCCTCGGCCTGTTCTCTGACTTCCGCTGAACCAGCGTTGTCAAAACCGGCTGCGCTGCCGTACCTTGGGCCACCAGAGAACGCCGAGCCCGGTCGAACTCAATCGAAGGCGCTTCGATAAGGTTCGAGTCTTGCCACAGCCGCGCGTTGCCCTGATAGAGCGCGACTGCCGGGGAGTTGTGCGCCGTCATGGTCGCTGCCATTACGTGAATGGGCGAGGCCGAAGCCAGCAGCGCTCCGTCGGGTTGCTCCTTCAACTCGTTGTAGGTGCTCTTGACGTCGCCCTCAGCGACTGCATCATCGGTGGCGCGGTTGATGCGGATCGTCCGGGCAGTCGTGACCATGCCTCCATCCGAGACACGCGGGCTTCCCGCAAGCTGCAAAATTCGATCGGCTGGAGTGTAGCGCGCCTTGTCGGCCCACGCCTGGGTACGCTTTTCAGGAGGCATTCCATCGCTGTACGCCACGCTCCCCTGCTGCACAATGGATGCAATTCCTCCCTCAGGGAGGAACGCCGCATCCAGCATCTGACTCGTGCTCACGCGATCAGGCACGCCAGCAGCGACATTCACAATCCTTGCGTTGGGAGCGCCGTGGATGGAAGTCAGCTGGCTCTTGCCCTCGGCCGTCGGGACAAACTTCGCATCGAAGCGGCCCGCAGTAATGACGGTGCGTTGGCCAGCTTGTGCACTCGCTGGAGTTGAATTCTGCGCCGGAGATATTGTGATCTGCGCCGCGCCGGAAGTTTCCGCACGGCTAAGACGGCGTCCGTCCGCAATAAAGAAATCCACGATGGGAGCCTTGAGGTCGAAATCTTGCGGCGTCGAACCCTCGACCCCAGCAACTCCAGCTTTCGATGCGCCGGTCGCGGATTGACTCGTGCGTGCGGCGTGCTGCGCCAATCGGACACCATCCGAGGCATGCACCTTCTGCAGCTGGTTCTGGCCGCGGAAGTCCAGAACGGCGCGGCCGGCGTCGCCCTGCATGGGTTGAGATCCGCTGCGCTCGGCGTGAACATTGCCGGTCAGAGTTGCCGTGCTCAGCAGATTTTGTTTGCCCGTGAGCAAGAGCTCGGCTTCATCGGCGCGGGCACGCGTCTGGTCAGCAACTCCGGTGGCCGAGGTAGCGTTCACGCTCCCGCTCGCCAGTACCCGTTCGACCTGATTGTCCGCGGTAAGGAAGAACGTCGCCTCCTCTGCTTGCAGCATCCCGCCCTGGCGATCAAGGTGGGGATTCTCCAACACAACCTCACGCGGCTCGCGCGTGATTCTGCCGTGGCTCGCGAACAGGCTGGCCGCATGCTCCCCACTCAACGTCACATGAATTTGTGACGATAGCGTGAGCGTATTGCTCTTGGCGGTATATTGGACGCCGACCGCCCAGCCGCCCGCTTGCGGCGTGCTGAAATCAACGCGCGCATCGGTCGACGCGTTTCCGCTGTTTTGATTGAAGACCAGATCGCTGGTTTTCAGGTGGATGGGATTCTTGAGTTCCTTCGGAGTTGCCTGATCGGGCGAACTCACACCCGAGGGGTTTGCTTCCAGATCGATCTGCACGTCTCCCCGCGCCGTAACATCGCCCGATTTCTGGTCGTAGGTAAATTCGTCGCCGTAAATCTGATCAAAGCGTGAAGTATCGCGGCCGTAGAGAATGATGCTGACATCGTGCAACTCAGCGTGGCCGTTGAGCTTGAACTCCTTCACGCTCTTGGCCCGGATGGAGAAAACCGTGCGACCGGCCTCCGACTTCGAAAACTGAAAGCCATTCGCTGTCTGCTTGATGTCAATGCCGATCTTGCCGGGGAATGCCTTGAGAACGCTAAGCTGGCGCAGGCGGGCGTAGAGATACATGCCCGCGATGACCGTGATGAACAGCACGGCGATCACAACTAGCCAACGTCGCATACGGTAGATGGGAAGAGGCATTACAGGTCCAGTCTAGTCCAAAGGCTAGGAGGAGGATCCAGCGGCGAGCTATGAAAGGCCGGGCTGGTTCCTAGGAGGGGCAGCCGTCAGCTGCCATTCAGCGCCCCGGCTTGGTTAAACGTAAGTAGCATTTCTTGCTTTTCCATATGACCATCTTTTTTCGAATAGAAGGCCTGGTAAAACTTAAAATCTGTACGGCTCTCTGAACGACATTTTCCCTCGATTATACGAACGATATCGCGCTTGGCATCGGCGGGCGTCCTGATGCCAAACACAATGCCCTCAAGATCGCTAAATTGGTATTTCAGCTTACGCTTGGATTTCTCGCTGAGATCGGTTTCCATTGGCGTGAGAACTAACCTGTATTCATCCTCGAACCGCCAAGGCTCAAGTTTCGTTGTTATTGCTTTGTAAAATTTGTCCCAATAGTTTTTCCTCCAAGCATTTTCATCGCTATAAAGAGCGTCCGCACGGGAGCTTTTGTTTTTGTGTTCGTCAAAATACCAACGATTCAAGGCTGGGGCTGGAAGTACGCCCAGCGATGTGAAGAAATCAATTTCTGGGTATTTTTTTTCATAGTTGATTTTGTAGAACTGGCGATCTGACCATCCATGGGACAGCCGTCCGCCACTTCCCCCGTCGACGCCATACAACTTGATCTGCGGCGCGCCGTCGATCTCGTTCGTTCGGAATATTAAGCAGACGCCTTTGTGCCCGTCTCCATAGTGCCCCCACATCGAGGGATTAGTGTAATTGCCAGTGAAGGTCGCGGTGTACCATTGAGGATGAACAAGCCTTTCCAAGGACTTCAGATATTCTTCAGGAAATCCTGCGTGGATCATCCTGCGGTTCTTCCGGACAGTGGCCTGTGCTGGCGCGTTATACATCTCTATCAAATCAAGCTGAGAAAGCAGGGACCTCGCGGACGCGTAAGATCTCTCGATTCCGTCTTCCACCTCCGGCCGCTGCGCTTCCACGGTGTTCGCGTGAACCACACCTACGCCTATAGCGTCTCTTATCTCAGGGCGACGCGATGAGTCGTCACCGCGCCGTCTTAGCGTGAAGTCGTGATTTTCATATACAGCGAATATCGTATTGAGCGCATGCGAGTGCATGCTCCAGAGGTAAGCATAGAGCTCGTTCTGCCTAATCGGACCTGACCGCAACGCAAGAAGCTGAGGCCATCGTGCGGCTAATTCGTTCTTGAAGAACAGCTCACAGATTTCTTGGTACAGGCGTTGGCACGCTGTTGTTGGGAAATCACCGTCCGTTCTGGAAACGGGTATGCTCGCGGGCCCGATAAGAAAGTATTCGCCATCGACCAAAAATGTCCTACAGATGCTCTCGAGGTACAGCAGATAGTGTTCTATGAGATTTTTCCAGACAATCTCGTCACCGCACCAGAACATGTCCTTGAACCCTTCGACGGGATCATTTAGCTCGTCTGGAGACGCGAAATATATTTCCTGCCGCTCAAGCTCTTGGTATTTAGCGAGCAACGCTTCCGCTGGACGAAACCTGTATAGAAACTGCATTTAACGCCTCAGTGTGCCCCACATCATTGTGTGGCCTCCGTACGAGCCCTGAAGTCGCGCAGAGTAAGTTCCAGCCCGCCGAAATCCGGATGGTCGTTGTGCCCGATAGTGAAAGCGATATCGATGGCGTCGCCGGCCAGAAGCGGGGTTTGCTGCAGGCGTTCGGCCATATGCCAACCGAGGGCGCTAAACACACGGCTCAGTTTTTTTGTCTCACTTCTCAATTGGCCGGCCGCCGCTCCGGATTTTTGTGCGCGGATGATGGCTGCACCATCGGGATGGCAGCACGGGGTCGCGAGTATGGCTGCTGCCGATAGCTCCGGCTGCTCTCCCTCAGAAAACACCAGGTCGCCATTTTTCTCACCCGACTTCAGCTTCAACTTGATGTGTTTGTCTTTCAAGATTTTTGGTGGCGCTATGAGGGACAAGCCGCGAGTACAAAATGCAGGCTCGTGATTCCCTGCTCCGTACGGTTCCAGGAGACACAACATTTGAAAAAGCGCAGGAGTAATTTCGTCAAGTTCGAGTTCCGCTTCCACCCCTAACACGGGATCGAAATCCGCAAGAGTAAGCCGAGCGCGCGCGAACGTGTCCAACTCTGCTCTGAGTTGCGCAACGTTCACCGCTGGCATGGAAAATCCGCAGGCGTGAGAGTGTCCGCCGTAGCGGGTAAAAAGATTGCTGCTCGACTCGACCGCGTTCAGCAGATGGAAAGCGTGAATCGAGCGGCCGGAGCCGAAGGCCTCCTCGCCATCGCGCGAGATAACAATCGCGGGTCGATGATAGCGTTCGACGACGCGCGTAGCCGCAATGCCGATGACGCCGCGATGCCATCCCTCGCCATCGACCACAATGCAATACGCTTCGCAGAGCGCCGGATCGCCACTGACGCGCTCTTCGATTGAGCGCAAAATTCGCCGCTCTTCCTCCTGACGCTCGGCGTTGAGGCGGTCAAGTTTGCCGGCAAGCAGACGGGCTTGATCGGCATCTTTCACGCTGAATAAGTCGATCACATCGCGAGCGATATCCATGCGTCCGGCAGCATTGATCCGCGGCGCGATGCGAAACGCAACTTCAGTTGAGTTCGGCGGGCGCTTCGTGGAAATCTGCGCGACTTCGAGCAGAGCCTTCAGCCCGGGATTCACCGCGCGGCGAAGCTGATCCAGGCCGAGTTTGGCGAACACGCGATTCTCGCCGGTCAGTGGCACGGAATCGGCAATCGTCGCAATGGCGACGACTTTCATGAACGACAACAGCATTCGCGTCTGATCTTTCGCGTCGAGCCGTCGCTGCATCAATCCCTGCGCAACTTTGAACGCAACTCCCGCGCCGCAAAGCTGCTTATACGGATACTCGCACCCTGCCTGATTCGGATTGACCACCGTCAACGCCTTTGGCACTCCGTCCGGACCCGGCAAGTGATGATCGGTCACAATGAGGTCGACGCCGAGGCGTTGCGCGGTTTCAGCTGGGGCGAAGGCGCGAATGCCCATGTCGACGCTGATGATCAGTCGAATTCCGGCAGCCGCGGCGCGCTCGATCACATCGTCGCGCAGATCGTAACCTTCACGAATGCGGTGAGGAACATGAAAGTCAGCGGTGCCGCCACAAAGTTCGATAGCGGTCTTCAGAATGATGATTGCCATCGTGCCGTCCACGTCGTAGTCGCCGTAGATCAGCATGGGCTCTTTCCGTTCAATGGCCGCGTCCAGGCGGTCGACGGCGGCGCGCAGGCCAGTCATCTGTTCGGGTGCATGAAGGTGATCAACAGAGGGTGCGAGGAAGCGCGCGGCGGATTCCGGTTCAGCCATGCCTCGCCGGATAAGCAACCCCGCCAGCGTGTCAAGGTGACTGCGACCTGCGCTGTTGGCTGAGGCAAGACTATTGAAGGGTAACCCGGGGAATTCGCACAGGGCCGCCGCCAGAGTTCGCGACCGAACTGGATCTTGCGCCGCCAGTTCCCAGCGCACCACTAACTCTCTTCGTCCTGATCGTCAATGGGGATGCCGCCGAAATCCTCCGACATTTCGAGCAGGTGCTGGTATCGGTCGTACCATTCCGTGCTGGTCTCGCACAGAAACATCGATCCCTGATAAGCCCAACCCAGCTGCAGGAACCCAACTTTGCCGATGTGGGCCCGCAACCAACGCGCATCCTCCACGTCATCGCCGTCGGTGAATTCGGAGTGAGAAAGCCGCTGCACCAGTTCATCGAGTTCTTCGCGTTCCAACTTCCAGGAGTGCATGGTGAGAAACGCCGTACCGGCGCTTTTCGCCAGCTCAACAAAGTCCTTCCAGCCGTCGGGATTCGTTCCCATTTCCCACATGACACACTGCACCTCGTCGTAATCCACGTAGCCGTGGAAACGGCTCATGCCATGGCCTTCGATGAAGGCAATCATGTCATCTTTAACAGTGGATAAATCGTCTGGGGCGGGTGACATAGTGGACTTTGCTTACGAATGATTATTGTATGCCGATTGGGCATGATGGTGCTAGCGTGCGCAGTGGCCGAAAGATGCCCCGTCCGCAGCGCTTTGACGGGTGGGCGTCCGATTTCATAGTCTCGCGGCGTCAGGCGTCCACTCGCTCGAAATCCCGTGTTACACTTTATGATTCAAATACAAAAGCCCCTGCTGATACAGGACATTCTATCCGCACATGCTTCTTTCCAAGGAATACGTGGGCTACCTGGCCCGCGAAGTTACCAAGAAATTAATTGCGGGCAAGGCCATCGAAACCACGGCCGTGCCTAAAGTCACAGAGCGCGTGCATGCGGCGCTGCTCGAGGAAATGACGCTCGAAGACCGCATCAACGATGAGGTGCGAGTCATCCTCGAAGCTTATTCCGAAGAGATGAATAAAACCGGGGCCAATTACCAGGAGATGTTCCGCAAGGTGAAGAGCGAACTGGTGCGCAAGTATAAGGCGGTGCTGTGAGACTGAGCCGCGACAAAGTGAACGTGCTGGCTCGGGCGGTCGCCGACGCACTCAAAGCGATGGATGAAGTGGATTTCATCGAGGACCCCAACACCATCCGCCAGGAGACTCGCAAGATCCTCGAAGATTTGCTCAACCATGAAGAGCGGATCGACCAAGCCGCGCGGCAGAAGATCGAAAGCCAGAAGCGCACCATTCTTGAAGGCTCGCAGGAGTGGGACATCCTCTACCGCAAGTATTACAACGAAGAAGTGAAGAAGCTGGGGATCTAGTGAACTGAGCCCGGGGCAAACATTTGCCGCCGGTTACTGCAGCTTCGCGAATTCCGCCTTAGCTTCTTTCAGGATGGGCAAGTCTGGGTCTGCGTCTTTCCAGAGCGTGAGGAAGTCCTGGTAGGCGGCTTTGGCTTTGGCGGTTTCGCCGGATATGGCATAGGCGCGGGCGAGTTGGAGACGCGCGATCGCGGCTATCGCAAAGTTTTGCACGATCGTAGCGTGATCGATGAATTTCTGGAATTCGACGGCGGCCGCCGGACCATCCTTTTGCGCGAGGTAAGCCAGACCGCGAATGTAGGGAGGATACATCGCAGTGCCCGGGGGAGGCGTTCCGAGTTCGTAGGGAAGGGAAGGCTCGAGAGCCACGACCGCCCGGTCCGGCGCCTGTTGCGCCAGGGCGATGGAAGCCTCGATCACCGGAAACCAATAAACCTTCAAATAACGTGTTGCCGGGTTCGGACTTTTGCAAACTCTCGAGCAGAGTTTTCGACTGAGTGGTTTCCCCGGAGCGAGCCAGCGCTAAAGCCGAGAGAACTTTCACATCGCGCCCCGGAGCGAGCGCCAATGCACGACTGACGCCTTGCCTGGCGGCGGCGACGTTGCCCATCTCAGCTTCACGGAGCGCGTGGTAAGCCAACCACTGTGCGCCGGTCTCTTTGGCGTCGGCCCGCACGGCAGAATCGGTCGCGCGCCGGGCGAGGTCCCGGGCTTTCTCCACCCGGCCATAATAGGCTTGGGTGTCGGCGTGAAAGGTAAGCATCTGGTCTTCTTCGCCGGGGCGCCCCGCCGCCCAAGCCACATCGCGATCCATTTCAGCATTGTCGCCAGAAAGAAATGCCAGGGAATAAAGATCGCTTCGAATGACGAGGCCGTCAAAGCCTTTCTGTTGCGCTTCCTTCAGCGTTCGGCGGGCGTCGTCGAGGCGGTTGACGGCGATGTACAGGCCCGCCAGATTGCCATAGCCGACGATATTAGGTTCCAGCTTCTGCTGGGTCTCGGTTTCAACGATAGCCTTGTCATATTGGCCTAGCGCGGTATAAATGTTGCCGAGATTACCGTGCGGCACCATATCGAGCGGATAGCTCTTCGCCCAGAGTTCATAGGCTTCGGTGGCCTTCTCAATTTCACCGGTGACCTTGTCGAAGTAAAAGGCGGAGATGCGATACCGTTCCCGTTCGCTGACGCGGTCGCGCAAGGAATAAGCCTTCTTGGCATTGTCGGCGGCCAGATCCGCGCGTCCGAGATTTCCATATTCGACGGCGATCCCCGTATAAGCCATCGCGAAGTCGGGGTCTAGTTCGATGGCCCGCTTCATGAAGGGAATCGCTTCCGCGTCGCCTTTGGTACGTCCGGTTGTAATGCCCATGCTGTACGCTTTGAGGGCTTCGAGCGAAGGCGTGGTCGCCTCGACTGGCACATCGAACTTCTGCACTGAGGCGAGCGATTCGCCGAGTTTCTCGCGCAGGCTGGCCGCGGCTTTGCTCAGTGCCTTCAACACGTCTTGCTTGCTCGCCGCTTCTTCCTGTTCCTTGGCTAGCGTGTCCCCATTGCTGCAACCTACGGCGTCGATGCCAAGCACATATTGGCCGCCGAGATTCGAAACGGAGCCCAGCACGATGGCTTTGCTGCCGGTACGGACACAGAGCTCGCGGGCGGCGTCGCGGGTGATCCGCGTGTCGGCCTGGCGGCCCATCAGGCGCAAAGTTTCGTTTACTTTGCGATCCGAGAGAATATTGATGAATGGGGACTGTCCCAGTTGAACCGCGAGGGCCTGCTTGAGCGCGTCGTCGAAGACCGGATCTCCCGTTTTGTTGTCGAAATCGGCGAGGACGACCGTGTCTTTTTCTGAAAGAGGCGTAGCTTTCGCAGCTGGCGATGCTGAACGCGAGCGCAGGTATAGTCCTGTCGCGATGGCAGCCCCGAGCAGAATGACCGCGGCGGGAAGCAAAACCTTCCAAAGTTTTTTGGGCGTAGCGGGTGACTCTGCAACCTGCACCGAACTCGATGATAAAGACAGAGCGACCGTAGACAAGGAACCCGATGCTGACGACGGTCGCTTGCCCGCTTCAGTCAGTGAAATTGACGAGGCACTTTCCTGCACGATTGGTACTGATCCAGAGGCGGCAGATACGCCATGCCGCGATTCGGTCTCGCGTTTCAGCCGCTTCAGGTCGGTGCGCATATCGGCAGCGTGCTGATAGCGCAGGTCGCGATCTTTCTCTAGCGCCTTGTTAATGATGTCTTCGAGCTTCGAGGGTAGATTGGGATTCAGCCGCACCGCGGCTACGGGATCCCGTTCCAGAATCTCCGTGAAAATCACCGCCGAACTCTCTCCGCGGAAGGGCAACTGCCCGGTCGCCATTTCGTAAAGCACGGCGCCGAAGGAGAAGAGATCGCTGCGGGCGTCGAGTTCCTTGGCGCGCGCCTGCTCGGGCGACATGTACGCTACCGTACCAATCGTGGAACCGGGATTAGTGAGGTGCGCACCGGCGGCTTCGGTCCGCGTGGCCTCATTGTGCTCACTGCCCGATAGCGTGACCTTGGCGAGGCCGAAATCGAGCACCTTGGCGTGGCCGCGCTCGGTGACGAAGATGTTCGCAGGCTTGATGTCGCGATGCACAATGCCTTTGACGTGGGCAGCGTCGAGTGCGTCGGCGATCTCGATGGCGAGAGAAAGCAGCGTGCCTAAATCCAGCGGGCGAACCCCGATGAGATGCTTCAGCGTTTGACCGTCGAGGAACTCCATAGCGATAAAGGCTTCGCCATGCTGGTCGTCGATTTCATAAATGGTGCAGATATTGGGATGGTTGAGCGCGGAAGCGGACTGCGCCTCGCGCTCGAAACGGGCGAGGGCCTGCGTATCTTTGCAAATCTCGTCGGGCAGGAACTTGAGCGCGACAAAGCGGTGCAGCTTAACGTCCTCGGCTTTGTAGACGACGCCCATGCCGCCGCCACCGAGTTTCTCGACGATGCGGTAATGCGAAATAGTCTGGCCGATCATTGGCGCTGAATCTTACGTTGCTGAAACCGGCAAGTCAATGAGACCGGAAGGATGAGAGCCGTTTTAAAACATCGTTGCCTCTCGCCAAATCTTACCGGGAGCGCAGTTTACAAGCGGCCGGTAATTGCTTGAATCACCAAAATTCCTCCGATGACAGCCAGTCCGATGTAAATGTACTTTAGAAAATTGTCGCCGTGGATGCGATGATTGATGACTCGCCCAAGGAATATCCCCGCGAGCGTGACCGGCAGGGAGAGTAAGTAATAACGAGTCACGGCAGGTGTCCAAAGCCCGGCCATGAAATAGCCGACCATGCCGATGATGCTGGCGGGCAGAAAATATCCTTGCAGGGTAGCGCGAAAGTGCTGCACCGACCAGCGGCGCATCGCTCCATAAATAACGAGCGGCGGACCGTTCATACCATAGGCTCCGCCGAGTACGCCCGCGCAGAATCCGCATGCCAGCAGCCATGCGCGATGGTCGCGCTTCAGTTCGAGCGGTGCGCGACCGGCTAAAGAATAAATCGAGAACCCGAGGATGATGATTCCCAGCGCGCCTTTCACCATCCTTTGATGACTACTCGTGAGAAGTAAAAGCCCCAGCGGGATGCCGAAGAGAGTGGAGAATACGAGCCAGCCTGTGCTGTGCAGGTGGATGTGCTTCCAGTCCTGGACGACAACGATGCCCGCGACGGTAATCGACACCAGCACCGCCAGCGGCGCGGCGACTTCCAGCGGAATGCAGAACGCGAGCAGGGGAACGGCGACCAGAGCCTCGCCAAAGCCGAATGCCGATCGAATCAGCGTGGCGGTGAATACGATGAGTAAGACAAGAAGAGCAGTTGTGCTGATCGCGATCTCCCGCGGCGAAATTCGTCAACGGGATTCTCTCACAGCAGACACAAAGAACTTTCTGCCAATCGCCTTGAACGTAACGGAAGAGGCTAGAACTTTTCCCATAAAAAGGCCTCGCGCACTGCGCGCGAGGCCAGGGGGTAGCGCCCTCAGGAAGATTTTCAGGCAGCTTCGCGCCGCTTCTGGATGCTCTGCAGTTGTTGGCGGTATTTCTGTGCGTTGCCCACGATCTTGCGTTGCGGCAGGCTGCTCACCCATAAGTCGCGGGAAATATTGCGGCGTTCCCGGCGAGTACCGACCGCTCCGCGGTTCGAAAGATTCGTCGGATGCTTCTCGGCGGTCTGTTGCTGCCAACCGCTGCCGGAGCTGACGTTGAACACGCCAATGTAGCCGTTTGTCAGCAATCCAAACGGAGTGTGAATTTTGTTCATGCGGTCGAACTGCGTCGAGCCTTCGGTGCGAAAACTTTCAAACCATGCCGGGTAAACGAAATCGGACAACAGAATATTGTTGATCGAATAGCCCAGGCTGTCGTCTTCGCAGGCGTCGCAGACTTCATAGGCGTAGAGAGTGCCGGCGGTATTGCTGTTCTGCACAAACACGGTGAGATTGATGTTGGGGTCGCCGAGCATTTCCAGCAATTCGTGGCTGGCGGTGACCGTCCACGAGGTGCCGGCCTTCAGATCGCTGGCGGCGAAGACCTTGCCGATAGGCAGGCTCTCGGAGGTAAGGTCGTGGTAGCCGAGAGCGTTGGCTTGGTCGGAGTCGTCGAGCAATACCAGCCACCAACTTCCCGCAGGCGGCTGTGAACTTTTAGGGACGATGCTGAGCTCGGCGTCAACGCCCCAGACCGGCAGGAAGTCACTGCTGACTTGCTCTTGCAGCGCGGCTACGACAGGCACGACATCCGCGTCGGCCAGCACGGTGCTCTCATTGATTACGGAGATTTTGATGGTGGGAGTTTGAGGCTGGGTAGGTTGCGGCATTGATGTTTCTCCTTTTTAAAGAATTCGGAGAACGCGCAATTTTTTCTGTTGCGTGACTCTGTGAGAAAAAGCTTATACGCTGATGACACGAGCGGGACTGCCTTTACAAACAAAAAGTAGTGGAAGATTCCAAATTGGAACCATTTTCTTCCGCATTTAGTACGGGGCGAGAACTCGACTAATCTTGATTGGCATTTGCATCCACCATGCTTCGCTCTGCTGAACTCGCCGACATCGTAAGGCAAGCAGCGGCTGACGCTGGATTCGATCTCGTGGGCATCGCTCCAGTCGAAGATGCTCCGGAGCTGGAATATTTTCCGCGCTGGATCGCCGACGGCCACGCGGGAGAGATGAAGTATCTGGAGGCGCGCGACGAGCAGGGACGCCTGAAGCGCGCGTCTCTGGCGCACGCCGTACCATGGGCGCGCAGCGTGGTGGTTTGCGCCATCAACTACAACACAGCGCATCCGTATTCCACAGAGGCTTCCGATTCTCCCGAGAAAGACCGCGGATGGATCTCACGCTATGCTTGGGGACGGCAGGACTATCACGAGTCGGTGATGCCGCGGCTGCGCCAGGTGGAGGCGGCGTTGAGAAAGTCGTGCGTCGTGACGGACTGCGGAGCGCGAGAGCAAGAGAAAGAGAAAGAAAAAGAAGAAGAACTCGTCACTCGCTGTTACGTCGATACCGGGCCGATCGTCGAGCGCGTCGCCGCGAAGTATGCCGGCATCGGCTGGGTCGGGAAGAACACTTGCATTATTAATCAGAAGATTGGGTCGTGGATTTTCCTCGGGGTGATTCTCACGTCGCTCGATTTCCGGACCGACGACTTCGGGATCGACGAATTGGGAAGCCGCGCTCCTGCGGGCAACTCTGCCGGATTCGGAGTGCCTGCGCCAGACCGCTGCGGCAGTTGCACCCGCTGCATCGATGCTTGTCCAACCGATGCGCTGATTGCGCCTTATCAGCTTGATTCCAACAAGTGCATCGCCTATCTCACGATTGAAAAGCGTGGCCCGATTCCTGAGGAGCTTCGCGAAGGGATGGGCAGGCACATCTTTGGCTGCGACATTTGCCAGGATGTTTGTCCGTGGAACCGAAAGGCTCCGGCGACGGATGCTGCTGAATTTCAACCACGCCCGGAGTTGGTGAATCCAGCACTCGAGTGGTTGGCGGAGATCAGCGTGGAAGAATTTCGTAAAAGCTTTCGCGAATCGCCGGTGCGCCGGGCGAAACGCTCCGGCTTGCGCCGGAATGCGGTGATTGCCATGGGCAACAGCGGTGAGCGGAAATTCCTTCCGCTGCTGGAAAAACTTTCAGGCGACGAGGATGAAGTCGTGCGGGAGAGCGCTGCGTGGGCGATCAGAGCGATTAAGTAATTCTGTAATCAGGTAAGTTCGTAATTGAAACTCCTTCGCCGTTTGCTCTTCAAACGTCTTGAGCCACTCGTCCGGCACTGACCCGCTTATGCTAGTTTTTCACGTTGACTGGCTCATCGGACGGACGGATAATTAACGCCCAAATCTCTGAGGAGGGGTTATGAGGCGTTCTCTCCGTCCGGGCAAGCCCTCTGCGGTTTCGGAAGCAATCGGTTCCGAACCCATTGTTTCCGAGTCGAACTTTTTTCAGCCGATCCTTTCTCAACCAGCCTTTTCTGGACCAGTCTTTTCTGAGTCAATCCGTGCACAACTGAACATGTATGCCCTGGCCGCCAGCGCTGCGGGAGTGGGATTGTTGGCATTGGCGGGGCCAGCTCAAGCGGAAGTCGTCTATACACCGGCAAACCAGGTGATTGGGTACAACGGCGTTTATGGCTTGGACCTTAACCATGATGGAACGGTCGACTTCCTGATTCAACAGTGGAATTACGGAAATTGGGCGTCGAACAATCAGTTGCTTGCAGACCCGGCGGTCGGCAATGGCGTGGAAGGGACTCGCCGGGCAGCGGCGGTGCTGCAGTCCGGCCAGCCCATTGGGCCCAGCCAGAATTTTATTGCTGGCGATCAGAACGGAGAAGTGATGCTCTCCGTTACTCACACCACGACCGGAGGGCCAAGCCATCTTCACGGTTCGTGGGCGAACGTTAGCAATCGTTACCTGGGACTGAAGTTTCAGATCAGCGGTCAAACTCATTACGGCTGGGCACGGGTAAGCGTGCAGCGGAAAAGATTCCACTTTCTCGCCACGCTGACCGGCTACGCCTACGAAACCACCCCCAATACAGCGATCAAAACTGGACAAACGTCGGGCTCTGCCGACGCTTCCGCTGGCCAGGGGTCATCGAATTCGAATGCTCTTCCAAATACGAGGTCGTTCAGATCTCTGGGTGACCTTGCGCTGGGCGCGCAGAACGCCCCAGTCAGGAGGCGGCCATGACTCCGAACGTTCATGGTCAGAGATTGCTTCCAAAGATACTAGCGATACTAACCGGAATTTCACTCGTGACCTCGCTTATTGCAACAACGTCGGCCCACGCCCAGACATTCACGCTGCTGCACGAATTTGGCCAGCCGGGAGATGGAGCTGAGCCCTCATCGGGTGTGATCGTCGATCCATCCGGAAACGTCTACGGAGTCACGCTTAACGGCGGTGCCTTTAATTATGGAATCGTCTTCAGGCTGGACGCGGCCGGGAATGAGAGCGTACTACATAATTTTCTGGGCGGTGAAGGGTTGTCTCCTGGAGGAGGTTTGTTCCTCGATGGAGCAGGGAACATCTACGGAACGACCGCCACCGGCGGCACTCCTGAAAACGGAGGTTGCGCCCACGGTTGCGGAACTGTGTTCAAACGAGACGCTGCGGGCGTTCAGACCGAGCTCTACGCCTTTACCGGTAAGACCGATGGAGGAGCGCCGGATGCCGCGTTGATCCGGGATGCAGCCGGCAATTTCTATGGCACGGGCTCAATTGGTGGCTCGCAGTCTTGCTTTGGTGCTGGCTGCGGAGTGATTTTCAAGCTGGATGCGGCTAACCAGGAGAGCGTCCTTTACAGCTTCATGGACGGCACGGACGGAAAGTATCCCCATGGCTTGGTCGCGGACCCGGCGGGCAACTTATACGGCGCAACTTATGACGGTGGCACTTACGGTAAGGGAGGCGTGTTTGAGGTAGACCAGGCCGGCACGTTCACCGTGCTCCACAGCTTCACCGGCGGCGCCGATAGCGATAATCCCACCGGCCTCCTGGTGCGAGATGAAGCAGGAAACTTGTACGGAACGACTTACAGCGGACTTTTTGAAGCCCAGGGCTTCGGGATCGTTTTCAAACTCGATACTCAGGGGAAGCTTACGGTGCTGCACAGCTTTACCGAGGCGACGGATGGGGAATATCCGACCTCATTGCTCAGGGATGCAGCGGGCAATCTTTACGGTGTCACGCTCGGTGGTGGCACCGGGTCGAGATGCTACTACGGAAGCTGCGGTACGGTGTTCAAGCTGGATACGAGCGGCAATAAAACTGTGCTTCACAATTTCACGGGGAGCGATGGGCAATTGCCCATCAGCTTGAGTATGGACAAAGCCGGGAATCTCTACGGCACAACTTTGGGTGGCGGCAAGGGAAGCCAGTGCTCCTATTACAAGGGTTGTGGCGTGGTGTTCAAGTTGACGTTTTGAGGGATAAGAAAAAACACCTCCATTGCCCCACCTTGTCGAGTTTCTTGCGGCAGGATAGGGTTTTGACTCTTCTACGTATATCCGACTCAGGCAGCTTTCACGGGGTTTCGGATTGTGGCACCGTGGACGCTAGTCTTTGCAATTCGGCTTCCGACTGAAGCTTGGTTGTGAATGCGGGCTCCGCGAGTGCGGCGGACGCGCCTAGCTGTTTCAAGCGGAGCCAGGCGGCACGCACGATTGCTTTCTGAAAATCGGTGAGCGGACCGTCTTCGGTGGGCTTGCCTTCGGGGACAGCTGGGACCGAGAGGTTTGGGACATCGCTGCTCGCGGCACCCAGAGTAGGGTTGAGCGGAGTGGCTGCGGCCGCGCGGTTGCCAAGAGCATTGGGTTGCACATTCCCTCCCAGAAAACAGTCCATAACGGTGCGGAGGACTGAGGTGTGATCGTAGATCGAGTGGTCGACCGAGTGTGGTTGGGCGATGCGCGGCGATATCAGCACGGCCGGCACGCGAACTCCGTATCGGTTGAAGAGAAATCCGCTGTAACCATCCTGATTGGGCTGGATGATGCGGTTGTCGGGAGGAACGGCGGAACCCGGCGCTACGTGGTCATAACAGCCTCCGTGCTCGTCGTAGGTAATGACCAGCAATGTTGATTCCCACTGCTGGCTCGGGCCGGTCAGCAGGGCCTGATACACCTTGCGAATCAGTTCGTCACCGTAGAGTACGTTGGAGGCCTGGCCGATTTTGAGGATAGCCGCATCGGGATGCATATCATTCTCATAGCCGAAGATCAGGCTGTTCATAAAGTTGGGCTCGACGAACGAGTAGGCGGGAAGTTGGCCATTCTTCGCATCGTCGAGGAATTGCTCGAAGGGATACATCCGGCGCGGGCCGAAATCGAACATATAGCGCTCGATCTGGCCCTGTCCCAAAAACGCCATGCAGAGAAACCAGTGGCTGCCGTAGTAAATCCGCCAACTTTTGTTTTGCGATTCCAGCAGGTTATAAATGGTCGGGGTGTCGTTGACGAAAATTGGCAGGAGGCCAAGCTTGTTGTTGACATATCCCGAGGCAGTGCCGGCGTGGACGAAAGATCGGTTGGTAAAGGTCTGCGAAGGCACCGACGCGAACCAGCGGTCGCAGGTGATGAACTGGTAGGCAAGTTGGCAGAGATTGGTTAGCGTCGCTGGCCGGAATCCGTTCATGATGTTTGGCGGAGTCGACTCTTTTTGCGCCGCGTAATTGTTCACGAAACCGGACATCGGTGGCGGCTGAGGAGGATTCGGCGGGACTGGCGCGGGCGCTGGTGGTGGCAAAGCATTGTAGAGCTGCTGGTAAACGTCGGCGTAGACTTCGCCCGGATCGGGATACGGATTGGTGGGATCGGTGGTCGCGCCAACCGGTACCTGCACGACTACCTGCGGGCCGGTCTTGTCCCATGGGTTCGTCAGACTTTTCCCGGAGACGCCATCGAAGGTCTGTCCACTGGGAACCTGCTGGAACGGGTAAGCGTTGTTACTGTCGTAGAGCCAGCCGAGGATGTTATCGAAGGAACGATTCTCCAGCATGAGGACGACGATGTGCTCGATGCCGGACAGGATGGGCGCTGTGCTTTGTGTCATCGTCTCTCCCGTAAGTTTCAGGTAAGTCTCGGGATACTACGCTTGCTTGCGAAAGTGCTCTGGATCGGGTGCTCTTTGTTCGGATTTCGTAACAACAGATTTTGGGTAGGTTACACGGAGTCGTCCTGAGCGGAGCCGTTCTCTAGGTGAAGCGAAGGATCTCCCACTTCACCGGCCTCGCGCATAAGCCAAACTGCAACGCCGCGCACCTAGTCTCTCACACTCGCTATCCCTTTATTTTTCTGATAGCTACGCGTCATGCCCCGCATCCGATGGTCCGGCTGACTTCCGTAACTCGCAAGGGTTACAGACGGCAACTAATCTATCGAAAAGGGGTTCTTATCAGGGGATGTTTATGCCTTATCTGAGGGGAATTCGGCGCGCCTTGAGCACGTATTTTGTGCTGGCGGCGATGTGTGCGCTGGTGTGCACGACCTCCTCCTTGGCTAACGCGTCGGCTACCCTTTTATTGGAAGAGCCCTACGGGAAGCTCGGATTCTTTACGGCAACGGGACACGCAGCGGTCTACCTCTCGGGGGTGTGTGCCGAAACGCCGATCGTTCTGCGCACCTGCGCGCCGGGCGAATTAGGAGCGGTGATCAGCCGCTATGACGGGGTGGGAGGCTATGACTGGCTCGCGATCCCGTTGATTCCTTATCTTTATGCGGTTGATAGGCCGGAGGATGTGCCGCTGTTTGCCGATCCGAAGATGGTGACGTTTCTTCGCGATCAATACCGGCGCAAATATTTGACGGCGATCATGCCGGACTTGTCCAGTGGCGAGGCTCCTGGCGGGAACTGGTATGAGCTCGTAGGCTCGGCTTACGACCGCGCGTCTTACGCTTTTGAAATCGAGACTTCAGCGGCGCAAGATGAAGCGTTCATCCGGAAATATAATGCGGCGCCGAATCGCTCTCACTTTCGCACCGTGTCATCGAATTGCGCCGACTTCGCCAAGGACGTAATCAACTTTTATTATCCCAAGGCGCTGCACCGCAGCGTGGTTGCCGACGTAGGGATCACGACACCGAAGCAGATGGCGAAGACGATGGTAAAGTTCAGCGCACGGCATCCGGAATTGCAGTCTACGCGTTTTGTAATGCCTCAGGTTCCGGGAGTCGAGGCGCGCAGCTCCCAGGTGCATGGGGTGGTGGAATCGTTCTTGAAGTCGAAGAAATATATCGTGCCGAGTGCGATAGTCAGTCCGATTTTTGCCGGGTGCGTGGCGGCGGTTTATCTGGGTACGAGCGTGGGCCGATTCGATCCGGCACACGGCGCGCTGGTGTACGGTGCCGAGCGTCCGCTGGAAAAACCTCTCGCCGCCGAGGATCGCCGTTACTATCAGAATGAACTGAATCGTCTGGTGGAGCGCCGTTCGGTCACCGAGCGATTGATGGCCGAGAACACTTCGGATACGAGTGGGGCTCGTCAAGAGAAAGAGAAATTGAGCCGAGTGTTACGTAATGCATCTCCGAATCTCGATGACGGCGGGCATCCGATACTGCGGATGATCGTGGGTGGTGAAGGGGTTAGCGTCGGCGTCGCCAAGAGCAATATTCTTGCGAACGATGTTCTCTCGGCGAACTTCGGAAAATTCCAGGAACAGCTTCTGGAGAAACGGTTGCAAGAGGAACTGCGCCGCGGCGCGTCACCGAAGGTTTCAGAAAGCGACGTGGCGCATGACTGGCAACTGCTCCAGAGAGCGATGAACGAATCTGGAGATCAGATGGCCGCGCGCTCGGCGAAACTCACGCAGCCGGGTTCACAAGCGCGGATCGAAGGGACGGGCAACCGCCCGTAGTTCCGCCTAAGTCGCACAATCAGCATCCTAACTATTCGTTATCCGGCGGCTGTTGCTGTTGAGGCGGCCGCGGAATGCCCGGCGGCATCGGATACGGCCCCGGCTGCACTCCCTGGCCAGCTTGCCCAGATTGTTGTTGCTGCTGCATCTGTAGCTGGCGCTGTTGCATTTCCTGCAACATTTGCTGCGGAGTCTTTACCGGAGGTTGCTCCCCCGGTTGTTGTTGGCCCGCTGCTTGTTCTGCCTCTACGGCCTGGTCCACAGGCTCCTCAACCGGTTCATCGGGCGGCTCCTCAGCGGCCTCCGATGGAGCATTGGTCACTTCAGGAGCAGGCGCCGCACCCGGCGCAACCGTACCAGCAGGAGTTTCCACCGCCTTCGCCACCAGCACGACGCGCACCAAAGCGTTAGCGTCCTGCGGAGATCCCAACAGAATGTAGTTGAAACGTGATCCGTTCAAGAGTTCCGAAAGCACTTCGCGAGCCGGCCCCGGACCAAGCCGCGTCACGACTCGCTCACTGGCGGTCGGCGGAATTTCGATGTCTGCGGAAGTATGTTTGCGCACGCTACGCAGGATGTCCCCAAGAGTAGAGTTCGGAGCGACAATGGTCAGCAGCCCATCTTGAAAGCTCACCTGCGGAGCGATCGCCGGGATGGCATCGAGCGGCACTTGAGGCACTGGACCCTGCGTACCCGACGGCAGCGGAGGAGGAGGTTCCTGCTTCTTCGCCTTTAAATGGGTCTTGTGCGTGGGCTGAGTGTCGGCCCGCCCCGCCGCCGACAGGCACAGCGTTCCCACCAGCAACAATCCTGTCAGCTTGATTCCAGTCCTCATGAACGACCCCCTGCTCTGAATCCTTATGATTACCCTTGGTTACTCTTCTGGGGAGACGGAAGCTATATAACAGCAATTTTAGCACCGCTCGACCGCCCGCGTGGCTGCCCGTCCCCGACGCGCAATACCCCTACCTTGTAGAATGTATTGACTTTAATCTCTTGCAGGCAGAAGTTCGATTGTGCGTGGCTCATCGCGGTGTGCAACCGATTGCATTTGTTGGGACACCGGGGAGCGTACAATCCACTTCGGAGATTTACAAAGTGTTTGAATCTGGCTGCTGTTCAAAGATCTCTAGTGGTGCGGTTCGGTGTTTTCCACTGCGTTGTCATTCTGAGCGTAGCCGCTTTTCAGGCGGAGCGAAGGATCTCTGGCGTCACGGGTATCGAGCGTCAGCCAAACTCCACCTGCGCTGCGTAGCTCTCGGGTTGCTGACATTTTTCACAACGACCGCCTTCGCCGAGACGTGCCTCACAGCCAGCGACATAGGGGACACGCGAACCGCGCTCACATCGACTGCTCTCCGCTACTTCGACATGATCGCCAAGGGAGATACAGCATCGCTTCGCCAGAACTCGATCCCCAGTCTGGCTGCTGATTTCGCCAGTATTGAGAATGCTGTGAAGGACGATCAAGCGGCGCTTGCCGGAGTGAAGGCCACCGCGCGTCCACCGTTTCTGCTACAGGCACAGGGTTCGGCGCCCATCGAACGGGCGGAGTTTTTTTGCGGAGTTTTCGGAAGCAAGGGACAGACAGCCGACAGTGCAGCTTTTGTTTTGAATAACCTTCCGCCAGGAAAATATGGCGTCGTTATCCTTGACGCGCCGTCGGCAAAAGGCAGCTTCACGGCCTCGATGATTCTGCAGCAGTTGGGGGCGGAGTGGAAGCTTGGCTACCTCTACATCAAGTCCGCACAATCCGGCGGCCACGATAGCGATTGGTATGTGGCACGCGCCCGTGAATTCCAGGGCAAAGGGCAAATGCGCGATGCCTGGCTTTATTTTCTTGAGGCGCGCAATTTGGTTTCGCCTCTTCCGCTGATGAGCACGCAGGCCACCGACAAGCTCTACGACGAATCGGAGAAACTGGCCCCCGCCGATTTCCCGGCTGCAGGCAAAACCACGGATCTTCCTGCCGGCGCCGCAACCTACAAGCTCACGGCGATTTTTCCTGAGGTTGTAGGCAACGATCTCGATTTGATTGTGAAGTATCAGGCAGCGGACGTTTCCAACACGACCACGACTTACAGCAGCAACGTAGCTGTGATGAAGGCATTGCTTGCGAAATATCCTGAACTGCGCGGCGCATTCGTCGCCGTCGTCGCACGCGCCGTGGAACCCAGCGGCCGCGATTATGGAACGATGCTGGCGATGAAGGATATTAAGTAGGAGAGGGCAACGGTTCGTGCTAAGGGAGGGCACGACGGATTTCAGCCGCGAAGCCGCGATAGAGTGCAGCCCACGGCGCAAGCCGTGGGTAGGAAGTGAGGTAGGAAGCAAGCCCTGGAGGGGCGAAAGAGTAGTTCTCACGTACACTCTAGCCCCTGATGAGGCCTAGCCTTCCACGTTCAGCCCTACCATTTCATCCAACACACACTCTTTCGGATCTTTGTCGTCGCGCAGGCCGAGGAACACTGGTGCGCGAAGTTTGGGACCGCCCCCGCCGCTTGCTCCCTCCGTCCATTCGGCATATTCGATCTCTGCTACGAGTTCGGGCTTGATCCAAAACACTTTTCTCAGGGCTTCCACTTCACCGTAGAACGGGTTTCGTTTGGTCTCGCGTTTCTGCAGCATCTTCCAAATTTCGTCGAGAGACTTCTGATTGAAACCGCTCCCAGCCTGGCCTACATGGATTAATCGCCCTTGTTTGTCATACAGGCCAAGAACGATTGATCCGAAATGTGCGCGGCTGCCTTCTGGTTCGGTGTATCCCCCAATCACACACTCAATCCGGTGCCGAATTTTGATTTTCAGCCACTCCGTACTGCGGCGCTCCTGGTAGATGCTGTCACGCTTCTTGGCCAGAATTCCTTCGAGGCCCTTCTCTCTCGCTATTTCAAAGAGCGCTTTTCCTTGATTCTCGTAATGGTCGGAATAGCGAAGCGCATCTCCGGCAATGATCAGTGTGGCTAGTTTTTTCTTGCGCTCTTCGAGTGGAATCTTGCGCAGGTCATAACCGTCGAGATAAAGCAGATCGAATGCGTAATACAAAATGGGTACGTCTGCATGGGTGACCCCACGGCGGCCACCGGGACGAAAGCCGGTTCGCTGTTGCATCAGGTCGAACGACGCCCGGCCTTGCTCGTCGAGCGCGACCACTTCGCCGTCCAGGATCGCCGTTTTCGCTTTGATGAATTTCGCAAGGTCTTTCAGTTCGGGATAGCGTGGCGTCAAGTCATTCTGATTTCGCGAGACCAACCGCACTTTGCCATCTTCGATGAAGGCGATCACACGGTAACCGTCCCACTTGATTTCGAAGACCCAGTCGGCACCATCGAAAGGCTCGTCGATCGAGGTAGCCAGCATGGGGTGAATGGCGGAGGGCATGGGCCGCTTGACGGGAGCTGAGGAGGGGGAAGCGACGGCTTCTAACACAGGGAGCACGGAAGACACAGGGTAAGGCTTGGGTTTTGGTTCACCGTGACTTACCCTGCGATCCTCTGTGCCCTCTGTGTTTATTTCTTTTGTTTTTTTTTAGCCACCGGCTTCCTGCCGTCGGTATTCTTCGCCAGCTTATTCTCTTCCAGCTTTTTCTTATCGAGCTTCGCCACAGCATCGGCAAGCCATGCCGCTTTCAGCTTTCCGGTGCCGCCAGCGGGACGGCTTCTCCACTCTTTCGATCCTGCGTCGCCTGCGATTTCAGCCAAGCTGCGCTTGCTCAGGACAGACTCGTCATAGGCATCAATATCGTACCCTTCGACCGCGTGATCGTCATGTTTCTTAATCAGCAGCCATTCAGTGCCTTTACTGCCCGGACGCCGCCCCTTCATCTTCACCAGCGCAAAATCGCCTTTCAGCTTCTTGCCGTCCAGACGAAATTTCAAATCGCCTTTGGCGAGCATTGCGACGGCTTCGGCGTCGGTTCCCGGCACATATTTTCCTCCCACCGCAACCGGAGAAAGGGGCTGCCATGTGCCCACGTCCCAGACCATCACCGTGCCCGCGCCATAGTTGTTTTCCGGGATGATGCCTTCGAAATCGAAATACGAAACGGGATGATCCTCGACCTGCATCGCGAGGCGCTTGTCGGCGGGATCGAGCGACGGGCCTTTGGGGACCGCCCACGATTTCAGCGCGCCCTCCATCTCCAGCCGAAAGTCATAGTGCAGGCGCGTGGCATCGTGCTTTTGCACCACGAATCGATGCGTCGATTTCTTCTCAACTTCGCCGACAGGCTCTGGCGTCTCCTCAAAGCGCCGCTTCCGTTTGTATTCTTCCAGTGCCATAGCGAACACCATTTAATCACAGGGACAGAAAGTCAGAGCGTCACGAGAAACCCATGTATGTAAGACGGCTCATGTAGGGACAGCCGCCCTCGGCTGTCCAGCCGAGCGTAAGCTCGGCGCTGCCCGAACCACTGCAACTTCTGAATTCGCTTTAGAATGCTTGCAGCATGCAACGCGAATTCCCTGAAGCGCCGTTGATCGGCGTCGGCGCCATCATCATCGAAGGCGACCGTGTCGTTCTGGTCAAGCGCGCTCATCCACCGCTGCAAGCCGAGTGGTCCATCCCCGGAGGTGTGCTCGAGGTCGGCGAACTGGTGCGCGAAGCTGCTGTGCGCGAAGCCCGCGAGGAAACTGGGCTCACCGTCGAACCCAGCGAACTGCTCGGAGTCTACGACCGAGTCCTGCGCGATGCCGAAAAGCGCGTGCAATATCACTACGTTTTGATTGATTTTCTATGCCGCCGGGTTGCGGGAGATCTCGCCGCCGCCAGCGACGCCGCAGAAGTGCGGTGGTTTACGCGGGAAGAGTTGCCGGCACTAAGCCTGGCGGAAGACACGCTGGATGTGATTCGCAAGGGATTCGCTACGCTGAAGAGCACTTAATCGCCCGTGCGATAGCGCAATTCAATCCTGTCACGCTAGCTCCCCGCCCTGACTGATTGCGCATTCGGGAGACCAGCCCGACGTCCAGCAAGTAGCAAACCGATCCAGCAACTCACCGGCCAGGTGAGCAGCCAGGACAACCAGTACCAGTGCGGCCAGCCCTTGCTCCAGTTGGGAATGATTGCGGCAATGCCCATCGCCTCCCCAAGCACAAAAAACCAAAGTACATGACGCACGTTGCGATTCGGAGCGAAACGCGCACACAGCCACGCACAAAAGATGGAGACCACCACGAACAGCGCCGTGCTCGCGATGAGAGCCGTGTCGGATGGAATATGGCCTTTCACGAAATCGCC